>OLNY01000841.1_pt1 | contig 26516 bp, 19 predicted proteins | sample 1671981 | NCBI WGS metagenome assembly OLNY01 (sample SAMEA3136632, study PRJEB25190) | human gut metagenome | biome: human gut; feature: human-associated habitat; material: faeces | place: Austria | collected 2013
GAGCGCGCCGAGCCCGATGCTGAGCAGGATGCGCAGGGTTATGGCGAACACCTGTGATGTGACGATTGCGGTCCAGACTGTCATGATCAGTTCCTTCGTTTGAATGGATGCGGGAGACGGTGGTGGTACGGGGAGAGGATGATAACGCGGGGGTGCCCGCCCGGCGCTCCTGCGGATTCCATCGGTTCCGCAGGAGCGCCGGGCGGTCAGAAGTCACAGCAGCGGCTGCTGACGGTGCAGATACAGGGTTCTGACGGCAAGTACCGTCACGGCATAACCGGCGATGACGATGGCGAGCAGTGCGAACAGCGACACCGGAGGTACGTGGAAACCCATCCATGCGCCGACCGGCGTGAACGGCAGCGCCGTGGCGATAGTCAGCGCCGCGAGCGACGTGCAGACCAGCGGCACCGACGCGCGGCTCCCGATGAACGGGACGCGTTCGGTGCGCAGCATGTGCAGTGCCGTGATCTGGGTCCACATCGACACGACGAACCATCCCGTCTGGAACGCGGCGACGAACAGCAGACGCGACCCATCCCCGTGCAGCTCCGGGAACCTCCCGCCTGCGACGGCCGGGCAGAGCAGGGTGAGCAACACGGTGAAGGTGACCATATCGAACAGCGAGCTCACCGGCCCGAAGCGACTCATGAACCGGGCGATAGACGCCGTGTCCCACCGGGCGGGGGAGCGCAGGACATCGCCGTCGACGCGGTCCCATGGGATCGCGAGACAGGCCAGGTCGTATATGAGGTTCAGCAGCACCATCTGCACGGGTGCCATGGGCACGAACGGCAGGAACGCGCCGGCGATCATCACCGAGATGATATTGCCGAAATTCGAGCTCAGCGCCAGCTTGATGTACTTCATCATGTTGACGCAGGTGCGCCTGCTTTGCGTGATGCCGCGCAGCAGCACGTCGAGGTTCTTGTGCGTGAGCATGACATCCGCCGACTGTCGGACGGCCTCGGAGCCGGTGCTGGCGCTGATGGCGATTTCGCTGGCGTGCATGGCCGGCAGGTCGTTGACGCCGTCGCCCATGTATCCCACGCAATGCCCCTCGCGGCGCAGCAGTGAGACGATACGCGCCTTATGCTCGGGAGTGAGCTTGGCGAACACGTTCACGCGGCGCAGTTCGGTGCCGAGCGCGGTGTCCGTCATGTCGTCCAGCGTTCGGCCGGTGACCACCCGTCGAGCATTGATGCCGACTTTCCGGGCGACGGTACGGGCCACTTGTGGCTCGTCGCCGGTGAGCATGGTCACGGTGATGCCGGCATTGTGCATGTGGGCGATCGTGTCGGCGGCATCGGGCTTGGGCAGGTCCAGGAAAGTGAGGTAGCCCAGCAGGGTGAGCGCGCGGTCGTCCTGCACTGTGGTCTGGTCTGTCACAGAGCGCTGCGCCACGAGCAGGACGCGGTATCCGTGCGTCGCCTTGTCGGCCATCAGCCGCTTATATGTTCCGCGCAGTCGATCGGTCAGCGGCTCTGCGGTTCCATTGCGCATGACGGTGTCGCAGCGGGGCAGCATTTCGGAGACGGCGCCCTTGACGACCATGATGCGGCTGACGTTCCCGGACGTTCCGGCGCCGGCGCCGCTGGTCTCACTGATATCGCTGCCACCTGTGTGCTCGCGGTCCGCGCGGTGATGGCTCTTCGCGACGATGACGGTCGCCCGGCGTCGTATCGGATCGAAAGGCGTGCCTCCCTCGACCTGTACGTCGCCGGTATCGTTTGCCGAGTCACCTTCGGCTGCGACGATGGCGTCATCCCACGGATTGCTCGTCGTGTGGGGAATCAGTGTGGTCAGCCATGCCGCATGCAGCACGTAGGACGAGTTCAACCCGCTCATGCTCTGCGCCCGGTCGAGCTTGATGACGCCGCTGGTAAGTGTGCCGGTCTTGTCGACGCACAGCACGTCCATGCCGCCCAGCGTCTCGATGGCGTCGAGCCGCCTGACGATGGCCTTGCCGGAGGCCATCGCCCGCGCACCCCGGGACAGGCAGACGGTGACGATCAGTGGCAGCATCCTTGCGCACGGGCATGCTTTCGCCAGTGAGCGCCCCCTGCGCGATGCGCAGGTCTCGGCTCTCCAGCAGCTTGCAGTCGGCCGGGACGATGTCTCCGGCGGACAACGTCACGATGTCGCCCACGACAAGCTCTTCGGACGGAATCTGCCGCTCGCCGGCACCGACCCGCCGCACCGTCGCCGTGGTACTCACCATGGTGGCCAGCGCCGTCGCAGCATGCGAGCTTCGGGAGTCGTGCACGTATCAGATCAGACCGGACACCACCATGAGCAGGATGATGCCCGCGGTCACCGGCGTGCTGGTATGGTGTTGCCGCCGTAAGCCCGACGCGCCTGGCGAACCTCGTCGGGTTCCAAGCCGGATTCGTGCGCATACACCAAGGCGAGCGTGGCCTCTGGCGTGGCATGGGCGGCGAAATTCAGTCGCTGGGTGATGCTGGCGTGGCGTTCGCCGCGCCAGCGTATCAGTCGTAGCGTGTTCATGATTCCTCCTTGGCGATTCGGGGCGGTCCGTTCCGCTGTCGGGTTGATCGTTGTTTCCATTGTGGCGGTTGGCTGAGGCGGGTCAACTCAGTCCGTTTCGCTGGCTTCCTCGGCCGCTCGGGTGGCGTTTGCCGGGTTGGCGGCGTCGACGGTGATGATGTCGTCATCGGCGTCGTAGTCGAACAGTTCTCCGTATCGACCCCACGTCATGGCGATGTTGAACTGGCGCTCCGCCTCCGCGTCCGTATGACGGGCCCTCAGCAGGTCGACGATGAGCTCGCCGCGCAGGCGGCCGTGTTCGCTGTGACGGACCGCTCGGTCGATGATGCGCACCAGCGGTGCCTTGTCTTGCAGCATGGCGGCGAACATCGTCTTGCTTGTCAGAATGTCCGCCTGCCTCCACTGGCGTCCGAGCTCGGTCAATGTCACGTGTCCGTTCTCGACGGTCAGTAATCCCAGCATGGTTCCGGCGTCGATCAGCGGGAACAGGTCGTCCACCTCGAATGACAGCTCGGCGGCCAGATCGGCCAGGTCGATGCCCTGCGCGTGATCGTATACGATCTCCACCAGTCCGGCCAGGCCTCCCGGCGTAGCGTTGGGCAGCATGTCGGAGGATGCCTGATGGTCGGCGTCGCTCGCCCGGGCCGGGGCCTGATCCGCTGCCGCGGTCTGGTTCGCCGCGCCATCTGACGTGCCATGCACGACGCCGTCCCCGGCGGCCGTGCGCTCGTCGGCGGTATCCGCCGGCCCGCCATCACGACTCTGCCCGGTCAGGATCGCATACAGGGTGTCGACCATAGCCTCGAACTGGGCGGAATGACGGTCGCGGGGCCTCGGCAGGGTGACGGGCATGTCGGCGATGAGATGACCGGGATGCGAGCCGAGCACCACGACACGATCCGCCATCTGCACGGCCTCCTCGATGTTGTGCGTCACGATGAGCACCGACTTGATGGAACGCTGATTGCCGCTCCACATCTTGAGCACCTCGTTGCGCAGGTTCTCGGCCGTCAGCACATCCAATGCGGAGAACGGCTCGTCCATGAACAGCGCATCGGGCTGCACCACCAGGGCCCGTGCGATGCCCACGCGCTGGCGCATGCCGCCGGAGAGCTCCTTCGGGTACGCGTTCTCGAATCCGTCCAGTCCGATGGCGTCGATGGCCTGCAGTGCAGCGCGACGGCGCTCCTCGCGCGGCACGCCGCGGGCCTCCAGCCCCAGTTCCACATTCGCTTGCACCGTGAGCCACGGCATCAGCGCGAAGGTCTGGAACACGAGTCCCACTCCGGGATTAGGGCCGGTGATGTCGGTGCCGCGGTAGGTGACGGTACCGCTCGACGCGGGTACCAGGCCCGCCAGGATGCGCAGGAACGTGGATTTTCCGGCGCCGGACCGGCCCAGGATCGCCACGATCTCGCCCTCATGCAGGGTGAAGGAGATGTCGCGCAGCACGGTCAGCTCTTTACCGCGCTCGGCACGGTAGGTCTTGCCCACGTGCCGCGCCTCGATGATCGCGGTGCCGGCGGCGTTCGTCGCGGCGGTCTGCGGGAAGGTTGCGGTGTGGTCGGAAAAAGTTGCGATGGTCATGATAAATGGTCCTTGCTGTTACGTTTTTTGCGGATGATCGCGGCGGATTCGAATGACATGCGCTCGCCGCCGATGCTGTTGGATTGTTGCGGGTCGATGGGCCGGGACGGCCGGTGCGGCCTCCGTCAGGCGACGGAGAAACGGCGCTCGGCGTACGCCTGCAATGGACGCCAGAACAGCCGGTTGACGCCCACGACGAACACGCTCATCACGGCAACCCCGATGATGGTCTTGCCGGTGTCTCCCACCGCGGTCGCATTGGCGATATATGTTCCCAGTCCATTTGCCGTAAGCGTGGTGTGCCCGTAGGTCACGATCTCGGAGACGATGGAGGCGTTCCACGCGCCGCCCGCCGCGGTGATGCCGCCAGTGCACCATGAGCCGAACACCGCCGGCAGGATCAGCTTGGTCCACCGCTGCCGCGTGTCCAGATGGAACGCCCGCGTGGCCTCGCGCAGGTCATCGGGAATGGCCGAAGCGCCCGCAATCACGTTGAACAGGATGTACCACTGCGTTCCCAGCGACATGAGCAGAATGCTGCCCCAGCTGATGTCGATATGCCAGGCGATGAACCACAGTGTGACGAACGGGAACGTGAAGTTCGAGGGGAAGCTCGCCAACACCTGCACCAGCGGCTGCGCGAACCGGGAAATCCGCGGATTCATGCCGATCTTCACGCCGATCGGCACCCAGATGATGGAGCACACCACGGTCAGCAGCGTCACGCGCATGAACGTGATCAGTCCCAGGACCATCGCGTGGCCGACCTCGGCGAACCCCTCGCCGTCCGAGATGAAACGCACCAGCATCCACAGGCCGGCCAGGCAGGCCACAGCCATGAGCGCCATAAACGCGATGTCGAGTGTGCGACGCCGGGTGCCGGCGGCCGGCCAGCGTGCGCCGGTACGGCCCAGTGGGCGGGTCAGCCAGAACATCAGATCGGCGATGGGCCGGCCCACGAGAGCCAGCGCATCCGAAATGCCGGAACGCCGCAGAATCGACAGCACCAAACTCGTCTTGGCCTGCACGGACTCGTTCTGCGTGATGCGGAACTTCTCGGCCCACGCCGTCAGCGGCTTCCACAGCAGCACGTCGATGAGCAGCACCACGATGACCATGGTCACGATGGCCCACAGCACCTTGCCCAGCTGTTCGTGCTCGGACGCCACCGCCACGAAGCTGCCGAGGCCGGGCAGTGCGTACGTCCTGTTGTTCACGGAGATCATCTCCGAGGCCGTCAGGAAGAACCAGCCGCCGCCGACGCTCATCATGCAGTTCCACAGCAGCGGAATCATCGAATTCGGCACGTCGAGCTTCCAGAAACGCTGCCAGCGCGTGAGCTGCATGGAACGAGCCGCCTCATCCAACTCCTGCGGTTCGCTGAGCAGCGAATGGTAGAAGGAGAAGGTCATGTTCCATGCCTGGCTGGTGAAGATCGCGAAGATCGACGCCGCCTCCACGCCGAGAATGGAGCCGGGGAACAACACCATCCAAATGGTGACCGTGGCGGACAGGAAGCCGAGGATCGGCACCGACTGCAGGATGTCGAGCAGCGGTATCAGCACCATGCGCAGTCGCCGGCATCGGGCCGCCGCCAAACCATAGATGAAGCTGAACACCAGTGACAAAAACAGCGCGATGAACATGCGGAACACCGAACGCAGCGCGTAATACGGCAGCAGATGCAAATCGTCGCTCACCGTGCTCGGCACACCTGACGGGCCGATCGGTTCGTTGATTTGCGGCAGCAGCCAGGCGACGACGCCGAACAGAGCGAGCACGCCCGCGGCCACCACCACGTCTGCGGCGATGCGGCGCACGGCGCCGCTGCGGGACATGTCGGCGGTGTCGGCGCCGGAACGCGGACGAATGCCGGGGAACGAGGAGTAATTGAAAAAATTGGACATAACGGAACCTGTGCGCTCTCATGTCGTTATCTCGAAGGAGATAAACGGTTCCCGTTCGGTGGGCGTTCGACTCGGTATCCGTGCCGCAAATGCGCGTCATGGGCGTCGGCGGTCGCGTGCAGGCGCGCCGATATGCGGGTATGTCTGCATACAGATAGCCGATCGGCGTCGTCATATGATGATGCCGATATGCCGGGAGTCCGGAGAACGGGATGTGGATTCGCGAGTCAGGCGTTCGGCGCGTACGTCATGCGGGATGTCGCAGTCGTCGTGAGGCGGTGAAGTCGATGCGGGCCGAATCAGTCAGTGATCGGATCGCCCTCGCCGGATGCGGCGGTGTCGTGACGGACGGCCAATGCCATGGTCGCGGTACAAACGTGTGAAGAGAATGGGCCGTATGCTGCGCCCGATGGCATGTGATATTGTCCGCCATCGCGCAGCCGGCTACTATGACCTAAATCGCCGTCCATGACATTCACCTCCTCAATGGATCCAGTACGCCGTCGGACATTGACGACATGAGGAAGTGCGACTTCTCGAGAGTTGCCCCTGGTCGTGTCATCGTTCAAGCTTCAGCATCGCAGGGCGGTGGAGTTGCGTTAGTTCATGCCTTAATCCGACAAGAACTGCTGACCTGCGTGCAGTGTCTCCACTGTTAGCGGCAGCAACCCATATCCCTGCGGTAGCCTCGCCTACCGACGCTCTCAGGGTAAAACCGCCGGCAGACCATGTCAACTCCGTAGTGTCGCGCCCAAACTACGCCGGGCCATATCCTGCCCCGCCGGCGGGGCAGGATCGGATGGATGTCAGGCGAGCAGGCTTTCGGCTGTGGCTTGGTCGGTGGCGAGGGCGGAAATATAGCTGCCGACCAGGCAGGCCTTGATGGCCTTGACTTTTTCCTGCCCCCATGCCACGCCGATGACCAGCGCGATGCGCTTCAGGCGATCGAGCTCCACCGAAATGATACGGTCGGACAGCTCCGAACATACGGGCCTTCCCTGCGCGTCGATGAAGTGCCCGCATACGGTGGCGACCGCGCCCTGCGCCCGGATTTCCTTGACCATGTGTGGTGTGACATAGGCGTCGAACACCGGACTGAGGCGGTCGCCTTCGGTCGCACCGACCCCTTCCAGGGCCACGTCGGCGCCGCCGCCGAGCGCCAGCGCGGTGGCGATTTGTGGCTCCTGGCGCATGGCCGCGGCGATATGGGCGGAGGAGAGGATCATCGGTACGTGGAGTGTGGTGACGGTGCCGCCGAGGCGTTCGGCGAGCATGCGGCAGATGTCGGGCGAATCCGTCATCGGATTGCTGGGGGAGAGGGCGCCCACCATCTGCGCCACATTGGATTTCGGCCAGTCCTGGATGGCGACTTCGCGGACCGTGGCGGCGACGGCCCGTCCGTTGGAGACGGTGATGAGCGAGTCGGGCGACGACTTTTCGGTAAGCAGGGCCGCGGCATATCGGGGGACGATGGTGCTGGGATCCTGCCCGGGATTGACCTGCGCCACTCGTGCGCATTTCAACCCGTACCGTCTTACCAGCGCGTCCTCCAGCTGCATCAGACGTTCGAGTGGATGCCCGATTTCGATGCGTACCATGCCCCGGTCGCGCGATTCGCTGAGCAGCCGCGAGATGGTGGGGCGGGAGTATCCAATCTGCGCGGCAATCTGCGCCTGCGTCAGATTGTCCGTGTAATACATGCGAGCGATTTTCAGCACGAGCTCGATGTGGTTTCGCGACTCAGTTGTCGTCATTGTCAGCTTGTTTGCAACCATGGCATTATTCTATTCCATCCGGTGTGGCCGGTGAACATATGTTAGTTTTTCCAGTGCAGCAACGATGCTGAACAATTGTTCAGAGCGCGAAAGAACTCAATGAATCCTTGATATGTGAGCGCTCTCAATCGATTGCAAAAAAGAAGGTCGATTACATGTGCTCACTCAGCTCTCATGTGTTCGATGAACATGTGTTCATCGCGTGGGTGGTGTGCAAGACCTTTCCGCCGTTAGCTAGAGGCTGTCGACGCGCAGGGCTCATCGAAGACCGACGCCGACGGAAAGTGCGGGGCAACAACGCAGAGCAGCGGGCGAAGCAGCCTGCCTCGTGCACGGGAAAGGAACATTATGGAAATCATCAACACCATCATCGGCCTGGGCGCCTCGGTGATGATGCCGATCATCTTCTTCGTGGTCGGACTCATCTTCCGCATGGGAATCGGCAAATCCTTTAAGGCCGGCATGACCGTCGGCGTCGGCTTCGTCGGCGTCAATATGGTCATCAACCTGCTGCTTGACAACCTCGGCCCCGCCTCGAAGGCGATGGTCAACCGCCTCGGCCTGCACCTGACTACGGTTGACGTGGGCTGGCCCACCGCCTCGACGGTCGGCTGGGGCACGCCGATCATGGTCGCCACGGTCGTCGGCTTCCTCGTCATCAACGCCATCATGGTGTTCTGCAAGCTCACCAAGACCATCGACGTCGACATCTTCAACTACTGGATCTTCCTGCAAGTCGGAGCGCTGGTCTATGCCGTCACCAGCAACTTCTGGTTCGCCGTCATCTTCACCTGGGTCATCTTCGCCATCGTGCTGAAGGTCGCTGACCTCACCGCGCCTTACATCCAGAAGGAATACAACCTCGAAGGCATCTCGTTCCCGCACCTTGCCGGTCTGGCCTGGTCGCCGCTCGCCATCGCCGTCAACTGGATCATCGACAAGATCCCCGGCCTTAAGAACGTCGACTTCAACGCCGACAAGATCCGCAAGCGCTTCGGCGCCATCGGTGAGCCCGTGGTCATCGGTTTCATCCTCGGTCTGCTCATCGGCGTGCTCGCCGGCTACAGTCCTGACAAGTCCGTGACGCTCGCCATCAACATCGCCGCGGCCATGGTGCTGCTGCCCAAGATGATCGACGTGCTGATCGAAGGCCTGATTTCCGTGCGTGACGCCGCCGAGAAGCAGCTCAAGATCTGGTTCCCCAACCGCGAGTTCTACATCGGCATGGATACCGCGCTGCTCATCGGCGACTCCTCGGTGCTCGCCACCGGTCTGCTGCTCATCCCGATCACCATTCTGCTCGCCTTCATCCTGCCCGGCAACGAGATGCTCCCGTTCGCCGACCTCGCGTCGCTCGTGTTCATCCTCGCGCTGGTCACCCCGTTCGTGCGCCGCAACATGTTCAAGATGCTGATCGTCGGCACGCTGAGCGTCATCATCATCCTCTACGTCGGCACCGATATCGCGCCCTGGGTCACTCAATCGTTCACGCAGAGCAACATCGACCTGCCCAAGGACTTCACCGCCGTCACCAACATGACCGGCGCAGTGAGCACATGGATTGGCTGGGTCGCCGTCAAGATCGGCGAACTGTTCAACATGATCGCCTGAGCGGCTGCGATATCATCGGCACATATTCAATAAGGAATCATCATGACAAACGCAACGAAGCATTTCCTCACCATTGACAATGGCGGAACCAACACCAAGGTCATCATCGTCGACCAGGATGGCCGGCAACTGTCCGTCTCGTCGTTCCCGACCGACGCCATCGAGCGGCGTCCCGGCTTCCGCGAAGTCAACCCCGGCCAGATGTGGCGTGACATCGGCAAGGCGGTCAAGGCCGCGCTGGAATCCGCCGGACTGGATGGAAGCCAGATCGACGGCGTCGTACCGGTCGGCCACGGCAAGGGGCTGTACGTGCTCGGCAAGGACGGCAAGCCGTTCATGGACGGCATCCTCTCCTCCGACAGCCGCGCCGCGGACCTGGCCAACGAATTCGAGAGCCGCGTCGCCGAAATCTACCCGATCAGTCACCAGCACGTCATGGTCATGCAGTTCCCGGTACTGCTGCGCTGGCTGAAGGACAACGAGCCGGAACAGTACGCGCGGATCGGGCATGTGCTGTCCAACAAGGACTTCATCCGGCACTTCCTGACCGGCGAGATCCTCGAGGAGCGTGGCGACGCCTCCGGCAACAATCTGGTCAACCTCGAAACCGGTGAATATGACGGCCGGCTGTTCGACTTCTTCGGCATCCCGGAAATGCTGGAATGCATGCCGAAGCTCGTCAGCGCGACCGACCGCTGCGGATCCATCACCGCCGAAGCGGCGGCGAACACCGGCCTCGCCGAAGGCACTCCCGTGTATGCCGGACTGTTCGACATCGACGCCTGCGCGCTCGCCACCGGCGTGCTGAGCGACGATATCTTCAGCATCACCGCTGGAACGTGGAACATCAACGTGTTCCCCAGCAAGACCATGGCGCCGCTCGACGGCGGCTGCATGAACTCCGTGTTCCCCACCGGTAACACCTTGGTCGAGGCGTCCAGCCCGACCTCCGCCGGCAACCTCGACTACGTGCTGCGCATGATGACGGCAGACGGCTCCAAAGCCGCCAGCTACGACGAACTCGGAGCGATGCTGGAACGTACCGACGCCAAGTACACCGACGTGCTGTTCTTCCCGTTCCTCTACGGCAGCAACGTGAACCTGGATGCGGAAGGCGCGTTCATCGGACTGCGCAGCTCCAGCGAGCGCGACCAGCTGTTGCGGGCCGTGTACGAGGGCGTGGTATTCGCCCACCGCCACCATGTCGAGCAGCTGCTGCGCGTGCTCGGGCACAAGCCGAAGGCCATCCGCATCTCCGGTGGCGTATGCAATTCTGATCCTTGGGTGCAGATGTTCGCCGACGTGCTCAACCTGCCGGTCGAGACCGTGGCCGTAACCGAACTGGGCGGTCTTGGCGGTGCCATGTGCGCGGCGGTCGGATCAGGCCTGTACGGGTCGTTCCAGGAGGCGTTCGACAACATGTCGAAGCTCGCCAAGCGGTTCGAGCCGCACGCGGACCAGACCGCGGTGTATGACCGCAAGTTCGAGGCGTATGAGGCGCTGCTGACCGCACTCGACGGCGGATGGGCCGCGCTGCGTGACATGCAGAACTCGCTGGAGCGCTGACATGGTCACCAACGCGCTAGGAATATATGAAAAGGCACTGCCGCGCGGCCTGAGCTGGGAGCAGACGTTCGATCTGGTGCATGAGCTGGGATACAACTTCCTTGAATTCTCGGTCGACGAAAGCGACGAGCGACTGGCCCGTCTTGACTGGACCGAGCATGACCGGGCACGGTTCCGCGACGCCATGTGGCACACCCACAGCCGCATCAACACCATGATGCTCTCCGGTCACAGGCGGTTCCCGCTCGGGTCAAAAGACCCCGAGGTGCGCGAGAAGGCGCTCGACATGATGCGCAAGGCGATCGACCTCGCCGTCGATCTGGGCATCCGCAACATCCAACTCGCCGGATACGACGTGTATTACGAGCCGAAAACCCTGCTGTCTCGCGAATACTTCGTCGAGAACCTGCGCAAATGCGTCGACATGGCCGCGAAGAAACTGGTGATGCTCTCCATCGAGACGATGGACGACCCGTTCATCAACTCGCTGGACAAGGTCGCCTATTACAAGTCGCAAGTGCGCAGTCCATGGCTGCAGGCGTACCCGGATGTGGGCAACCTCACGGCTTGGCCCACCAACGATGTGGGGCGCGAGATCGAATCCAACATCGACAACATTGTCGCCGTGCACCTCAAGGACACCAAGCCGGTGGGCGAGACCTCGAAAGGCGTGTTCAAACGGGTGCCCTTCGGTGAGGGGACGGTCGACTTCGAGGCGTGCCTGCGTATCTTCAAACGACTGGGATACCAGGGCAGCTACACGGTCGAGATGTGGACCGATGAGTCGCCGGATCCGGTGGCCGAGGTGACTCGGGCCAAAAAGATGTTCGACGGGCTGTTCGACGTGGTGGGCATCGAACAGGAGCCGATCGCCGGCATCGGAGAATACTGAGCCCGCTCGTGGGTGCCGGCGCGCCGGCACCGCCTTTGATGAACGTCTCGATATATAAGTGCGAATAAGAAAAGTGAGTGGTGATTATGGTTTCGTTGGCTGATTTTGGTCCTGAGGTTCGTGCTGAGGTCAAGCAGGTGCGTGAGGTCGTGGCGGCCTTGCATCAGCAGCTGATCAAGTGGAACCTGGTGGTGTGGACGGCGGGTAATGTGTCGCAGCGTCTGCATTCGGAGGATCTGATGGTGATCAAGCCGTCGGGTCTGCGCTACGAGTACCTGACGCCGTCGAGCATGGTGGTGTGCGATCTGGACGGAAACGTGGTGGATGGGGCGGAGGCGCCTTCGTCGGATACGGCGTCGCACGCGTACATCTACCGCAACATGCCGGACGTGTACGGCGTGGTGCACACGCATTCGACGTACGCGACGGCGTGGGCGGCGACGGGTCAGAACATCCCGTGCGGCCTGACGATGATGGGTGACGAGTTCGGCGGCCCGGTGCCGGTGGGCCCGTTCCGTCTGATCGGCTCGGAGGCGATCGGCAAGGGCGTGGTGGAGACCCTGAAGAAGTATCCGAAGTCGCAGGCGGTGCTGATGCAGAACCACGGTCCGTTCACGATCGGCAAGGATGCGGAGGCCGCGGTGAAGGCCGCGGCGATGACGGAGGAGGTGGCTCATACGATGTGGGCCGCCCGTCAGCTGGGTGACATCATCGAGATTCCGCAGGCGGACATCGACAAGCTGAACGACCGTTACCAGAACGTGTACGGCCAGCACTGACGACGGGGCACATGAGGGGATTGTGATTTGGTTTCGGCTGCGAGCGAGGTATGGGGGTCTGTGCTTGTGACATGCCCGGAGTGCGTAGCACAATCGTCGCGGTTCAATATCGCGATTGGCTTTATCGCACCATTCGCATGGCGATACCCAACAATTGTGCTGCACACTCCGGGCGTGTCGGTTCGTTCCGTCGGCTGAACGGGAGGCTTCCGTTACGGAGCCCGGCCGAAGTTGAGGTCAATTCCGTCTCGTCCATATGAATCAATAAAATGCTGTTTTGCTGTGTCGAGGGTCGGCCGCCGCATAAGCCGCCTCTTCATGAGTCCAGACCGAACGGGCACAAAGCCGCTGTTTCGGCGGATTGACAGGCTTCCTGAGGGCAGACCCGAGGGAGTTACAGACGTGTTCGTGATGCCAGTCATCACCGAACCCCAAACCAATGCGCTGATATGCGGCAGCGACTAAGGAATAGCAATGGTTAACGCTGTTGAGGCATTTGACGCCAAGCACATGAAGCCCGCCGAGGAGATCCCGGCGTTCCGTCCCGGCGACACCGTCGACGTCAACGTCAAGATCAAGGAAGGCAACAACTCCCGTATCCAGACCTTCACCGGTGTGGTGATCGCTCGTCAGGGCTCCGGCCTGCGCGAGACCTTCCTGGTCCGCAAGATCAGCTTCGGCACCGGCGTGGAGCGTCGCTTCCCGCTGCACTCCCCGTCCATCGACTCCATCAAGCTGGTGCGCAAGGGCCGCGTGCGTCGCGCGAAGCTGTACTACCTGCGCAAGCTGCGCGGCAAGGCGGCTCGCATCGTCGAGCGTCGCGACAACTCCGCCAAGGCGACTCAGGCCTGAGTTTTGCCAAGTGAGGCGACAGTACCGTGAAATTCAGCCCGGAGCCGATTGGTTCCGGGCTGAATTTATAGGAACGCCGCTAGTATAGTTGGGGTTTCATGTATGCGTGATGGAGGAACTATGCGGCCAGACGACCATCGGACGGACCGGACCATGCCCGGTTCCGGCACCGAATTCAGCCGGGACGAATGGATCGTCGCCATAGCCGATCATGGCGTGGACCCCACCGATATGCCGGGGCGGGTAGTGGGCGCCGACGGACGAGACTCGTCGACCCGCCGCAGGAAAGGCGCCCATCGCAAGACCTCGCCTAAGCACAACAATGATTCGTTCTCGTTCCGCGACCTGCTGATCTGGTGCGTCGTCCCCTTCGTGGCGGTACTGCTGGTACGCATCTTCCTGATCGGCTTTTACGTGATTCCGTCCGGATCGATGCGCGATACCATCGAGATCGGCGACCGGGTCATCACGTCGAAGCTCACGCCGAAGTATTTCGATCTCAAACGCGGCGATATCGTCGTGTTCCACGACCCCGCGAACTGGCTGAACCAGGAGACCACCAGAGGCAAAGGCGATTATCTCATCAAACGCCTGATCGGCTTGCCGGGCGACGTGGTCGAGTGCGGCGGTGCCGGGCAGCCGGTCAAGATCAACGGCGTCGCGATTGACGAGACGTCATACATCAAATCCGGCGTCGACCCGAGCAGTTTCTCGTTCCGTGTCGAGGTGACCGCCGGGCATATTTTCGTCATGGGGGATAACCGCGCCAGCTCAGCCGACTCCCGATACCATCAGGACGACGGTGATCATGGCTTGGTGCCCATCGACAATGTGGTCGGAGTGGGACTGATGCGGTATTGGCCGCTGAACCGGATGAGTTTCCTGAGCTCCCATCATGATGTGTTCAAGGACGTTCCCGCCGGCAAGGCGCAGTGACATCAGACGGATGGTGATATGGCGATGATCGAACATCCTACGCTTGATATGGAGCGGCAGCTTGCCGCCCAAGGCTGCGATGTGGTGATCGGCTGCGATGAGGTCGGGCGCGGGGCGCTGGCCGGTCCGGTCATGGTCGGGGCGGCCGCCATGTGGTCACGTGACCTCGCCGCCGCGCAAGTGCCGGCCGGTGTCGCCGATTCCAAATTGCTGACCGAGCACAGGCGCGAAGGAATCGTCGACGAGTTGCGTTCGTGGTGCGCCGCTTACGCGGTAGGTCAGGCGAGTAACGCCGAAATCGACGAGTGGGGCATATCGCATGCGTTGGGCATCGCCGCCTTGCGGGCGCTCAACGATGTGGAGCGGCAGCTCGGCATGGACGGGCCGGCCGGTTCGGGTCGTCGCGTGGACGTCATCCTGGACGGTCCGAACGATTACATTACCAAGACGATGAACACGTTTGACGCGCCGGCGTTGCCGATTCCGGTACAGGTGTCGTGCAAGGTCAAGGGCGACCGTCATTGTGCGACCGTCTCCTGCGCGGCGGTCATCGCGAAGGTGACGAGGGACCACCTGATGGTTGACATCGCGCAGGGCAATCCGCGGTACGCACCGTACGGCTGGGCGCACAACAAGGGATACGGCTCGGCGGCTCACCGCGACGCCATCGCCCGTCTGGGAGTCACGCCGCTGCATCGGGTCACGTGGCATCTGACCTGATTGCGGCGTTGCGGCTGATTCCGGGCCTGCGCCGCGCAGCTCGGCATGGCGCGGCTTAATTTGGCTCGGCCCGGTTACTTGACTCGGTGCTTTGTCTCAGGTGCGGGCGCTGTAGTGCCACAGTTCTTTGTGAGAAGAAGTCCGGGGCGTGAATCCGAACAGCGCAGTGGTGAATCTGTTACCTGCGCATGATTTGTGAGCGCTCACGTGTGTTATTTAAGCGTTACCGGGTAGACTTGCCCATATTGTGTTGTTATGCAGCGGGAGGTTTGACAGCGTGACGGCCAAGCGAAGCGGGCGGAAACGCCCATCCATGTTCGAAGTCGCGAAGCTCGCCGGAGTCAGTCATCAGACGGTGTCCCGGGTCATCAACGATTCTCCCGATGTCTCCGACGCCACCCGCACCAAAGTGCAGGATGCCATCAAGGCGCTCGATTATCGTCCCAGCAACTCGGCGCGAGCGCTCGCATCGCACCGTTCCCGCACGATCGGCCTGATCGCAGGCGGCATGAAGTTCTACGGCCCTATTTCGGCGATTTCCGCGATCGAGATGATGGCGCGCAAGCACGGCCTGTTCATGTCGGTGATGATGGTGCATGAGGCGCTGTGCACGCAGGCGGAGTTCGAGGACCTGTGCGGCACGTTCAACGAGCAGAACGTCGACGCGTTCATCATGCTCGCGCCCACCGATGTCATGTTCGAAGAGGCCTGCTGCACGCAGCTGACGCAGCCTCGCGTGATGATCACCTCCACGCACGGCGAACTCAGCGTGAACGAAGGGCTGCGCCTGATTCATCCGCGCGAGCGCGACCGCGTGTCGATCGTCGGTATCGACCAGTGGCGTGCGATGGACGATGTGGTGCGCATGCTGACCGAATACGGTCACAAGCGGGCGTTGTACTTCGCCGGTCCGTTGGGGTGGCGCGGTGCGATGACGCGACTGGATGCCTGGGTGAAACTGACCCGCGCCCGCTCCATCAGTTCCGTCACGGTGCGTTGCAAGACCTGGGAGTCGACCGAGGCGTACGCCAGGATGAACCATATTCTCGATTCCATCGGCAATCAGGGCGGCAAGTTGCCGACGGTCGTGGTCACGGCGAACGACAATCAGGCGGTGGGCGTCGCGCGTGCCCTGTATGAGCACGGTGTTCGCATTCCACGTGACGTCAGTCTGGTCGGGTTCGATGACATGCCGGCGATGGACAACATGATTCCGCCTCTGACCACGGTTCGGCCTGATTTTGAGGCGTTGGGCGTCGCTGCGATGCGGCAGGTGCTGCATCTGCTGGGGGAAGGTGACGAAGTGGCGTTGCCCGCGTCCGCACATGGTGTCGGTCTGCTCCCCGCAGAAGTCGTGAAGCGTTCGTCGCTCGGCCCCGCCGCCAACCGCTGACCGAGGATCGCGCGTTTTTCTTGGGTCTGTTAGACCAACGTGTTGGTTTTAATTTACAAGTAGCTACATAGTACATACAATGAAGCTATGGGTAGGCATAGCAAGGCAGTGAAACTGGTCGGCGGAGTCCGGGACGGATTCGCGCTGCTGGATGATGACGAGTGTCGCTGGGCGATTGAGGCGGGCGAACGATATATTGACGACGGCATCGGCTTTTTTCGCGGCACGGCTCGGCCCGGCACGGCGTTGATGGTCGCGTACGTCGACGAGTTCAGGGACCGTTTCAGGGCCGGGATCGGCCGCGGCCGGGTGACGAGCGTCATGTGGGAACCGGGAATCCGCGGCGTGCGCCGCGGCAGGACGCCCGTCACCACCAAACCGGCGAAGGGCACGGACGGTCTCGTGCACCATTCCGACCATGGCGCGCAGTACATCAGCCTCGTGTGCACCACCAGGGTCGGGGAGTTCGGCATGCTTCCCTCGACCGGCACGGTCGGCGACTCGTACGACAACGCCATGGCCGAGAGCGCCGACGGCGCGTACAAGACCGAGCTCGTCTGGCGACGCAAGCCCTTCCAGGATTTGAGGGACCTGGAATTGGCGACGTTCCGGTGGGTCTCGTAGTGGAACTCGAAGCGTCTGCACCAGTCCTTGGGCTACAGGACACCGGAACAGACCGAAACCGAGTATTATGCAAACCAAGCGGCGCAAGCCGCCCCACTATAAGGGCGGAACAAAAATCAGGCCATATCAATTCACTGGTTTCGATGGTTGAATTCTGCGATTGCTTCTTGGTTTTCTCCTCGGATTCCTTTGCGGCCTTGGCTTTGGCGACTTTGTCAGCCTTGTCCTTGGCGGTCTGCTTGTCGATGCTCGCCTGCACCAGCTTCGACGCCTTGTTCACGGATCTGAGCCACGCTTTCTGCGATGTCAGATCCTTGCGGGCCTGCTCTCCGACAACGCGCAACCGAGCCGTGCCATCGGACGCGTCGCAGACATAGTCATCGGCTGCGATCGGCTTCTGCGACCCGAGGGCATTGGCAAGATCCGCAAGCAGCGATGCATCGTCCAGCTTCTCCTCACTGGTTTTGGAAAGTTTTTCAGCGGTTTCATACTCCGATTTCGCCTTGCTCTCCGAAGCTTTGACGCTGCTGACCGCGCTTTGGCAGGCGGCCAGCTGGCTACCGCGCTGACGGTTGCTCCATATCATCCATCCACACACCGCCAAAACCACAATCAAAACCACAACCAATGCCGCGATCACCGTGATCGTTTTCTTCGAAATCCCACGTCGATGAGGCTCATCCGGCGGAAAATCCTGAGCCATTTGCGACAGATCGATCGGCCGGCCATCCTGGTCGAGATAACCTTGCGGAGTGGTCAGAACCGGAATCGGAACCGTCTGCATGTCCTGCGGCGATCCGGCATCGGGTGCCGTCAACGGCGCTCCGCAATTGGCGCAGAAATCGCCGCCGTTGTTCACAGTGCCGCAATGCGGGCAAAAATCGTATCGCGCCATCGCTTCCCTCTTCTTCGGACGCTCTCTTCATTATCGCAGGACGGTCACGACGAAGCCCGCTCATCGCATCAGTCGCTGCGGGTGGGGATGTACGGCAGGATGGCCGCCGCGACGCCGCTGACAGGCATGGTCTGAAGCCAAATCCGTCCAGGTCCCGTCAGCACGGTGTTGAACAGTCCTTCGCCGCCGAACAGTTTGTTCTTCAATCCTGGAACCTGACGGATCTCCATCTGCACGCTAGAGGTGAATCCTGCGATATTGCCGGTGTCCACCACCAATTGCTGGCCGGGCTGGAGATCATAGGTGACTACATCACCGTCGATTTCCGCGAAAGCGATGCCGCAGCCGCTCAGCCGCTGCATGATGAATCCTTCGCCGCCGAACAGGCCCGTGCTGAATCTTTTGCTGAAATGGATCGACAGTTGGACGCCCACTTCCGAGGCGAGGAACGCGCTTTTCTGCAGAATCAGATCCTGACCGGGCTGGATGTCCATGGCGAGGATCTGGCCGGGAAAGCTCGAGCCGAACGTGATGGAGCCTTCTCCACGGGCGGTGTAGATGTTCTGGAACAGGTTCTCACCGGAGAACGCTTTGGAGAACATGCCTCCGATTCCACCGGCCCTAGTCTCCATCTGCATGTTCGGCGTCATCCACACCATGGATCCGCCTTCGGTGATCATCTGCTCACCATTGGCGAGTCCGCATGTGACGACGGGGAATGTTCCACCGCTGATCTCGTATCTCATAGTGCTCTTTCTCTTCTGTCACCTGTTTTCTGTCGTAGCTGCCGTGCGAGGCGTTTGCGGCACTTCTCTCATGGATCTCCAGCAGACAGCTTCAGCCTATCGCAATTCTATAATTACAACGATAGCAATCCTTCGCACGGATTATCGGACGGAATGGCCATGTCGCTTAATAAATGTAGCCAATGTAGCCTAATTTTTACGTTGATTCCATTAAGTGCGTCTAACTGGCGAGCAGTGTGACGGATACACCAGATGCATTAGGTAATGCAGATGGACATGTGTCCGTCCAGGCAACGAACCAGCGCACTCTGTGCTGATTCCTCGGCGATAGTGACGCGTCAGCGAATTGCACATGCATATAGAAAAAGCCGGACGATGGACTTCGTGGCCAACACCCGTATCGGGCGCGTCTGTCAATCCACCATCCGGCAACGCGACTGCTTCTAAGACCTGGCTGACACGAATACTCCTGTCAATCCTGCTCGAATCAAAGGCTACGAGACGAACGTGAAGAGCGCCGGCAAGTTTAAGAGCGACGAAGTCCAATCGATTATCTACGAGAAGATGCCGGCACTCACCAACACTGTCGAACAAACCATGATCAAGAACGGCGTCGATGCTCTCATCTACCCGACCATGAGATGTGTCGCCAGCGTCCGCCATGACGCCAAGGACAGCACCTACAAGTGCGACAGCGACGACCCATACGCCGCCTCCTATCTGGCTAGCAGCGCGCACCTGCCGGAAATCAGCGTCCCCGCCGGTCGTGACAGTCAGAACATGCCAATCGGACTCTCCTTCGCCGGCGCACAAGACAGCGAGCGAATACTACTAGGCCTCGCTGCCGCCTATGAGAAGATAAGTCCGTACAAGAACGGCGACGGTCTGGAGCTCGACTGATTTGAAAGAACAAAGTGGGTTTGCCTCACCATTGGAGCAAGCCCACTTTCGTTATTCACATTAATGGGATGAATCAATCAGTTTGACTTCTTCGGCGCGCTCTCCGTAGGTGAGTATCGTTGTCGAGCAACCATTGTCGGTCACGGCAATCGAATTGCCAATGCAGGTCCAACCAGCCCATGCTCCATCAACAACTGGACCGATATTGCTAACTGAGAATACATCCACCCCGAATTTTGATGAGAGATGGCGGAAAGGCATCTTCCACTCCTCTCCATATGCTTCTCCTAATCGTTCAGGAGGTACAGCCCATGACGATGGTGCGAGAATCATCTTGGCGCCCATTTTCGCCATGGCTTCGCCAATCATGATCGATTCCATGTGGTTGTCGGCGCATATGTCGATGCCGATTCGACCATACTTAGTGTCGAACACGTTGACCGAGGTTCCGGAAGTATACATGTCTTCGACATCGGGAACGAGGTTGATTTTCCTATGCTTGCCTAACAGTTCCCCGGTATTTGAGATGAATACCGCGGAGTTATATACATGGTCGCCTTCACGTTCCGTGATTCCGGCGATGATACCGATATCGAAGTCGACCGCCATATCTCTTATTCTCTGATATGTACTCCCCTCTGGGATAGGTTCCGCCTGCTCGGCGGCCGAATCAGCTGCCCATCCGAGGTCGCAGCATTCTGGGAACAGGGCGACATCGGCGTCCCCGACTAGGGACAGCAGCTCCCTCATATGCCACAGATTCCGTTTGAGCTCGTTGGGTTGCACACGCATCTGCATCATTGCGATGGTGGTCATAGTTAACTCCTCGTTGATCCTAAAAAATAGAGAAGGGTGGCCCGATGCAGTCGAAACATCAAGCCACGCCAACTCCTGAACGATTCCAAGCCGAAAGAGAAAGGGGATGGGAGCCTGGAACCCTTCAGAAGGCCTATCAGTGGGTGCCCTCGTATTCGCTGGCCCAACCGTCAACGTATGCGGTCTTCACCGCATCCCATTTTCCGGTGCCCTGCGCGTATTCGAGCATCGCACTGCCGACGCCGTCTTTCCACTGTTGGGAGGGCATGAACATAATGCCGGCCCAAGACACATCCTGCTTACCGGCGTCAGCCATCTCCTGATCGGCTTGGACAATCGGGTTCGACGACTTCATGTCACTGAACGACTTGAATGGCGTGACGAAGCCCATGTCATCGGTCATGGCCTTCTTACCCTTGTCACTGGTGATGACCCATTTGAGGAAGTCCTTGGTGGCTTGCTGGTCGGCTTCGGACACCTTGTTGTTGATGGCCCAGTAGTTGTCGCCAGAACCGGTCGCCAGACCCTTTTCCTCTTCGCCGGGCAGACCCATGTAGATTGGGATGGCGCCAACCATGTCGGCCTTGACGCCTTCCTTCTGCAGGTCACTCCACGCCCAGGTTCCGTTCTGGTAGAAAACACCCTCACCGAGAGCGAACTCAGAGGTCGCATCATTACCGGTCTTGGCGCTCAGTTCAGTCGGAGAGACGGTGGAATCCTTCAAATACAGGTCGAACGTCTGCTTGAACTCCGGAAGATAAGTGCCCTTGATGGTCGCAGGCTGTTCAGTCACACCGTCCAGCTCGTACGACAATGGGATGGCGGCCAACTGTTCCTTGAAACGCCAGTCGGAACTGGAGTCGAATCCGGCTGAGGTGAACGCGCCTTTGACGCCAAGATCATCCTTATGCTCTTGAATCTCATCAGCGACGGTCTTCAACGCTTTGAACCCGACCAAATCGTCGATGCTCTTGATGGTCGACCAGTCCGCCTGGAAATACTTATTGAGCAGATCCTTGTTGTAGATCAACCCGTAGGATTCGATGACGAACGGGACGCCAAGGATTTCACCGTTATCGCCTTTCAGTGCAGTGCTCTGGTCTCGCAGCTGCTTATAGGGTTCGCTGTCTGACATGTCGGCTGTGTACTTCTTCCAGCGGGCCAAGCCCACATTGCCGGACACCTGGAACAATGTCGGTGCATTGTCTTTCGCGATTTCGGATTTCAACGTCTGCTCATACGTGCCGGAGGCCGCGGTCTGCACGGTGGTTTTGATTCCGGTCTCCTTCTGATATTCTTCGGCCAACGCCTTCCACTTGTCGGAGGCTTCCGGCTTCAGATTCAGGTAATAGACACGACCCTTGTCGCTGTCACCACCTGTATCGGAGCCGCAGGCGGACACGCCGGCAATCATCATCAAGGCAGCCGTTGCTGTGGCGATTATCTTGATTGTCTTGTTCATCATTGAACCTTCCTTTTGTTTTCCTTTTCATTGAGACAAAAAGCTCTTACATGACCTCATACGTGAAGGTCTTCAATCGGTCGAGCACGTATTCGCTTTCCTCCAGCCACGGCAAACCGACCGGGAATATGTGTCCCAGTGCTTCGCCTTTTGCTGGTCGGATATCATGTAGCTCAAAATCGACATGGTTACGCGCCAATGCGTCAGCCAGTGCAAGTGACTCATATTGGATAAAGTCATCGCTACTGGTTGTCAGGAACAATGGCGGCAGCTTGCCGGTCAGATTCCTGAGCGAATAGATTTTCGAACACTCGGCTGCATCGATGAACCGGCCGAACAACGGTTTGGCGAGGGTGCGAAGCAGATCCGGCTCATTATCGTCAGCGATCGGAGTATCATCCACATATTCACTGAGATCGAATTTGCCGGACACCAAGGCACCGAACTTAAGATTTGTCTGCTTGAATCCCAGTTTTTCCCGATCCAGCAATTCTGGGTCGGATTGGATTGCAAGCGTGTACAGGGATAGACAGCCTCCGGCGGAATCCCCGGTGATACCCATACGATTCGGGTCGATCGGATACTCATCCGCATGATTCTGCAACCAGCTAATGGCCGCGTTCACGTCCTGCAATTGTCCGAGGAAATCGGCTTGTGGGTAAACGCGATAGCTGATGGAGATAACCGCGAATCCGCGTCGGGCCAATGCGATGCAGAAGTTGCGGTTGAGCTCCTTGTAGCCGTAGACAAATCCGCCTCCGTGCACGTCGATGTAGACAGGCAAATTGTGAGCGGCGCACATTATCGCGTCGTGTGGAATGTAGATGTCGAGTTGGTGGGCTCGGGTCCCATCGTCGATGTACGGGATGTCGGTGAATTCGTCGATATCATCGGCTGCACCGTAGTAAGGCATACGGTTGCGGTCAGTTGTGCTGCAGTCGACGCGCATTTGCAGGATGACGTCGTAAATGTTCTTGGGAAGACCTTCCAAGTCTTCCTCGACCGGCGTCCATGCCTGATATTCCTGCCGATTTTCGGCAGAGATTTCGACACTCATTGTCGTCCTCCTTGTTGCGTTTGCTTCGTTGCTTGCGCTTTGAATTGCTGTTAGCTTATATCCAGCGGAGTTTTTTGCAAACGAAAGCAATGTTCGGGCGTGGCGTATTTTTGTTGTAATTTAAGGGGGTTTGCTCAGTTTCGTTGCTGTTCTATCGATTTATTCATGTCTTATTTTGCAATCGTTTGTTTTCTGATGCCGACGACTCTTTCCAAAATGAATAGTTCTCCATATACAAAGAATGTTGAAAGCTGGTTACCCCAGTCACCCCCTTCGCAATCCGGCGGCATATTCATCAAGCACGTCAAGAATGCCACGATGCTCGTATACAACACTGCGTTGCTTTCCTGTACGCGCCATCACAACGCCACGCTCACTCAAAGTTTTGATCGCACGCTCCGCTTGCGGTTTGGACAGTCCCACTGTTCGCTGCAGGTATCGCGTGTTGATAATCGGCTGAGCAATCAAATTCGGCAGCACACGCCAAACGGCGGCATCGGAACGCACACCGCGCAGATTCGAACGCGCTTCATCCAACTGTTCGCATAAATCATCGATGAGTTTCCTGCCGCTTGTCGCGGCGAACCGACAAGCCTGTGCGAATCGTCTGACAATCGGCGCGGCATCACCTTCACGGGAAAGGGTCAATGCTGCGAAATAGTCCTCGGTATCATGCAGCAAACCGGCGGAAACGGGAGGCGTGGTATTACGCGACAATCCCTTATTGCGAAGAATCGCATGCACCAGCGCACGCCCGCACCGACCATTGCCGTCAGCGAATGGGTGAATGGTCTCGAACTGCGCGTAAGCAATCGCACATTGCGCGACCACCGACAAATCATCACGCTTGATGAACTCAAGCAGATCCGCCATCGCGCCAGCGATCAGCTCAGGCTGCGGACCGACATGAGCAGCGCCACGTGGCGAATAACCATCGGTACCAACCCATACCAGATTGGTACGGTACGTACCCGCGTATTTTCCCCAACCTCGTTGAGCGGAGAGCAGGGCCTCATGCATGGCAAGAATATTGTTTTCCGTCATGCTATCGCCCAACTTCAGCGCAGCCTCCATGGCACGCACATTGCCAACCACGACCGCCGCATTGTCGCTCGTGCCCTCATCAATAGTTTCCAACGCAAGATTCTTCGCACCGACCGTCAGATTTTCTATCTGGGAAGACGACGAAGCTTCCGTGCGCAGCAGCACCGCGCTCATTGGACCAAGCACATGGCTACCCTCCCCCAGTTTCGCAGCAGCATAGGCGTCGAAAGACGCCAGCGCACATGATGCCTCCTCACAATCCGCAAGCAACTCGGAGGGAAAAACAAAACGCAAATCCGCAAGACTGATTGGAATAGTCGACTCATATTCGCCATTGCCACGAGAACGACGGGACCGTGAGACAGGAGCATCTTCCGGAATATGCCAGACATGGTGCTCTTTTCCGAGCGGAGGAATTACAAGGCTTTCATCACTATCCATGTTTCCCTCTTCCAGTTAGCTACACTTATTGAATTAAGTGTAGCTTAATTCTGCGTTAGCTACACTTATTTGAATAAATGTAGCTAACTAACGGGCGGTGCGACGGATACATTAGATGCACTAGGTAATGCGGATGGACATGCACGTCTGCCCAGGCAAACGAGTCAGCGCAGCTCTGCGATAATTTCGCGTCGATGGCGACGTATCGGCGAATCGCATTTACATATAGAAAAAGCCGGACGGCGGATTTTCGGCGGCATACCCATATTGGGCATGCCCTTCAAATCCGGCCGTCCGGCAACGCGACTGCTTCTCAAGAATGTGTGCTTGACTCACATGGATGGTACTGAGAACCATTCGCTTAACGATCTGCTTCCGCATGCTTCGGCCACGTCAAACAACGCGGTCACGCGCACGGACACAAATCAAGTCTTGCGCGGTTCGAGCCGCGGTGGACAATGCCACGGCGGCTCGAAAGCCAAAGGATTACTCTAGCCGCAGCTTGGAATAATCGCAAGCCGATCGAAATCCGTGAAGTTCATGAAAACTTATGAAAGTCCACAAACTTCACGGAATACCAATTTAAACCTTGGCTTGGTTCAGGCCTTGGCGACTTCCACGGCCAGCTCGGAGCCTTCGGCGCCGGCTTCCACGCTCACGCTGTCGGCGGAGGTGTCGTGTGCCACCAGATCCTTGAACTGTTCGATCTTCGTCACGTCGCCGGCCGGAACGGTCAGCTTCAGCGTGATGCGGTCGGAGATCTCCAAACCGGCGGCCTTGCGGGCCTCCTGCACGGCGCGGATCACGTCGCGGGCGTAGCCTTCGGCCAGCAGGTCGTCGTTCAGTTCGGTGTCGAGGATCACGAAGCCACCGGTCGGCAGTGCGGCGGACACGGAGTTCGCGGCTTCCTGCGCGTCCTTCTCCTCCACACGGTTGATCAGTTCGTATTCGCCTTCCTCAAGCGCGATATCGCCGTTCGGGGTCTCGCACACCGGCACGCCGGCGGCGTCCACATGCCAGGCACCGCTCTTGGAGGCCTTGATGGCGAACTGCACGTCCTTACGCAGGCGCTTACCCGCCACGCGTGCGTTCACGCGCAGCTCGTTCACGATCTTCAGACCCTGGGAGCCGGCGTCCTCCAGCGTGCAGAACTCGATGTCTTTCACGTTGAGCTCGCCCTTCAGCACATCGCTGTATGCGGCGACCGCATCCGGGTTCTCGACCACCACGGTCAGCTTGGCGAGCGGCTGGCGCACGCGGATCTGCTTGGCCTTACGCATCGACAGCGTGCCGGACACGACCTCGCGCACCTTCTCCATCGCGTCCACCAGCTTGGCGTCGTCCTGCAGCACGGCACCCAGCTCAGTGGTCTCGCCGGTCTTCTCGTCGGCAAGGAACGGCCAGTCGGCCAGATGCACGGATTCACCGCCGGTCAGGCCGCGCCACACGGCTTCGGCCTCCATCGGAGCCAGCGGAGCCAACACGCGCATGAAGGTTTCCAGCACGGTGTACAGCGTGTTGAACGCGTTCTCATCACCGGCACCGAAACGCTCACGGTTGTTGCGGATGTACCAGTTGGTCAGCACGTCGATGAAGTCGTTCGCCGCATCGCACGCGTCGGAGATGTAGAAGTTGTCCAGCGCATGCTGGGTCTTCTCCACCAAGCGGCGCAGGCGGGCCAGCAGATAGCGGTCCATTTCCGGCAGCCCCGCCACTTCGTCGGCGCGAAGCTTGCGCGCGTCGTACCCGGCCGCGTTCGCGTACAGGGTGAAGAAGTAGTAGGAGCTCCACACCGGCAGCATGACCTGGCGGACGGTGTCGCGGATGCCGTCGGCGGTGACGATGAGGTTGCCGCCGCGCAGGATCGGCGAGCTCATCAGGAACCAACGCATGGCGTCGGAGCCGAAGTCGTTGAACACGCCGTTCACGTCCGGGTAGTTGCGCAGGTGTTTCGACATCTTCTGTCCGTCGGAGCCGAGCACTATGCCGTGGCAGATCACGTTCT
>OLNY01000846.1_pt1 | contig 26448 bp, 23 predicted proteins | sample 1671981 | NCBI WGS metagenome assembly OLNY01 (sample SAMEA3136632, study PRJEB25190) | human gut metagenome | biome: human gut; feature: human-associated habitat; material: faeces | place: Austria | collected 2013
TTGCGTCCTCAACGCTCTTTTTGTTGATAGAGATAGTAACATACTTATCCTGAACGATGGCGTTTGCGCCGGTTGCCTTATCAAGAAGCATTTTGTTATATTCTTCTCTGTAAACATCAAGGTCATCTCCGGTTTCGGGAATAAGGATTGTTTTTTCAAAATCCAAACGGTTAAGCCGTCTGTTGTTGATTGTCAGTTTTGTAGTAGCACCGCTGTCGAGAGAATTGAGAAGTTCAGAATATTCAAGGAACATTGCTTCTTTATCTTCACGACTTGCAACGGCATAGTTAATATCCGTGAACTTAAAAGACTTCGAATATTTGTCCTTTCCAACACGGAAAATGCCGTCATCATAAATAGCGGTAATAGGGATACAATCCTGTACGCCCTTTGGAACTACAAACTTTTCTTTATCCTGCTTTAACAGGTTCGTAAGGGTTTTAATCATTGTTCTTATAAGCCTCCTTCTGTTTTTGTTCGATTGTCGGTTTCATAAGTTCGTAGTAGGTGTTCGTAGAGTGAAACACCAACTTCTTAGGCATAAGAAATTCGGACTTAATCCACGCCCATATAAACTTCTCGGCAGTCATTCCGTTGTATTTCACAAAGCCGAGAGCCGCAAAAGGTGATGCTCCCAAAATACAAACCCACGATACCGTTTCTGTTCCGAAATGCGGTTTAAGTAAGAAGTACAATCCTACCGCCACTCCGCAAGCAAGAACAGAAAAAATGAACTGTCTGAGCGACAGTCCAAAGAACATTGATTCCGTGTAATTTCGTATTTCTCTGTTAATCTTAACTTCCATTAAATTTTCCTTTCTCTGCGGTTATCGGCAGTATAGATACAGGTATCTGCAAGACAAACTCGCTCTCCTTTTCTTTTACCGCCGTTATATACGCAGTTTTTGCATTTGCGGTCAGACGGAATATACTTCTGCCGACCTGTTCTGTTTTTGTTTTTCATTTAGTCAAAACCTCCGATTACAAGCCCATCATCTCACGAATGATACGGTCGCTCATCTTAACCGCACCCACAAGTACAAGCATATTGAATACAAGTTCTCCGATATATGCCCACACCTGAGTAACGGCTGCTGCATTTGCATCAACCACCGGCGGCGTAGAAGCAAATAGGGAGAAGATGATACAAGCAAGTACAATTACCGCACCTTCAAGCAGTACGGCACAGTAGCTTTTAATAAAACTTTTACCGACATTCTGCGACGGTTCTCCGGCAAATGTTGAAAGCGGTATAGGAGCGAGAGCCGTGTACATATACAGTTTGAAAAATCGTCCGTACACCGTCATTATCATAATGAAAGAGAGAACTGTGATAAACAGTCCACCAATAAGTGTTACAGCCCATAATGGTATGCTTTCAAAAAATCCGCACTCCTCGATAGTTGTTATCATTTCGGATGGCAGCGTCGTTTGATTCGGTGTACCAAACCCGGCAGATGTCATAATAGTTGAAATTGTACCTTGGACGATGTTAAACAAAGCGAGCATTAGTTCCAAACCGTAAGTTATAACACCTTTGGCAATGGCAAAACGGATAAACAATTTTAATGCGTGTTCCGGTTTCTTTACTTCGGTAAAACTTCCGCAAGTGCGAACTACACCGACAACAAAGAATAAAACAAGCAAAGCAAGTCCGATAGCCTGAACCGCACCGTTGATTGTTACCATCACATTCCAAATGCTTCCGCCTTTGAACTCCTGTGGAGAGGTAGTCAGCAACTGCCATATTTCAGATAACTTGCTGTTCCAAGTGTCGAGGGCATTTTGTAGGTTTTGAACTACCCAGTTATCACTCATCTGTTTGCACCTCCTTAAAGATTAAGGGGCATACCCAAAATCGGATATGCCCCTTTGATAACTGTGTTCTTTTAACCGGCAATGAGGTTAAGGATTTCCTTTGCAAAGGTAATGATAATACCGCCGGCAAGAGTCAAGAAACCGTTTGCACGCTGAGACGGGTCGTGAGATTTCAAAGAAAGTCCGACCTGAACGATACCAAAGCCGAGCAAAATCATACCGATTGCACGAATAAGTCCGAAAATAAAGTCGGACAAATTATTTACCACGGTAATCGGGTCGTTAGCGGCAAAAGCGGTAACGCTCATACCGAAAACAAGGGTTACTGCTGTAACAACGGCGCAGTAAGTATGAAAGCCTTTCTTAACCTTTCCGGTCATAGGCAATCTCTGAGTGGTTTTCTTTTCGTTGTTCTTATTGAAATTAGTCATTGTAAATTCCTCCGTTAATATATGTTTTTATTTACTTCAAAGTCCTCATCGGACAGAAGTTCGTAAGTGGTTTCTCCGTAGTTTTCATCCGGTAACTCTTTCGGGTCAAGAGAAAGTACAGAGATAGACGAATGTTTGACGGTAACTTCTCCGTGTTTGTAAGCCGAAGCCTTACCATCGGTTGTAAGTGCCACATTCGGGTGCTTTAAGATGTCATACTTGAAGTCCATTACAGGTCGTTCTCCACGAATAAACAGAATGGCATATTGGTTATCAAGCATACGCACCTCATCGGGAGTGAGCAACTCTCGACCGCTAATCTGATAGTTGGTGGAATAGTTTCCGCTTCGTCCCGAACTCTTACCGTATGTGTTGGTATCAATGGTTTCCTTGCCGAGAAGTTCAGACACATATTTGTGTGTGCTTTGCTCGTTACCGCCCAAGTATAGGAACTCATCGCAGTTGCCCACAATGCTTTCCCATTGTTTTTCAAACAAGGCTTTTAGCTGTGCTAAGTTCTGCAAGATGATGCTTACAGAAACCCCACGGGAACGCATAACCGACAATATCTTGTCGAAATCATCGGGCAGGCTCACATTGGCGAACTCGTCCATAAGAAAATGAACAGGAACGGGAAGCGAGCCGCCGTGTATATGGTCGGCAGCATAAAACAATTGCTGAAACAGCTGTGTGTAAAGAATAGATACCAAGAAATTAAAACTGGAATCGTTGTCCGGTATCAAAGCAAACAGAGCAACCTTTTTCTCTCCAAGCGACGGCAAGTCAAGCTCATCCGTCGTGGTTAAAGAAGCAAGACTTTCAAGGTTGAACTTTTCCAATCTTGCCGCAAGAGTTATTTGTATGGACTTTAATGTTTTTGCCGCACCAGAATGATAAGACCGATAATATTTTAATGCTATATGGTCAGGATTTTTCATTTCAAGCTCGGCAAACAATTCGTCGAGGGGAGAAGGTCTTGTATCTTCCTCGTCCTCAATCGAACCAGCTCTGAGCATTTCCATAACCATTGCGAAGTTCTGTTCTTCTTCCGGTGCTTCATAGTGCAAGTAGAACACCAAAGCAAGCAGCAACATTGAAGCAGAAGTGTCCCAAAACGGGTCTTGGGACTGACTGCCCTTTGGAGTGGTACTCTTAAAAAGGTTCGTCACGAGCTTTTGCACATCATTGTCGTTTTGCAAATATACAAACGGGTTATAGCAATGGCTTTTCTCCATTGAAATCAAATCAAGTACACGGACTTCATAGCCTTTGCTTTCAAGCAGCTTTCCTGTGTCCCTCAGAATTTCGCCTTTTGGGTCAAGAATAACGAACGATGTGTTGCATTGCATAAGGTTCGGTTTACAGTAAAATCGTGTCTTACCGGCACCCGAACCACCACATACAAGTGTGTTTAGATTTCTTCGATGTTTCTTTGCATTAAGCCCGATACAAACATTTTGCGTCATCAACTTGTTTGCGGAATCCGGCGACTGTCTGTATTTCTTATTTACGGCTCTTGCGTTGCCCCATTTAGCAGAACCGTGTTCTTCACGCCTTCGGTAATTTCTCTGTGTTGAGAAGTAAATTCCAAGACCGAGTCCGTAGCAGAGAAGCAAAACGAGGACAGTTTTTAAGCTGTCCTCGCAAACTTCAATATGGAACGGTTTGTTAAAAGCCGACAAAAGGCTTGGCAGAATTTCCGGCAATCCTCCTTTTACAGAGGGTGCAATCAAAAGTGCCAGCCATACGACCGGGATAATACCGATGACGGAAAGAATAACAGCAGTCTGCCTTTCGTTATCTCGATTCACAAGAGCGTTCCTTTTCGATAACTTTGAACTTTTTCTTTGGGGCAGTTCCGACCTTAATGATAAGGTCGTCAACAGCGTCGGTGGATTTACCTTCGTTCATCAAGTCCGTTTTTTCATCATTGAGAGAACGGATAATAATGCCGTGTTCGTAATCGTCCAACGCTATATGATACATTTCTTCTTTCGCCATAATCTAACCTCTTATCTTTCATAGTCTTTTGAGCGAGCCTGCTTTTTCTTGTAAAGTTCATCGGAAACACGAGAATGAATATCCGCCATCGCATTTCTCGTTTTGGAAAGTTCATAGCGAATATCCTTTGGCTCTTTGTTAGCGAGCTTATCCGGAATACGGTTGATGGCAAAATTCTGCGTATCAATACCGTACTTTTTGCAAAGCATATATCCGATACATACCGCCTGAAAGCCCATATCGGAACGGCTGTAACTGTCGCTGTTGATAGAAAGCTGTGCGTGGCCAAGTTCCTGTGCTACGCACTGTGCAACCGCTACGCTGTCTCCCACATCACGCTTAACATACAAGGTCTGTTCCTCGTTGTTATAGAATGCTGCCATATTCGGATACGGCAGGTCGTCTGCCGCTTCCACATTGACAGGAGAAGAATCAAGCATTGTGGTAATGAGTGCTTTAGGGTCACGGTTGACTGTCGGCGCAGGCGGTCGTTTGCCATTGGTCTGAGATACATCAAAGACCTTTTTCACATTGTAGGAAATTCCGGTTGTACCGTCACGCTTTGCATATTCAACAGGTTCAAGAATAGAAATGCTCTTAGCACCTTTCGTGATTTTGATGTTGTCTTTGCTCCAATCGTCAAAGTTTTTAAGCTGACTTGCTTCGGGCAGCTGCTTAAAAATGAGGAGAGCGTTGACAGCAGAGTATCTGTCAAGTCGGCTCTGCGTATCAAGGAATGCTTTGAACTTCTCCGGGTCGGAAACAATCGCTTTTGCGGCGTCGTCCGACATCTGATATACTGCTTCCTTTTCCGCTTTCATTTTCTCGGCATATTCTTCTTTGGAAAGTCTCGGTCGCTGACCGCCTGCCTTTGCAGGAGTAAAATTGTTTGTCATTATAATTACCTCTCTTTCGATTTCTTAGGTTTGTTTTTCGGCTGTTTGTGTACCGTTTGCTTTGGTGCAGAGTTACTCTTTGTCTTATCGACTTCCGGCTCTTTGCGTTCCGCTTCTTTCTGTTGCTTGGACTGAGCCTTATATCGGTCGAGCTTTTCTTTGACCGACGGCTTTTTCTGTCCGTCGCTTTCAGCACCCTTGTCAGTTCGCATATCTGCCTGCTCTGAGTTTTGCCTTGACGGAGGGTTTTTGTCCGTCTTGGCGACTGTGGGGTTTGATTGCGAGTACCCGTCTTTCTGAATTGGTTTTCGGGTTGCTTCCTCGGTAATGATTTCGTTTTTGGTTTTTGTCGGCTTGTCCTTTTCTAAGGCTTCTCGTTTTTCAACCGCTTTCTGCGACTCTGTAACGATGGCAGCCTTATCCACCTTACCGAGTTCAAATCTCTCAACGATACGCTGAATTTTGGAAGCGTCCTCCGCACGAGCAATAATATCAATCGGCACACTATCGCCCTTTGTGTTTTTATCCCTTAACACGCAGTAAAGAACGCCGTAGCGTTTTGCCTGTTCGGTGAATTTCTTTAAGTCCTTATTCGGAATAGAAAACACTTTCAACTCTTTGCCCGATTTAATCATATTGGTAAGACGGGCTTTACCTCTTGTCTTGTTCGCCTGCGTTGCTTCCTGCTTTAACACGGAAGCGAGAAGAATAGCAATATTCTTTGCAGCCGAACCGGTTAGTTTAGCAGCGACTTCAAAGCCTTCAAGAGATAATCTTACGACCTGTTCTGCTGCGTCACCTGAATTTGTCATTTCGGTTTTGCTCCTTTCTTTCTTGTTTTTCTTCGTAGGCTCTTACCGTTTCAAGATTGGCTTCAATAACCTTTGACCTTTCGGCAATGTCATCACAAAGACCGACCTCTTTACGGAGAGTCCACAATTTGCCGGTGATTGTTGAAATCTGTTCTTTGACCTTTGACAGCTCATCGTCACTCAAATTTTTTCTTAACTGTTTTCGCAGGTGCGTTCTGTCGTCAGTCAAAGTTTTGATTTGCGACAACACCGACTCTTTATATGAGAAAAGCTGTTCGTCCGTAGAAATATTTTCTCGTCCGAGCAGCCTTGTCTCCTGTGTGATTTTATCCAGCTTCAATAAATCTTCTTTGAGAAGGTAATGAAGCCTTGCGGTATTTTGTTTTTTGTATTTAGGCAGATAACCGAGCTTGTAGCAGTAATGCAGATACAGCCCATACAGTCCGCCGACCTTTTTTATTTTGTGTTCTCTTGTAGGCAGTCGGTACTGTCTGATGACTACCGTCTGATTTGTAAACGGCATTAAGCGTACGCCTTGATTTTCAGTAAGCCTACGCTTGATTGCTTCTTCGGTGTAATCTTCACCGAGATTTTTAAGCCTTATCGGTTTTTTGTATCCTTTCGGCACAATCGTCCAATACTTACGGCTTTCACTCAAACAATGCTCATAACCCATTTGAGTCAGTGCATAATCAAGACTTTTAAGGTTCGTGCTGTGAGCAATCGCTTCGTCTATGGCTTGACGAGTCATTGAGTATCGAGTCGGCATTCCGGCTTGTTCCTGTTTGTAATAGTAGGATGATTGCTTACTGCGATTTGGATTTGGATTATAATAAAGTCCGTACTTTTCGCAAATTTTATCTGCAACCAAGCGAAACTTGAACCACGCTTTTTCGTCGCCCCATAATCTCTTACCGTCCACAAAGGAAACTGAGTTGATTACATAGTGGCAATGCAAATGCTTTGTGTTCAAATGCGTAGTTACTACCGCTTGAAATCTTTTGCCCCAAACTTCGTTTACAAACTCCATTCCGATTTTCTGTGCAAGCTCCGGCGAAATATCTTGTTCCTTAAAACTCAGGTATCCGTGGTAGGCTTGTATGCCTTCTTCTTTACCGTATGCCTGTTTAACCGATACAAATTGGTCACGGGCTGTAAGCGGATTGCAGTTGATACCTTCAACGAAAAATTCACGCTCGGTTTTTTCTTCGTCCTTTGCGTAAGCCAACACATCACAGAGTGCTTGATACTGTTCCTCGGTGTAATTATCTGCCGCCGTTTTTGCGGGATTGGCTGCGTAATCAATAACCTGACCGAGCCTTGAAGTGACTGCCCACAACTTACTTACTGCCATTTCATATCGCTCTCATTGGGTCTGAGAAAAACTCGTTCAACATCTGCCTGAAACTTGTGCCAACGCTCCGCTTCTTTTTTAAGCTGCGTTGCGTCTGCAAAGCCGAGCGTGTTTGCTTTTGCGGCAAGCTGATTGATGTTGTTACCGATTGCGGAAAGTTCACGCATAACATCGTAAAATCTTTCGTCGGGCTTTTCTCTCGGCTCGTAACCACGGAGAAGCAAACGGATAAGTCCGGCTTCACTAAGGCAAGCCTTCTTTGCTTTTTTCTGCAAGTCCTGTGCTTCATCACGGCTGAGCCTAACAATCTTCTGAATGTTTCTTTTTCTCATTTTCTTTGTCATCCTTTCTTGAAATAAAATAGTGCCTGTCCTTATTTATTTGAAACAGGCACATAAAAGTAACTCCGAAAAAACCGCCGATGATTAAACCGGCAACTGTTAATACTATCTCTCGCAAAATTTCTCTCCTTTCTCTTTGGGGTATTAGGGGCAACCCCTAACGAGTTTTACCGTTTGGAAACCTGTGGTTATCCAAATGGTCTGCTCGCTAAGTTTGTGCAGACTCGTAGGGTTGCCCCGGAGTTTGTCTCTTTATCTTTCCATATCCTTCGATACCGGCTTATACGCTTTCGCTACAATGCCGTTATCTGTTTGATAAAAACGCTCCGGATACTTGAATTTCTCCTCATACTTTTTCATCAAATCCTTTGGCATACTGAGAAGTTTCTCCGACTCAATCGGTGCATAGGCAATGAAAAACTTGCCGGCAATAATGTCCAGCATTTCACGGTTGCTCTCGTCTTTCACATAGCACTTTTCAATCTTCCAACCGTCCTTTCCACCGTATTCATCAGCCATATATGCTTCCAGTCGCACATTTTTATCCGAGCCGTCAAGGGAAGAAGCATAGATAGAGTATCCACCCATACCTTCGATGAAAGCCTTATTGTTACTGCCGACAACATAGGTTCGTTCTTCCTCTGTATAAGATTTGTCGAAGCTGTCAGCTGTAAAAACAATATAACCGACAGTATGACTTCTATCTTTTTCTGCCTGTCGCAAATGAGCCTTCAACTGCTGATAACTCATCTCAACATTTTCAGGCTCGGAGTAGATTGCCCTGTTGAGTTCAGCACCGTTCATCTTGCCTTCTTCGTTGCAAATGATTGCAACCTCATCATCAAACGGCATATATTCCTCAATATATCCGCCTACGGTTTCCTGCATTGCTTCAAGCGTATCCTCGATTTCAATGACCTTTGGATACTTGTCCGGTTCAATAAGAATGACAGAAATCTTTTCTTCCGGCTCAATCTTTTTGAAGGTATCCACTTCAACATTAAGAGCAAGAGAACTGCCGTTTTCCCACCTCATATGAATTTGACCTGCATCATCCACGTGCGTTACCGTCCCTTTCAAGCCTTTTGCCATTTGACTTTCGCCTTGCATTTCTTGGAGGATAATCTTCGTTCCCTCCGGATACATTTCTCTTAATTTTTCTACATTCATCTTTCAAAACTCCTTTCAGTTTTATTCCTTATTCCCAAGCGTTTACAAAGAAAGTCGTTGACATCCTTTCCGCACTTGGGCGGATCGTCAACGACTTCGTACTTATCCGAAAGAATAGTTTGCAACGCCTTGGTTGCTTTTCTTCCGGCAATATCATTGTCCAAATGGAGAATGATACGCTTAATTGACTTGTCTTTTTCAAGCAATTTTCTAACCGTAACAGGCACTTTCGAGTCCCCGATATTTTGCTTTGGCGAGTACACCCCGGCAAGAGAAATAAGATTAGACTGTCGCCAATTCTTTCCCTCCAACTTCATCAAAGTTGCATAGGAGAGTAGGTCGATGGCACATTCAAACAAATGAACCTCGCCGGTGTTTTCGGCAGTAAGACGGAAAGAATATTGCTTTTTGCTACCGGTGCAGTCGCCCATAAGTCTTGATTGATTTGTGGCTCTGTAAGCTGCATACTTTGGTTTATTGCTTTCGTCGTAGCCGATAAAAACAACATTGTGATACGGCAGCGATTCAATTACCAGTTCCTTTTCCAAGCAGTAATTGATGATTTCGTAATCAATGCCACGCCCGAAAAGATATTCAAATACCACATCCGTAGTGGGACTTCTTTCGGGGAGTAGCAACGGTTGATTATTATAGCTTTTTGTGTTTTCGGGTATCGGAGAACTTACTGAACTATTACCCATAATGGTCTGAACCGCTTCAACGAAGTCCATTCCACGAACTTTTATAAGGTAATCGAGGGCAGATTTGCCCCCGATACCTCTTGACCACCACATCCATTTTCCGTTTGAAATTTTCAAGCTGTCGTGGGTTCTTGTGGTATAGGTGTTGTTTGAATACTTCACAAGCTCGTTCGGTTCATACTCTCTGAGATAGGTCAATAAGTCCATTCGCTTGGCTTCGGTTATGACCTCCGGTGCGATATATGGCATATAAACCACCTCGCTTTACACAAGGAAGTCGATTACCTTATCGCTTATCTCATCACAATAAGCGAGCTTCGCAATCAGCAAAAGAACATCGGTGACCGGACACTTAACATCATTCCAGAAAAGCCAAGCAATTTCCGCAAGGTCTTCCTCCTCATAAAGAGCGATAATGTCAGCCTGTGAAAAATCGGTTTGAATGCAGATGTCAATGAGTTCTTCATAGAAACTGAGTTTAGCAATTCTGAGGTTGATTTCCGCCTTATTAGCCGGAAGTTTTTCGTTTTCCAATTCGTGATAAGTATTGCTTAATCTGCGAACAACGCACATCTGTGGTGCGTTAAACGGATTGATTTCCTCGTTTCCGAAAAAGAAATCTACCGTCAGGTCCTTTTCTTTCATATTATCTTTCATAAGTTTTCTCCTTTCGTGCAGTCGGCACTTCGCCCTCATCAGGCTCGCCACCGACAATTTCATTTTCTGTTTTGTCCATATTGAGCAGGATATTTAGTTCATCAAGTCTTGCAAGTTTAGTCCTCAATTCGTCCTCTTGGATAAACGGTTTTTGGACTTCTTTCTTTGCAGTTTCAAATTGAGCTTTAGTGTTTTCAAGTTCGCTTTCGGCAAAGGTTAAACTCTCCGCAAACTTCTCAATGCCGTTGTCAATACGAGTGATGTTGCCGTGTGCGTCGTCGCCGAGCGTAATGGTTTTGCTTGTCGCACCTTTAATCCTAACCTCGTAGCTGCGCTCTGTGGTGTTGAAAAGAAGTTCCGTTTCAAATCCTCTATATTTGCCGAGAGGAATAGGGTCGGGGCTGTTCATCTGCTTGCAGGCTTCAATGATTGCTTTGCCGACTTCTGCTTTTTCGGAATAAAAAACGCCCTTAACCTCCATACCGATAAAGCGGTCATCTGTTGGTTTCGGGTGCTGTTTCGCAGTTTCTACATCTGCTTTCAAGCCGTTAATGCGGTTTTCAAGAGAAGTGATACGCTGCGGGTAATATTTGATTATCTTATCTTCCAAAGCGTATTTTTCAGAAAGAAAATTGGATTTTAACAGTTTCAACTTTTGTACCTGAATATCTAAATCCATCTTCTCTTTGATATACGGATTGCCGGTTGCAAGCATTTTAATCTCGGCATAAGACAGTGCGGTTTCGTCAATATCTTCCGCACTTCTGACCGGAGATTTGCTCGTCATAATCTGACTTGCAAACTTTTGCTTGCCCTCTACAAGCTGATAGAGATATGCGTCAAAGGTCTGTTCAGTAACATAGCGGTAAATATCTACTTCCGGGTTTGAGTTGCCTTGACGGATAATGCGACCGCTGCGTTGCTCCAAATCTGCCGGTCTCCACGGACAATCAACATCGTGAAGTGCGATAAGCCTGTCCTGAACATTCGTCCCGGCTCCCATCTTTTGAGTAGAACCGAGTAGCACTCTGACTTCGCCTTTGCGTGTCTTTTGGAATAACTCCTTTTTCTTAATATCGGTGTCTGCTTCGTGGATAAAGCGAACTTCACTTTCGGGAATGCCTCGCTCAATCAACTTCTTTCTGATGTCGTTATACACCGAAAAAGTACCGTCGTTCTTTGGCGTTGATAGGTCGCAGAACACAAGCTGCGCTGATTTCTTGTCGGTTGTTTCTTCCCAAATGCGATAGATGTTGTCAACGCAGGCATTGATTTTGCTGCCCTCATAATCGGGTAACATATCATTTAACATACGCTGGTCAAGTGCTAACTTTCTGCCGTCGTTTGTGATTTTAAGCATATTGTCAACGCTTGAATCTACACCGCCGCTGCGGACTTTCTCGGCTCGCTCTGCAAGAGAGGCAACCATTTCTTTCTGCATTTCCGATGGCTTGACCGCTACATTGTGAAAGTGTGCTTCGGGTACAGGCAATGCCAACATATCCGCTGTTTTAATGTCTGCAACCTCCTTGAACATTGCCATAAGTTCCGGTAAGTTGTAGAACTTTGCAAAGCGTGTTTTTGCTCTGTATCCCGTACCCTCCGGTGTAAGTTCAACGGCTGTTACAGTTTCTCCAAAGGTACTTGCCCAAGCGTCGAAGTGTTGTAATCCGTTCTTCACAAGAGTGTTGTACTGCAAGTATCGCTGAATAGTATAGAGTTCCACCATACTGTTTGAGATAGGAGTACCGGTTGCAAATACCGTTCCTCGACCGCCTGTAATCTCATCAAGATAGCGACACTTCATAAATAGGTCGGAAGATTTCTGTGCTTCTGTCTGTGCGATACCGCCTACATTGCGCATTTTGGTGTAAAGGTACAGGTTCTTGTAGTAATGACTCTCGTCAATAAAGAGCCTGTCCACACCGAGTTCTTCAAAGGTAACAACATCGTCCTTGCGGCTTTGGTCATTGAGTTTTTGCAGTTTCAACTTCACAGCCTTTTTCGACTTTTCAAGCTGCTTAACGGAGAAGTTTTCTCCACGGTTTTTCTTTAAGTCGATAATGCCGTCAGTCAATTCCTGAAGCTGTTGCTCCAAGATTGCCCTCTGCCTTTCAACAGACATAGGTATCTTTTCAAACTGACTGTGACCGATAATAACTGCGTCGTAATCTCCGGTTGCAATCCTGCCGCAGAACTTTTTACGATTCTTCGTTTCAAAATCTTTCTTCGTTGCAACAAGGATATTAGCCGCAGGATAGAGTTGTAGAAACTCAGCAGCCCATTGTTCGGTAAGGTGGTTCGGGACTACGAACAGCGACTTGTTGCAAAGTCCTAAACGCTTTGACTCCATAGCGGCTGATACCATCTCGAAAGTCTTGCCTGCACCGACTGCGTGTGCAAGCAGCGTATTTCCGCCGTAAAGAATATGTGCTACCGCATTTTTCTGATGTTCACGAAGTTCAATTTCGGGGTTCATACCGTTAAAAGTAATATGACTTCCGTCATACTCACGGGGTCTTATGCTGTTGAACTTTTCGTTATACATCTTCGTGAGTTTTTCTCGGCGGGTAGGGTCAGCCCATACCCAATCTTGGAAGCCTTGCTTGATAAGTTCCTGCTTTGCCTGTGCGATTGCCGTTTCTTTTTTATTAAGAACGGCTTTTTTCTTACCGTCCTCATCTTCGATATAGTCAAAGATACGGACATCTTTCAGGTTCAGCGTTTCCTCGATTATCTTGTATGCGTTAATACGGGAAGTGCCGTAAGTGCTGTACGCTTTCACATTGGAACGGTCATAACTTTTGCCCTCAATGTTCCATTCGCCGGTATATTGAGAGTAGTGTACTTTGATGTTCCATTGTGCATAGCGTGGAGTATCGAGAAATTCAAACATAAACTTCTCAAAGATTTCGGGCGGTATCCAAGTTGCACCGAGCCTTACGGATATTTCGCTTGCGGTCAAGTCTTTCGGCTGAACTTTTTCCAGAGCCTCTACATTGATTTTGTAATCTTCGGGATAAACCTCGGCAGACTTTTTAGCTGTAATAAGTTTTTCTCGGACATTTCCCGAAAGGTACTCATCTGCCATCAAATACTTTTGCTCGGTTACATTTCCATAACCATAAAGCGGGTTTAAGAATATGACGCCCTTTAAGTCGGAGAATAATTCTTCTTCGCTTTTGCCTGTAAGCTCTCGCATATATTCCATATCAACGGTTGCTTTCTCTCCCATAGATACGGCAAGCGCTTCGTCCGCCGTATCAACCTCCGTTATTGGTTTATGCGGTTTGATTGTACGCTTAAAGAACATATCTGCCTTGCGTTCAAGTTCACCGTTTTCGTTGATAACTTCAAGTGCGGAAAGTAGGGCAAAGGAACTGTCATCACCGAATGCCGACACATTGGCTCTGCTGTTAATCAGTCCGTATTTCTTTGTATAACCGTCATAAAGGCTGTTGAGTTTTGACTGCTCGGCTTTGATTTCTTCGTCGGGATAATCTTCGGTTTGAAGTTCAATCAGATTGCGGACACAATCTCTTATCGCAACCATACCCTTAATGCGGTTTTCGGCTGTTGCAGATACTATGGCAGGCGACATACGAGAGTTCTCACGGAAATAGATTTCATCGTCAATAATCGTGTATGAAAAGTTTCTCACATTCGGATCTGCCGGGATAGAATTATTTTCTTCCTCAAGTTCATTTTCCACTTCGTAATCGGAAATTTCTCCGTGTATATTCGCTACCGCTTCCGATAACAATTCGGATAAATCTGCATTTTCAAACGGTACGCAGGTTACTTCTTCGCCAAAGCGACCGCTTACTGTTTTCATTTCGCCCAGTATCATTTCAGGATGCTCTACAAAATATGAGTTCATCGTGATACCGTTTTCATTTGTGCCAAGTTGTACCCAGTCAGGTTCAATATCAATAAGCCTGTCACGCTTTTGCAAGAACAAAATATCCGATACGACCTCTGTTCCGGCATTGCCCTTAAAAGTATCATTCGGCAGTCTGATTGCTCCGAGAAGTTCTGCTCTTTGAGCAATATATTTTCTGACCGTTGAATTGGTTTTATCCATTGTGCCTTTGCTCGTAACAAGAGCCATTACACCACCGGGGCGTAATTTATCCAAAGACTTTGCAAAGAAATAGTCGTGAATAAAAAAATTGTACTTATCGTATCTCTTATCTGCAACTTTGAAATCGCCGAACGGCACATTGCCGATGACTCCGTCAAAGAAACTGTCGGGAACATTGACTTCTTCAAATCCTTGTGCCGCTATTGAGGACTTCTGATAAAGCTGCTGTGCAATACCTGCTGATATAGTATCAAGCTCGACGCCGTACACCTTTGCATTTTCCATTGATTTCGGAAGCATACCGATAAAGTTACCGATACCGCAGGATGGTTCAAGCAGGTTGCCCTCCTGAAATCCCATCTGTTCCAATGCCTTGTAAATGGCGGTTGAAACTTCGGGGGGAGTGTAAAAGGCAGTCAAGGTACTTTCTCTTGCCGCTGCGTATTCATCGGGCGTTAATACAGAGGAAAGCTCCAAATATTCAGTAGACCACGCTGAGTTTCTCTCATCAAATGCTTCGGGAATGCCGCCCCATCCAACATATTTAGAAAGAATTATCTGTTCTTCCGGTGTGGCAAAGCGGTTTTCTTCCTGACATTTTTTAAGAAGCTGTATCGCCATAATATTGCGGCGAAAACGCTCTTTTTTGCCTACTTGCTCAACCTCATTGTTTGCAAGGTCGAAGTTGTATCGCTCCACCATTGGAATATTGGGGTGCAAATCAAAGCTCTTAACCTTTGACTTTTTCTTCTGCTCCCAAGCGGGAACAATCGGCTCAGGTTCTTTATCGTAACCGTTTCCGATACGAATGCCCTCGTTATACATCTCATCGTAGCTGTCAAAACCGTTTTGAACGGCTACAATTTCTCGGTAGTCTTCAATCGGAACTTTACCGATATTGGTTGCTACCATATCACTTCTTTCGGCAGTTTCAATGAGTGCTTCCATTGTCTCAGGCGTACACTCTGTATAATCAGGTGTCTGACTGAAAGCATTTTCAGCTTCTTCAAACCACTCAGTACCTACATCTGCAAGCGTTTGGTCTGCGATACTGCCGAGATAATCAAAGAAGTCATCTGTCGATTTGTGGGTTTTTGCCGCTTCTTTGATTTCATCAAAGGAGAGTGTATTTGTAACATATTGACCTCCGGCATTGCTGTCGGGGTTATAGTACATCCAAGTTACACTTTCATTGTCCCGGTCGATAAAGAAGGCGTCGTCATAACCGGTTATCGGACTGAAATCCTGTACGGTTTCGGTATCGTTTTGAGCCTTATTTTCGCCTGTAACGGCTTTTTCTTCCGCCGGTAATACACTGACCTTCAAGTGGTCGTTTATTGGATTTTCACTCACTTTGCGGTCAAATTCTTCCCTTGAAAGCTCCTTGTTGAATAGGGGCATATCGAAGTCATAGAGCATCACACGATTTTCGTCAAAGGACAAAATCTCATACTGAGAAGCACCGATATATACCGTATCACCGAGATGATATTCATAGCGTACTTCCGTTTCTATCTCGTTATTTTCAGTTTCGGGTGGGGTAGCAGAGAGGATTTCACGATTTCTTTGCTGCTCTGCAAGTTCTGCTCGCCGTTCTTCCTGTTTTTCAAGCCACTTCGGATATTGCTCCTTTTCTTTTGGATTGAGGTATCTGTCCATACGGATAAGTTCCCCGATACGCTTTTCAACCTGATTCCATTTAAGAATGAGTTTAGGTGCGTCGTTTCCAAACCCTTTTGAAAGGGTTATGCCTTTTCCGTCGTGGTTTTCATCAATACCTGCACCGACAATAACAGGATATGAACCGCCCCAACCGTATTCGTTTTTGAGAAAATCTGCATTTTCCTTTGCGGATAGGCTCTTTTCAAACTGCTCATAGATACGCATTTTACCCTCGGATATTCCGCTTCCACGGGTGAGAACTGCGTCGATAATCTCTTGAGAAAAAGAAAAGGCAGAGGACTTTTGTTCCTCTGCCTGACTGTTTGATATTAAGCTCATCTGCATATCCGTTGACGGTAACGGCTTTATCTCATCGGACAATTCTCCTAAAAGCCTCATTGCCTCAAAATGCTGTGCGATTACACCCCAGTCGTAGTAGCTTTGAGCCGTTCTGTTGTTATAACTGCCTTCCCACAAATGGAGAACATTTTGAAATGTCTTATAGCCTACCGTTCTACCGTCCTTTAATGTGAGTTCGGTATAGTCATTATTGAAAATACTCTTGATATATTCGGTACGGCTCTCACTATCTGCATTCAGTTCAAAGAAGTCTTTGATTTCTTCTTTTGAAGCCTTCAAATGCGGCGTAGTACCGAGTATCTCTCGGATTGTATCATCCTTGCCGAAAAACGGTAGGCTTTTGTCCTCGTGTCGGCGGTCATAATATTCTAAGCGAAGATTATCTGTTCCTTCACGATTTCCTGTGCGGAGTTGCGAATGTTGTTCATCAGTCCTACCCACTTCATCATATCTTCCGCTTTCATCTGCTCGGTCAGACCTGCTTTCGCTGCCATTTGCTTGACTAAGTTCTCCTCCAAGTCGGTCGCTCTCTCTTGAACTTCCGCCAAGTGCTGTGTCAGAATTCCCTTCGTCAGAAGATTGTAATATAGGATTTTGTGATGTTGCTTCAGATAAGTTCTCCTCATCTGTGACCATCTGCCGAGAGTCAACTCCGGCTGTTCCGGTAATGTCAAGTCGGGAATCAGGTAATCTCCCTGCTTCGTGTATGTGATTTCTTTCATCGTCAAAACTCCTTTCGTTTTTGTTTTCGTCTTTATCGTACTCAAAGCCATTCCTTCTATCAAATGTGCGATTTTCTTTATCCAAAGCCATAACGGTTTTAGATATTTCAGAAAGTCCCATTTCAGCTATGTCGCTTGTAGCGATACCGAGAGCATTAAGCGTCTCCTGTGTGTTAAAGTTTGTAACATCACGGAAATCGTCAGCCTCAAAGTATTCTTCCGTATCAATGCCGAGTCTTGACATCATCATATATGCAACGCTGGTTGTAACAACCTTTTTGTATATATTTGAAATCATATCCTCGCTGAGTTCTTCAAGAAAACTGTCCTCACTGATATACACAAGGTCATTCAGATAGTCGGGAAGATTATCTTCGGCAGCATTTTGTGCGGCACTCATTACAGCATTACTCAAACTACTCTTGTTTTCAAGCTCACCGAATGTGCTTTCAAGCGTTTCAATAACACTTGCGTCATATTCATCTCTCATATTCCAAAGCGGAACAGGACGAGAGTATCTGCTTTCGTGTGTATCGGATATATCAAAGTAATGGGTAAGCCTTTGTCTGCTTCTGTCTGCGTCCTCAAACACGGCAATACCTTTTGCTCCCTTATTTACCCAACGACCGAAAGAAGTATTCCATCTTTCAATTTCAAGTACCGCCGTTGCATCCGGTCGCTGTGCAAAGATTAACAGTTGCTCGTCAAATCGCAGTTTGTAGTTTCTGCAAGCCGACTCCAAAAACTTCTGCCAGCTTTGCGGATTTGAAACAACCGTCTTGCAAGTTCTGTCATACAGTTCGGATATGAGTTCGTATTTCCTCGCCATTTATTTGCACCTCCTTATCGTGATTTTTCTTTGTCTTTGGCAGACTTCATATTTTCTTTTGCGGCTGGTTCTACGGTATGACCGTTTCTCTCGCAAAGCTCAGCAAATTCGCAGATGTGATAGAGATTTGTACCAACCTCTAAATGATAGTCGTCGATATATCTGCAAGTTCTCTCCATTGTTTTGCCATCGCTGAGTTTAATGGTTATTTTTTCGCCGTCCGCAATGCGAAACTGCTCTTTATAGTGGGAGTCGATGAAACGAATGCCACGCTCTGCGTCTTTCAAATGGCTGTTTAGCCACTCTTTATGATAGCAATAGCAGTACAGATTGTACTCGCCCCTGTTGGGGTTAAACCTCATAAGATAGCTGTATTTTTCCGTATCAAGACGAATGCCGTAATGGTTGCGGTCGTCATTAAAGGAGCTGTCGGGAGTGGAATAACAGTAAGAGGACATAGCCTTTCTGCCGGACAAAACATCTCCGTCACGCAACCCGTTTATAACGCCATCAAATTCAGCCTTAAATTCATCGGTTTTTAAGTCTTTTCTGAAATCGTTCCAAGTCGTCCAAAACTCGTTACCGGTAGAACCGAAGTCCGCTCGCAAATATCCGATAAGACCGGTCTGCATAGAGAGCTGCTGGCTTTGGCTGTATGTGTATTTACGCTCTGCTTCGGTCAATACTCTGTAATCCATTTTTCTCACCTCGCTTGTTCGTTTGATTGCCTTTGCTTTGGAATAGAAAAGCCATATACTTCGGCAATCTTATCGCCGAGCCTTTTGGTAACTCGTGTGATGTCGGCTCTTGTAACTTTTCCGTTATAGATTTTATCTTGCAGATTTTCAATCTGCGTATCGGTAACACCATCTTTGAATACACGGTACAGATAATGGTTTGTGCCGTCGTGATGAACGGCATTGGCTCGAAGGTCGCCGTACTTGTCCACATACCATTCGGTATAATCGGTATCGGAATAAAGGCAATCCGTTATATTGCCGGAATCAATCATTTTGTATCCCGTCACTCTGCCGTTCCATCTGCCAAGGTCGCCGATAACGATAATCGGTTGTGAAAACTGAATATCGAGATTTCGCCTTTCATCGGAAAGGTAATCGTCATTTGCTTCAACCATATACTCATATAGCTTGTTTTCGTCGTTAGGGTCATCATCTAAACCGTTGATTTCAAGGTATTCTTTATAACTGTCACGCCAGTCATCAGCTTCAAGGTTCATATTGCTCCAAATAATATGACGGTCACTCTGTTCCCGTCTGCTCATCAGCACCACCTCCCAAATAAGAGAACAGCTTATTAACTTTGGTCTGCTTCTGAAACTCAATAATCAAGCTCATATCCGGAATGGTGATACCCGGAATTTTAAGTATGCTTTCCATATCAAGCTGCTGCAATTTCTTTTCCGTATTGCAACCTGCGTCAAACAGTTTCGTCAGAAGCTTTGTTTTCTGCTGAAAAGTGAATTTCTCTTTCATTATTTGTCCTCCTTATCGTTATTTACGATTTTGCATAGGTTCGATACATATGCTCACAACGCTTTCGTCTTCTCTGAACTTCGGGACTGGGCGCAAGTTCGGGGTGTGAAGCCTGAAGCTTTGCTCGTGACCTTCTGACACTCTCGAAATGTGGTAAATGCAGTTCTTTATAGCAATTCATAATCACCGCAAAAGGCAAACCGCCTATATCTTGATTTTCATACCGTTGATAACAACGATTACAAACGAGAAGATAAAGTTTCATATCGTCGTTTCGTGCGTCTGTATTCTCTTTGAGAATAGTTAGCACTTGGTTTTCTATCGTATTGGGATTATTCATTTCATTCCTCCAAAAAAATATGGGCGGAGTTTTTTACGCTCCGCCCACTGTGTTTTTCCTTATTTCTTTCTGTTTTTAATCTGCAAGAAGATAAAGCCGCCGACAATAAAGGCGACCAATACAACTGCTACGATTGTTTTAGCGTCCATTACTCATCGTCCTCCTTTTTCTTTTTTCTGAGTGCAGCAAAGACTGTTCCCGCAATTCCGAGAGCAGAAAGCCCTGCAAGCACAGTCCACAAGCCGACCTTGCTGTTATCTCCGGTCTTAGGTGTATCCCTGAGAACATTATGCATTTCCACAACGGTGGTAGAACCGACCTTTACGCTTGCTTTTTTATCGGCAGGTAAAACATATCCGGCAGAAACATTGTCGCCGACTTCCGATACGGTATATTCGCCGATACGAAGTCCCTCAATAAAAATTTCGCCGTTTTTATCGGTTGTGAAGCTGCGGTCATAACCGTTTTCTCCGGTTACTCTGAAAGTGAAGCCCTCAACCTTACCGTCAGAAGATGTCTTTTTGATTTTAAGGTTGCCTTTCATTGCCTGATTGATAAAGCCGACTCCTGCTTTGTTTTCAACATTGTAGGTGGTTTCATCATTCTCAATAAAGACGGAATAAACACCCTTATCAAGTTCAAAACCGTCCGGTGCTTTGGTTTCTCTTACAAGATATTTTCCGTAGAGAAGTTCTTTCATCTCGTAGATACCTGTTGAGGTTTCTTTAAGATTTCCGATAAGCTCATCACCGTCGTCAAGTTTGCCATCGCCGTTTACATCTCTGTAAACTTCAAAGGTTGCACCTGTAAGTTTGTTATCGGGATAATCTGCGTCAACTTTGGTAAGCTGAATGTTACCGTGAATATACTCATTGGCAATTTCAACTTCAATGACCTGTTCGTTTTTAGAAATATTGACCTCGTAGGAAGTATCGTCAAGGACAAATCCTGTCGGAGCTTCAATCTCTCTTACAATCCACTGTCCATAAGGAACTTTTGCAAAAGAAAAACTGCCGTCCTTTTCAGATGTGGCAGTCATAATAGCGTGTTCTTTTGTAAATTCGGTTTCATCTGCTTTGAAGATGCCGATTAAAGCACCTCCAAGTGCTTCTCCATTCTCGTCAATCTTCTTACCGGATACAGAACCGTAGATAAGTTTATTCTCAATCGGCTTACCGTCATTTACTTTGATTTCAACAATTTCGGTGTCCTGACCGGCATACTCAAATGTGAACGGATACCGTGTATCAGAAAGGATATAATGCTCATCTGTGGCAATTTCCTTGATATAGTAGCTGCCAAACGGAAGGTCTGTATTTGCAATCGCTGTTCCATTTTCATCAAGCGTGATAATCTCAATCAAACCATCTGCCGGAATGACTGTGCCGCTTGAAGATACAATATCTTCTTTTGCGTATAGTCCGAAGCTGATGTTTTTGATTTCATCATTCTTGCCGATACCAAAGGTTTCGTCCTGCTCTAAGATTTTCCCAAGAGAAATCTTCACTTTCTGTCGCTCGTTGACGAAGCTGGTTGCGATTTCTGTTACCGCTACATCCTGACCGGCATAAGTGAGTTCAACCGAATGCTTTTCTTTGTTGATGACCATACCTGTAGGTGCTTTGGTTTCAACAACGGTGTATTTACCAAGATAGAGTTCCTTGCTCTTGGCAAAGCCGTCCTCATCTGTTGTTACGGTATCTACCACATCGCCCTTGTGGTAACGGAGCGTGCCGTCCGGTGTGATAATATCTTCATCGGCTGTGATTTCATAAACCGCACCTGCAAGTCCTTTGACTGTATATACCGGCTGATAAATCACATCTTTATCTTTCTCGCCAAAAACATTCACACCAAAGAACACCTCGCCGGTTTTCTCAACGGAAATTGTGCCTTTCTGAGCCATATTCGGCTTATCCACCTTAATCAATGTGATACCGCCTTCCTGTGTGGAGTTTTCTTCCGTTACATCAAAAGGAACAGGAGTACTGTCGAGTACATACCCATAGGGCGCTTGAACCTCAACAAGTGAATAACCTTTGCCGTATTCAAGTTTTTCGGGAGTTACAAGCTGTCCGTCTGCGTCGGTGTAGAAAGTGTCAATGGTTGTCGATGTCGGATAAGTAAATGTCATACTTACTTTGTTTCCGGCAGGGTCATAGATTTGGAAGCCTGCACCTGCATACGGAATTGTCTTGCCTGTTTCTGCATCAACCTTTACCACCTTGATATAGCTTTCAAAGTTTGCGTTGTTGATGAGATAACGGTAGGTCTGTCCGTCCTGAGAAATGAAAACATCAAAGTCTTTCATAAACTCACGACCTTCCCAACCTTTGGTCTGATGCACGGTATATACGCCGTAAGGCATATCCTTTGTCTGAGCAAACCCGTTTTCATCACAAACGATAGTATCTCGCTCATCTTCTTCTGCTGCTTCAAAACTTCCGGAAGATTTAAGATAGATTTCAAAAGTTGCACCGCTTTCAGGTGTTTCAATCTTTGTTTCACCGTCATCGGTGTGTTTGATGATAGCGATATTTCCTTTCATAACCTGTTCGGTAACATCGTTTGAAACAAGGTTGTGTTCAATCGTAAAGAGCTTTGGTTCTGCACCTACCTTGTGTACTGTCTTATCAAGAAGATAGCCCTCGGACGGTGTGATTTCTCTTACTGTCCAATCGCTGTCGCAGACATATTCTTTTGTGGTGAACTGTCCGTCGCTGTCGGTTACATACTTATCCACAAGTGTTTCGCCTTTGTAGATACCGTAAACAGCACCGGAAAGTTTAGCGTCACCCTGAGCAGTGCCTTCTTCTCGGTCGCTCTTTGTTACAGTTACGCTGAACTTTTTAAGAATATTGGTAAAGTCTCGGTTTGTAACCTCATTCCATTTAATCGGTGCAATCTGCTTTTCCGGAACAACATAACGGATTGCTGTATCCACTTCTTCGAGCGTATATGGTGTGCTTCCGCTAATAAGTACATCTTTGAATGTTGCAACACCATTTTTGTCAGTAACCGCATATTCATCAACGGCAATGCCTGCAAGGGAAGTACCGTAAAGGTGGAATTTCACACCCTCCACAAGATTATCTTCCGATGACTTGATGACCTGAAGATTACCTCTTTTGAGAACATTATTGAAGTTTACGGTTGCCACCTGACCGGCAACAACGGTTACTCTGTGAACCTCCTGCGGGACATATTTATCAATGGACTGTTCCGTTACGGTATATACGCCGGGCATAAGATTATCAAGCTGAAACTTACCGCCGTTTGCTGTGGTAACAGTCTGATTAACTCCGTTGCCTGTGATAGTGAATTTGATACCGTCAACCTTTCCGTCCTCGCTGGTTTTTACAATCTTGCAAGAACCGTAGCTGACTTTCATTTTTACAAAGCCACTTACAGGGTCGCTGACATTCTGACTGTACGAAACGACATCTTGAATACCGTTACCGGGAGAGTTTTTACCGTCCGTCCAAACAACAATGCCCTTGCGAGTGCCGTTTGTTTTGGTTGCGGTAATTGTAAATTCCTTACTCGGAGCTTTTGTCATTGAAACTATCAACTTGTTTCCGCTTTTAGAAAAAGTCACGCCGTCAATATTGGCAGAAAACTCATAATTGCCAAGCACACCGTTTGAGTCTGTAAGAGTAGTAACATACTTGCTTCCGTCCCATTTAAGTTCATTCACCTTTGCAGAGCCGCTTGACTTAGTACAGAAACTTGGCACTTTTGTGTGCTTCTGTACGCTTTCCGACATACTGTTGTAGTAAGCCATAATACGGCTATAAAGGGGATGACCTTTTTGAATGTGGTCGAGAATAGCGTCATAACTGCCGGGCGACTTATGATTAAAACTTTCATCTCTTTCGCCGACAATGGTTTCCCAAATAAGGAGCTGTGTTGCGATTGCGTGTGAAAGTTTATCTGCGTCATCGCTGTTCTGCGACTTCCAACTTGTGCTAATGCTGCCGCAGTATCCGTACTGCAAAATACGACCGATATTAAGTCGAATATCATCGCCGGAAATTGTGCCGTTAGAGCCGAGATTATTGAAATAGTCCTCGTTTTTCTCGGTAAGAGTATCTCCGGTATGCTGACCCGTACCCGGCTCGATACAGTAAGCAATATTGCCCGAATACGAACCCATTGCTCTGAGTGAATCGGTGCTTATTGCGTGAGAGTACCAACCGTTCATAAATTTGAGTTCACCGTGACCCCACTTACCGTTGTTGTTTGTATCTCCGCTACGGGGAAGTTGCATAATATACACATCGGACTTCGTACCCGAAGCGGCATAGGCAGTTGTCCCGATATTTGTAAATACACCGAGACTGAGAACCGCCACCATTACAAGCGATACAGCTCTCTTGAATTTCGTTTTTACCATTTGGTTTTCCTCCTTAAAGTGAAAGAACGCACCGATTATCAGTGCGTTCAATTCTGTGTTTGATTTAGTTTTAGCAATATCCGATGTAGATTTCATATTCCGTATCGGATACTTTTTCAGCCCATACCCATACTGCCGTAAAGCCCTCAACATTTTTGTATCTGTTCAGCCTACTTTTAATGTCGTCTTTAATGCCTGTTCGTCTGCTGTTCGCTGTAATAGGATTATCCCAACATTCCGTTGCTGCACTGTCCAGTTCTAAACCGATACTTTGAGCATAGCTCTTTGCGTAACTCACATATTCGCTCACATCAAAAATCTGCTTTGGCGAATATGTGAGTTACGGCTCTTTTGGCTTTTCAGGCGGCTTTGGTGTAGCGGATGTTGGTTCTTTTGATTGTTCCGTGTGCTTTTCGGACACAGTCGGTGTGTTTGTCCGCTTTGACGGTTCTGCTTTCGGCTTTTCAGAACTTTTTTCTTCCGCCGATTTTGACTGAACATTGCAGATAGCCTTACTTTCATCAACTTTTCTGCTTTCGTCAGTCGTATTCGGTGTTTTTTCCTGAATAGCCGTACTTTCCTGTTCGGTTGATGTTTCTTCCTGAGATTGCGTTTCAGTATTACCAGCCGGAAAAGAAGTCTCTGTTTTCGTTTCATTCTTTGCAGCTTCTTTGGCTGTGTTACTGCTGCAACCAACAAGTAAAATCATAAAAAAAGCAAGCATACAAGCGGTTAATCTCTTTTTCATAGCATATCGCTCCTTTCGCCTTAATCGTACTCAATTAGGCAAAAAACATCAAAGGTGCGAATAGCCAAACTTTTCATCGTAGCAGACATTTTGCTTTCACTTCAAATGTGCGAACCCTTTAATAGACGGCTATATGTTAGTTGAGACAGATATATTTAAGGGAGATAGAATATATCTTTTCAGCCGGTAAACAGTAGGTATATATAGGGGTAGAGTGTGAGAAGGGGAAAGGCTATCGGCTGTCACGGTCGGCTCTCTGTTTGAGAAACTTGTTGTAATGCTCCAAAGCCTTGCATACAAACTCCTCGGTTTGACTTACCGGGATATTCTTCGGGATAAGTTGTCGAACCCTGTCGCCTCTTAACACAATTTTCTCTTTTTGATTTGGCTTTTCCTCCGACATAATAGCTTGTATAGCCTCGGTTGTGAGTTTGCCCTCATCAAAAAACTTTCGCATACGGATAGTTTGGTCGTGGGACGGTGTAGCGTCGTTCATATCAATTTCGTCCACCACATCACGCTGACTGTCCTCATCAAGATACGAGAGTTCAACGGCAGGTCGCATTTTAATTCGTCCCTCATCAACAAATTCAAGCAGTTCGGGAACAAGGTTTGTAAGGCGAACATATCTGCGTATCTGTTCTCGACTTTCGCCGACCTGATTTCCTAATTCTTCATTAGTTCTTGACTTTGACACCAGTGGTGTCGAAGTTAAATCTGTTCGCTGTCCTTGTCTGTTCATTGCTTCCAAACGCATTTTGTAGGCATAGGCTTTTTCGCTTGGCAATATCTGCGACCTTTGAAAGTTGCTCTCAACCATTAGGATTGTAGCTTCATCTCGGTTAAGGTCAACAACCTCACAACGGAGTGTATCAAAACCGGCAAGTTCACTTGCTCGTTTTCGTCTGTGTCCCGATATGAGTTCATATCTGCCGTCCTCTTTCTGCCTTACCGTAGCCGGAGTAATTACTCCACGCTCCTTGATACTCTCAACAAGCTGTTGCATATCCTCATCATCACGCACCTTAAACGGGTGGTCGGGGAAATCATCAATCAGCTCTAACGGAATATCTCGGATTTTTGAAAGTTTTTCTTCATCTCTCTGCTCTTGAGTTGAAAACAAGTCATCGAGCCTCGTGAGAGTGAAGTCGCTCTTTCTTCCTGCCATCGGCTAACACCTCCTTTGTAAATTCGGCATACGCCTTTGACACCGTACTATTCGGTTCATAGGCAAAAATGCTCTTGCCTTTTGAAGAAGTCTCTGCGGCTTTTACGGCAATCGGTATATGTGTTCGATACATCTTGATTTGACTGCCGAAATTTTCTCGCAAAGCTTCTACTGTGCTTTTGGCGAGGTTGGTACGGCTATCCACCAAGGTGAGAAGCATACCGTCAATCTTTAAGTTTGGATTGATACGCTTCTTTACTCGTGAAATGGTCTGCACAAGTTGCGTCATACCCTTAGCCGGTAAATACTGAGCCTGAACAGGAATAATAACGCTGTCGGCAGCAGACAAAGCATTGATAGTTACCATACCCAGTGAGGGCATACAATCTATAAGGATATAGTCGTATTTTTCCCTTACTTCGGTTAGATAATTTCTTAATGCCGTTTCTCTGCTCATTGCATTAA
>OLNY01000858.1_pt1 | contig 26268 bp, 20 predicted proteins | sample 1671981 | NCBI WGS metagenome assembly OLNY01 (sample SAMEA3136632, study PRJEB25190) | human gut metagenome | biome: human gut; feature: human-associated habitat; material: faeces | place: Austria | collected 2013
CGGAAGACGGCGTTGGAGAAACGTAAACTGTACGGTAAGAGGACCTTGATCGCGGAGTTGATGGCGGTGGGAATGTCACAGCGCAAGATCGCCAAGATCTGCAAGGTGGACCGGAATACCTTGTGGCGGTTCTTGAAGTCCTGTGAAGAGGAATGACAATTTGTCAGTCTGAATCTCTTGGAACATATTTTGACTATCCTTGAACCAGCTTCATCAGAAGGTGGAGCCGACTGAATATATTCGTAAAATTTAAAAATGAAAGATATTATGGCAAACAAAGGACAGATTGGAGTGACGACCGAGAACATATTCCCGGTCATCAAGCAGTTTCTCTATTCGGATCACGAGATTTTCCTGAGGGAGCTGGTCGCGAACGCGGTGGACGCTTCGCAGAAGATGAAGGCCATCGCCTCGAACGGAGACTTCAAGGGCGAGCTTGGTGAGCTTAGGGTGCGCGTCGAGCTTGACGAGAAGGCCAAGACGTTGAGGATCATTGATTCCGGTATCGGTATGACTGATGAGGAAATCGACAGGTACATCAATCAGATCGCGTTCTCTTCAGCTGGAGAGTTCCTTGAGAAGTACAAGGACCAGAACATCATCGGCCACTTCGGATTGGGATTCTATTCCGCGTTTATGGTCGCGAAGAAGGTGACGATTGAGTCTCTTTCCTGGAAAGAAGGCGCTAAGGGCGTGATCTGGAGCTGCGAAGGCAATCCTGAGTTCGAGATGGGGCCTTGCGACAAGGCTGAGAGAGGCACCGTCATCACACTTTACCTTGACGACGAGGCCGCCAAGGACTACGGCGCAAAAGGCAAGATCCAGCAGCTACTGGACAAGTACTGCAAGTTCATGCCGGTTCCGGTCGTCTTCGGCAAGGAACAGGAATGGAAGGACGGCAAATATGTCGACACCGACAAGGACAACGTCATCAACAAGATCGAGCCTCTGTGGACCCGCAAGCCTTCCGAACTGAAGGAAGAGGACTATATGAAGTTCTACAGGGATCTCTACCCGATGAAGGAAGACCCTCTGTTCTACATCCATCTGAACGTGGACTATCCGTTCAACCTCACCGGAATCCTCTACTTCCCGAAGATCAAGGACAGGATGGCGATCGAGAAGAACAACATCCAGCTTTACTGCAACCAGATGTTCGTCACCGACCACGTGGACAACATCGTTCCTGACTTCCTGACGCTTCTGCATGGTGTCATCGACTCTCCGGACATTCCTCTTAACGTCTCCAGAAGCTACCTGCAGGCCGACGAGAATGTCAAGAAGATCTCGACCTACATCACCAAGAAGGTGGCCGACAGACTGGAGGAGATATTCAAGAACGAGCGTGACGCTTGGGAGAAAAAGTGGGACAACCTCAAGCTGTTCATTGAATATGGCATGCTCTCCGACGAGAAGTTCTGCGAGAGGGCTCTGAAGTTCGCCCTGTTCAAGAACACGGACGGCAAGTATTTCTCTCTGGAGGACTACCGCAAGGCCATCGCCGAGAATCAGACCGACAAGGACAAGAAGGTCGTTTACCTCTATGCAACCGACACTGACGAGCAGTACGCTTTCATCGAGGCGGCGAAGAACAAAGGGTATGATGTGCTTCTGATGGACTGCGAGCTGGACGCCCACTATGTCAACCTGCTGGAGCAGAAGATCCCTGACACAAGGTTCGCCCGCGTGGATTCGGACACGATCGACAACCTCATCCCAAAGAGTGAGAAGGTCAAGCCGGAAATGGCACAGGCCGACAAGGATGACCTCAGCGCGATGTTCAAAGCCGTCCTGCCGAAGGGCAACGACTACTTCGTGGAGGCCGACAACCTTGGCGAGAGCGCCGCGCCGGTGATCATCACCCGTAACGAGTTCATGAGGCGTTACCGCGAGATGAGCGCGATGGGAGGCGGAATGAACTTCTACGGGAATATGCCGGAGTCGTTCAACATCACCGTGAACCTTGAGAATCCGGTCATGGCCGGAATAGTCACCGAGGCCAAATCCAAGATCACTCCGATGCAGGAACTTCCTGCCGAGCCTGGCAAGGACGCTTCCGAGGACGAGAAGAAGAGAATCAACGACGAGCGTCAGGCCATCAAGGATGCCCATCAGGCTGTGGTTGATGAATATGCCGCCGGCAACGACATCCTCAAGCAGGTGATCGACCTCGCCCTTCTTTCCAACGGTCTCCTGAAAGGCAAAGCCCTTTCCGACTTCATCGCCCGCAGCGAGAAGGTCATCGCCGACGCCTGCCGCAAATAGTGGCTGATGAATATGTCCGTGTCTGTCACTGATTTTTCATTGTGACAGGTGTGGGCGCGAAAAAACACTATCCGGAATTTTGCACGTTACCAAAATTCCGGATAGTGTTTTTTTGTGCCTTGCATCAAAACTGTCTGGTGAACTTTTTGTCACCGTCTTGTAGGAATGAATGGTATTTATCATCAATTTCTATTTGGTTTTAACGATTTATTTCCTAAATTTGAATCCTTGTGAAAGAAACTGGGCCAATTACAGCTTGCGCTCAAACGATACCATTAGTGGCTGGCGGGCAGGAGCCTACGCGACTAATTATGAAGAGAAAAATTATGAGTTACAGAATATTCCTTTTAGGCGGATATGACCTTGAGATGTAGACTATTCGGGAGCTGCTTGATAAGTTGCGAATAGATTATGTTGACAAAAAACTTGGTTGGAACAACGCTCTCCTGAGCGAATACCGTGACATTCTTGATGAATATGCGGGCAAGCCGTCTGAATCAAATGACGTGAGGTTCGTAATCAAGGTGAAAGACAGGGAGAATCCGTATCTATTGGAAGTGAAATATATAAACTTGAATCTCTATGCGACAGGAATAGGTGTAATCTCTTTTTACCTTCATAACACAAGACACGATCAGAGTGATTCGGCAGACATTCTGAATATTAACCAATACGGACGGCGTGTGATGCCGTCATTCCTTGCCGATGTTGAGAGTCGTATAGGAATAAGCGAGTACATTCAAATTGAAGGCTTGAATACTCAATGTGATTGTCGCGAGGATTTCAAGAATTATACCGCGGCTGATTTCTGGACACCTGCGGCATTTGTATCCTCTCTTGTGTCAGACTTGTCAAATTCTATCTCTCTCAAACCGGTAATTGATGAAAGAATGTTTGTTATGTCTTGGTATAAGAATGATGAATTATGTGAATCCTATACAACAGATCCAATGGCCTATTGTGATCTGAACTCACCTTTTTCTTCATTTTGGTATAAGTACTTGTTTGTTGACAATGAGAAAATGGATCTCTGCCAGAATGATGAAATGAAAACTTCTTTATTGAAAAATCACACATATTTGAGATGGCAGAAAAAGAACTCTTTGTATGGGGTGAGCAGGTGTTCTTTTGTCTATCTGTCATGTAGAGAAGCGGAACCTTTCTTGCTTGATTATTTCGAGACAATTTATGAGAGAATGGTAGAACTGGTACTTGTTCAACGTGCATCTATGCTTAGGTTTTCGCAAGAGGTGACGGAGTTGAATGATATCTCCCATTCGTTGGGACTGGTAAAAATGTCAGAGCACATTAGTTCTCTTTACAAAGAATATATCAGATTCTTGAATCAGGTGTATTTTCGGGAGGTGTCGGCGCAAGAGCAGGGAATAGAACTATATAGTATTCTTCATTCCAGTCTTAAACTTGAGGTTAACATCAAGGATCTTGACGGGGAAATCGAGGAATTATTTCAGTATGTGTCTCTTAGAGAAGATCGTGAACGCAATGAGAAGGTCTCGGCTCTGAACTTCATTACAACTATTTTCATTCCTGTCACTGTGATTACTACACTTTTTGAGATTCTCCCGTGTCGTGAATTACTAAAGGAGCAGTGCTGGAGTTTCTGGATTCAAGTTCTTTTGATAATTATCGGAATGGTACTTATGAATATGTTTGTTAACAAGAACAAATCAAAACGAAAGCTGTAAGTGAAATGATTAATTCAGAAATATATCCATTATTGAATGCTCTATCAAGATTGGAGGTCATCCGGATCTCTGTGGATTTTAAACCTCGCCGTGATTTGGGCCAGAAGGCTTGGGTTGGTGCTGCGGTAAGGAACCGTTTTCTTTATGCAGCAGAACAAATCAAGATGCCAGAAGGTGATTCTTTACGTGAAAGGTTGGATAGATTGTGGCTTAAGGAAGAACATTTTCTTTATAAGCAACTTTGCGGAGGATTTCCCAAAGGCTACCTTCTTGATGTGTCAGAGCTGCCTTTCAATGGAAATGAGTTCTGTATGACGACTTCGGAAAGGTATCGGATTAGCATTCTGCTTATGGGACGTTTGGTGGAATTACAACCTTATGTGATTTCTGCCGTCAATGTGATGCTTGAAAGCGGACTTGGTCAACCTTGTGTTCCTTTGGATTTGATGTGCTTAAGTGTTAGTCAACCGTTCTGTTTATCTGATTTTGATGAGCTAACGTTTGATTGTGATACTGAAGTGCGATTATGCCTAAAAACACCGGTCGCCTTGACAAGACCGACTGATGACTATAGCTCAGGTTATCAATCAAGGCTTAACGGATTTCCTTCGTTTTATCAGTGGATGAGTGCCGTAACGTATAGATTATCGACATTAGCCGTTCTTTATGCAGAGAATGGACTTCAGGATATTAGAACCAAAGGTGAATGGGAGACTTGTATGGAGTCGTTCATCGCTCAGTCTGTGAGATCTTGGTTAACTAATGCGGACATTGAATATGTGTCGTTGAGAAGTACCCCGAAACGTGGTGTGAATAATGTTTATGTCATGTCAGGGTATGTCGGGACTATTACATATTCCCGTGTATTGCCAGAATATATTCCATTGCTAAGAATGATGTCGGAACTGTCAATAGGAAACGATGTGAATTTTGGACTTGGAAAATACCGATGTCTATTTCTGGAGGTCAACCGCTATTGAATGATGTGAAAAGCAATGAAGACTCTTTCTGGCGAAACCACCCTTTATCCTAGACTCTGTTCGCAGTCTCTTCTGTTTGACGCATGGAAAATCGTCAAGCAGAAAGGCTCTGCCGGTGGTGTGGATGGAGTGTCGTTGCTGCAGTTCGAAGAGCGGCTTGGCACCAATTTGACGGAGTTGCTTGAAGAGTTACGTCAGCGGAGATGGCGTCCTGAACCGTATTTGCGGGTGAATATTCCTAAAAAAACGAATGAGGTTAGGCGTTTGGGATTACTGAGCGTGCGTGACAAGATTGTCCAGCAGGCAGTGAAAATTTTGGTGGAACCGAGGTTCGAGAAGGTGTTTGTGTCGAATAGTTATGGCTATCGCCCTGGCAAGGGACACACAAAAGCAGTGAAGGCGGCAAGGTTTTGTTGCCAGAGCAAGAAGACACCGTACTTGTTGCGCCTTGACATTGACAATTATTTTGATAACATTGACCATACATTGCTGTTTAAGCGTCTGGCACATCTGATCGCTGATGAGGATATGCTGTCGTTGATTCAATTGTGTGTGAAAATGGGAGTTGTCAGCAAATCCTCACATTGGCAAGATGTGACTGTTGGAGTCCCTCAGGGAGCGGTGCTTTCACCATTGCTGGCTAATTATTATCTTACGCCCTTTGACCAGTACGTGCTGTCAAGAACGAACCAATATGTTCGTTATGCCGATGACTTCATAATCTGTTGCGAATCTAAAGAACAGGCGGAAGCTTGGTTGTCAGAAGGCTCGGCTTTCCTGACGGAACGTCTGAAATTGACGTTGAATCCTCCGTCTATCTCATTGATTAAAGAGGGCTTCGGGTTTCTTGGTGTGATGATTGACAATCGTCATGTCTATTTGTCTGAAAAGAAAAAAGAAGAATTGGGACAGCGTATCCGGCAACTTGAATGGAACGGACAGGACTTTGACAAGAAAGGCAAAGAAAATATTTCGGCGATATTAAGGTACTATGTACCTTTGGTCACCAAAGATGATCTGGCTTATTTGGACGAAATCCTGGTAGGGCATCTTTGTGATGTTGTGACGGAGCAATATTCCCGGATTCCAAACAAGGGGGTATTACGTGACGCCTTGAAGGAGATCAGCTTCATTTCTCCGGATAATGTTCTTAGGGCGGAGTCTTTGAGGGATGGGTTGCTTCAACATTATTCCAACTTGAAGGCTGGTAGTAAGACGAAGTCTGATGGGAACAAGGAAGTAAAGAAGGCTATTCAGCAGAAGAAACTTGAATATAGGAAGAAAGAAGGCGAGACAACGGACCTTGTGATAACAACGCCTGGGACATATTTAGGAGCAAGTGAATATGGATTGGTGATGAAAGTGGCCGGAAAGAAAAAGAAGGTCCCTTCTGTTTCCAATTTGGAACACATTTGCGTCATGTGCGATGGCGTGACTATCTCCAGTAACCTTGTCAAATATTGCATGAATCACAAAATTGGGATTCACTTTTTCTCATGGTCCGGAATGCATCAAGGCAGTTTGATGACGCAAAGGCACATAAGTACTTCGTTGTGGCAGAAGCAATCTTCCATGACGCTCGCCAGTCAGAGTCGTTTGGCTGCAAAGATATTGCAGGGGAAGATGAAAAATCAGTTGAACCTGATGAAATATTTTCATAAGTATCATAAGGCGACCTCGAAGAAACTTTGTGATGTTTATGAAGATGCAGTTCCGCGCATGACAGAATGTTTGGCAAAGGTCATGGACTGCGTGGATACCCCGGAGTATCGCACCAAGATGATGGCGCAGGAGGCTCATTGTGCCGAGTTGTATTGGTCTTATATAGGGGATCTAATTTCGGATGATGATGTCGGCTTTGAGAAGAGAATCCGGCAAGGTGCCACTGATTTGGTGAATTGCATGCTGAATTATGGCTATGCGATGATTTACCCACGTGTGTGGCAGGCATTGCTTTGGCGAAGGCTGAATCCAACTATAAGCGTTATTCATGTTCCGCAGCAAGGGAAGCCTACTTTTGTCTATGACATCATTGAGTTGTTCCGCGCTCAAGCCGTGGAGCGGGTTGTGATCTCACTTATTCAGAAGAAAGAGCCATTGGCGATGTCCGATGGAAAACTGGATGCTTCTACACGCAAATTGTTGGTGAAGAATATTTTTGAGCGGCTCAACCGTTATGAGAAATACCGTGGGGTTGAGACCCGTTTGACGGATATAATAAACACTCAGGTCTTGGAAATCGCTAATTTTATCGATAGTGGAGCGACGTATAGGCCGTATATAGCTAAATGGTGAATATGCGTGCGAATAAGAATTTTTGTGTGGTCGCCTATGATGTGGCAGACAACAAACGTCGCGAGAAGGTGGGGAAACTTCTCGAAAGGTATGGTGTGCGTGCGAACTTCAGCGTTTTTGAGTGTATGATGACTGACAGGCAATTCGAGGAGCTTGAGGCTAAGATTGCCGGTATTATTGACCTCAAGGAGGATAGTGTGATTTATTACTCGTTGTGCATGAACTGCTACACGAAGATAGTGCGGTTGCCTGACCGGCGGCGTAGTTTGGACAATGTGGCTATATGCTGATTTGACAGGTTTCCGTAGCCGTCCATGTTCTTTGACATATTGAAAAACATTTGCGAAAATTGACTTTTGAGTTAATTCGTTTGCTGTTTGGGCTTTACGTTTAGACAGATGCTTTTTGCCTCAGAACGATTATTCGAAACTCCGGAGATTTCAGAAATGTTTGGGTCATTTTAGAAGATTTTCAATGGTGTGTTTTGCGAGACGCTGATTGTCAATGATTTGACACTGTGCTTTCGTGGCTGATTTTCGCAAAACCACGATGATTGATTTGACCCGCAAAGGTTTGCGAAAATGAATATATCTTCTAATACTCTTATTATCAGTTGAGTTGGCTGTTGGATTCAGTGTGGAATGTCTTGATTTATTACGCAAAAACCATTACCTTTGCGAACAAGATGAACAAAAGAAGTAAGCCACTGGCTATGAGGATGTGAGCGGAACAGCATTATTTCACATGAAAATCTAATCCATTGAAACCGATGCTGTTCATTTAGTCTACTGCGAGAGCGGTATTGAGACACGACGACCCTCTAAGGAAGTCTCATCTTGGAGAGTTCATTTAGTCTACTGCGAGAGCGGTATTGAGACTTTCGCGCTCTTCGGAATACTGAAATACTCGCGTTCATTTAGTCTACTGCGAGAGCGGTATTGAGACCCTCCTCATACTTTGAGCATGAGACGATGGACATGTTCATTTAGTCTACTGCGAGAGCGGTATTGAGACGAGCATCACAATCTTCATGTTTAACCAAAAAGTGTTCATTTAGTCTACTGCGAGAGCGGTATTGAGACTTTTGGAATAAACATACCCGTCTTCTGTCTTCATGTTCATTTAGTCTACTGCGAGAGCGGTATTGAGACCCCCAGAGCTTTTCAATGATTGCGCCAATAATAGTTCATTTAGTCTACTGCGAGAGCGGTATTGAGACCTTATCTGGACATTTGCGCGCCGGTCGATTGTTGTTCATTTAGTCTACTGCGAGAGCGGTATTGAGACTTCATTTCAAAATTCTGAGCAGATGCGGTCGCCGGTTCATTTAGTCTACTGCGAGAGCGGTATTGAGACCCTTTGCAGGAATAACTGCTACCGGCATGTTGAGCGCTGTTCATTTAGTCTACTGCGAGAGCGGTATTGAGACGTGAAAAGAAGTCCATGATGTCATCAGGCTGATACTATTCATTTAGTCTACTGCGAGAGCGGTATTGAGACAAGGAGTCTGCGTTTTGGTTGAGACTTCATATTCCGTTCATTTAGTCTACTGCGAGAGCGGTATTGAGACCATAACGAATATTGTAAACTTTTGACACTTTCCTTGTTCATTTAGTCTACTGCGAGAGCGGTATTGAGACACCAGACACAGATTGTAGCAGCTCTTGTTTTTGAACGTTCATTTAGTCTACTGCGAGAGCGGTATTGAGACATGGCGGATTCTTCCAGTACAACGTCTTCAGCCGTTCATTTAGTCTACTGCGAGAGCGGTATTGAGACTCCACAACGATTGCATTTGCAGGCATTTCCACATCCGGGTTCATTTAGTCTACTGCGAGAGCGGTATTGAGACGGCTGTCTTGCGGCAAATCATCCAGAATTTTCTCGTTCATTTAGTCTACTGCGAGAGCGGTATTGAGACAAGCTTTGCCGAGGGTGTCCCAGTTCTCAAAACCTTGTACGGTAAGGGCATTCCTGCATCGTTCAGGGATAATTTCTCCACCACGGTTCCTGCCTTCGAGGCGGACTGGAAAGCGAATCTGGATAAGTTCAAAAGATAAGTCTCCACCTTTGACAACACCGACAAGGTCACCCTGGGCCTCGACGAATGGCGTGAACTCCAGACCCGCTGGCACCAGTTCGGCACCTTCGTGCCGCTGTTCCGCACCCACGGACAATGGCCGAGAAGAGAGATCTGGAATATAGCCCCGGAGGGTGCGCCTACATATTCAAGCATCCTCTATTACATGAAGTTGCGTTACCGTTTGATGCCGTACCTCTATTCCTTGGCCGGAGCCGTGCATTTTGAGGACTACACCATGCTCCGCGGCTTTCCGATGGACTTCCCGACCGACCGCAATGTGGCAGACATCAGCGACCAGTGGATGTTGGGTCCGGCCCTGATGCCTTGCCCTATCTCTGAATATAAGTCCCGCTACCGCAGCGTCTATTTCCCTCAGTGCGAAGGCTGGTACGATTTCTACACCGGCCGGACATATTACGGCTCAGCCGATGCGCGGAATGATCAGGGAGGACTGGTCGTTTATCTATCTTATTTCCGGAGAGGTGCTTACGGATGTTGAAGGGAATCCTCACCTGCTGCGGGGGCAGGATTGCGCATTGATTCCGCCGCAGTTGGCATATTCAGTGAAATATTTCAAGGATTCCATCGGGTATATGGGAGCGTTCTCTTCCAGACTGCTGCGTAATTCCGCGCATAGGGCGCTGAGACTCCGTACTCCAAGTGTGATGACTATCCCGATGGAGGACAAGGTGTTCTTCGACGAGCTTATGATCAGAATGAGCAGATTCTCAGAGGATTTTCCTACTGTACAGGGATTGCTTGAGGTTTTGCTTGGGCAATTTGACAGCGCCATCCCTCAAAACAACGGAACGGCGTCGGTCAGATTAAGCTCCGCCTATCTTGGCTGGGTATTTGACACCTCGCGTCCGTTCAGCGGAGTGTCCGGCTATGCCGAGGAACTTGGTGTCACGCCGAATCACCTGAATCGTGTGGTGAAATCCGAGACAGGACGCAGTGCCGGAGAATGGATCGAAAACGCAAGACTCACGCTGGCCAGAACCCTTCTGCACGATCCGGACATCCCAATTTCGGAAGTGTCCTACAGACTCGGTTTCGAGGATCCCGCCTACTTCTCACGTTTCTTCAGAAAACTGGTCGGGATGTCACCGACTGACTTCAGAGGCATGTAAGCTGTCTTTTTTTAAGAGGGGCGTTCCGGTACCGGCAGGCCATGGCGACCCACACGCTTCGCGCGCCCTATCCGGGTGAATGGCCGCCATAACCTTCCGGCTCCGGAGAGGTAAGCTCATTGCATAAAAAGTCCAAATCACATATTCATAAGTCTCCATGGCTTTGGCTGGAGTATTTTTGCACTCGTTATGTTGCCAATGAGTATGAATATTCAGGCACCATGACCGTCACAGCCGGTGGATCGGACAATGTCTCTGAGGACGTGGCCGTGGATTGCCTTTTGGACAAGGAAGCCAGCACCATGAAGATCTTGTTCCACAAAGTCAAGTTCGTCCCTCAGATGCCCATCTCTCTTGACGTGACAGTCCCTGATGTCGCCTATTCTGAGAAAAACGGCACAGTGGAGTTCTCCGCGGACGGCATCATCCCTCTCTCCGGCGGCACTGTCCCGTTTCCCAAGTACACAGTGGCAGCCCTCTCCGGCACCTTGAACGCCACAGGTTTGTCTCTCAGTCTCAATTTCGGAGACTATCCAGTCACTTACGTTGGTGTTCCGAAAAAGTAGAGTGGCGGTGGACGCAGGTGTGAATGAGTGGCATAACCCGTTGACAGAGAAAACTAAAGGCTCGTTAGGCATCTGCTGGACCTTTGACAGGGGGAAACATCGATTTCGGGACAAACGCTCCGGAAGTCAAGGTAAGGTACGTGCTTGAGTGAAGGAATATTCCTGAAGGGGCCACAGAGAGATGGCTTCGCCGGGGGTGAACCTTTTCGACATCGACAACGAGCGGAAATCGCGGCGAAAGTCGCCGGTGGAGTCCCTGCTGGGACATGGGGACTATTCAGTCTCCTCTCCGGAATCGGATTGCGGCATGTCGCGGAGGTAGGTATACTCGTAGAACACGCTGCCGGTGTCCTGGGCCCCGAATGTCAGAGGACCGGACAGAGGGGTTACCAGATACCCTGAGTTATCGGAGGTGTGTCTGAATGAGCCGGCCAGATTGATTTTCTCAGAAGTGGCCATCATGTCTTGGGAATAGTGCAGACGCTCGAAGAACACGTATGAATATTCAAAGACATGGTTGTCGTAGTCTGCTTTCAGTGGACGGATGCGGCCGCGGTACTCTTCGATCGGGTCGCCTTCGAACCAGGAGGTTGAGTAGGTGATCTTCCAGTCTTGGGTTATGACTATCTTATGCTCGGTGATCTTGCCATCGTCGTTATTCTGTAGGAAGGAGATCTCCGCGTTCAATGATGGGGTGAGCTCGATCTCCTTGGCGTCGCCGTTCTTGTCCAAGGCGAATATGGTGACGTAGGCTCCGGCGAACTCTCCGTCGACAGTGTCCACCACTGTGCTGTCCTTGAACGCCTCGATGTCCTTGAAGCCGTCCAGAGGGCCGCTGCTGTCGAACCTGCCGGTCTGTGTCGCGCTGAAAAGGCTGAAGATCTCAAGTCCTCCGTTCTCCATCGCCAGGCAGACGATCGGATTGATGTCCTGGCCGATGTTGCCGATGAACACACCGCGGCACTTTCCGGACAGGTCCTCGATCTCATATTCACCTTCAGGACATTCGTCGATGCCACGGGACAGTCTGACGAAAGCTTTTCCGTCCTGCACGCAGGCGGTGATCTTGTTCTTTATGGGGTAGCTGTCGGTATATTCATGGACTATGTAGTCCGCGCTGGCGGAAGGCTTTATCGGCAGGAACTTGTCCGTGATGTCCAGAACGGTCGCCGAGTCCCCGTCGTCGTCAGGGGTGACCACCGATCCGTCCTTCAGACTGATCATCGGGGAATAGTCCACCAATGGCTTGCCGTCTTTGCCCTCGATGCTGATGGCGACGTTGCAGTACAGATCCGAAACGTTGCACCTCAGCAGGAAAGGCCTCCCGTCCCTCTCGGCGAGCAGCATGCTCTTATGGAGGTTGCAGTTCTCGTCGATCTCGACCGCGTTGACCTTTACTGTCGCCTTGGAGTGGCGCGGGATGACGATGTACCACTCATCACCCTTCGTCTGCACGGTCTCCAGATTCTCCAGACCGTAGGACTTTGAGTAGCGGTCTAACAGCCCGGAGTCTCTCAGGTCGGACTCATTGGTGTACATGCCCACGCAGATGACCGCCGCGGCGTCATTGTCTCTCCAGTTGATGGACTGGAACTCATCTCAGGTGGATTTGCCGCCGGTGTTCCCGCAGGAAACAAGCGCGGCGCAGATAGCCAGAAGCGAAACGATTCTTCTCATTGTGTTCTTTGTTTTAGTGTTGCCAGTGATTCATATTCTTCATAAAGATTTCAAATTTACGAAATTTATCTGGTTTTCCATCACCTTTCGGGCGGGATAGAGAAATGGCGTGAAAAAAAGGAGATTTCCGGAAAATAGTTCTAACTTTGCGCCCGGTTTTTGGAATGACAAATAAAGATAACACTAATTATAATGAACGAGAAGATTCAAAAGGTCGCAGGGTTGGTGGCCACCGGGAAGTTCTGGAAAGAAGTCATAATCATGACCCTCGGCATGATGGTAGCCGCCGCGGCAGTCTACTATTTCCTTGTTCCAAGCAAACTTATCATCGGCACGGTGTCCGGTCTGTCAATTGTCCTTTCGGGAATATTCGAGACCTTCTTCGGCATCCAGATCAAAGTCTCTCTCTTCGTGGTCATCATCAACGCCATACTCTTGGTTCTGGCCTGGCTGCTGATCGGTGAGGAATTCGGGGCAAAGACGGTCTATACGGCCATGATCCTCGGACCTCTGATGGATTTCTGGGCGTGGGTGATGCCTTATCAGAGCCTGATGGAACCGGGTACGACTTCCGTGATGGGCGACATCTGGTTCGACCTCTGCTGCTTTGTTCTCCTTCTTAGTCTCTCACAGGCTATCCTGTTCAACATCAACGCCTCCACCGGTGGTCTCGACATCCTGGCGAAGATTGTCAACAAGTACCTGCATTTCGACATCGGAGCTTCCGTGTCGGTGGCCGGAGCGATGATCTGCTGCACAGCCTTCGCCATCAATCCTTTCAAGATGGTGATCATCGGCCTGATCGGCACGTGGATCAACGGCCTGGTCGTGGACTACTTCACCGCCAGCCTGAACAAGCGGAAAAGAGTCTGTGTGATTTCCAATGAATATGACAGGATACGCCGTTTCATCATCGACCAGCTTGGAAGAGGATGCAGCCTCTACGAGGTAATCGGCGGCTATACCGGCGAGAAGAGCATAGAGATACAGTCGCTCCTGACGCAGGAGGAGTTCTCCAATCTGATGGAGTTCCTCAAGCGGGAAGGCATCAAGTCATTCGTGACCGCCGGCAATGTGAGCGAGGTTTACGGCCTGTGGCTGAAGCACAAGAAATTTCATTTTTAGGAGCCTGCTTTCCCTGATTTCCGCGCGGAAACGTTTTTTCTGCCCTCCCACGGCTTTCTTTGGACAATTTTTTTGTCTATCTTTGTCGTAATGTTTTAAAAAGTCGTTTGCTATGGCGGAAACCGATCAAGTTTATCCTCTCGACCCGGAGAAGGTGTATTACTCGATGGATGAATTGACCCTTGACACAGACGAGGGCCCCAAGACATTGAGGGTCGGTTCGTGGCTGAACTACGATCCGGTCAGGATCCACAGGATGATCGTCAGGGAAAAGACGATGCAGGTGGACACGTTCGAGGTCTATAACCCGTTGATGAGCAAGCTGCGAAGGGCTGACCAGCAGTACTACAAGCAGTTTATGGGGCTTGGCCTGACGATCGACTTCCCGGGCTACACATCGGAGATCCTGGCGAGAATCCCGTTCGAGAACGACCCTATCGGCTTCTACAAATGGTGGCGCAAGGGAAAGCACGAGGACAAGGTCTATCTTTCCAAGGCCAACCAGTTCAAACTGTTCCAGAAAGTCGCCTTGATGGAGCCTAAGATAATGCTCAAAAAAGATCTCGAGTTCCTGAAATCTTTCTGACATAATATTTTCTGAATATGCAAGACTGGCTACAGGTTCTCAGACTTGACACGTCGGCCACCGAAAAGGACCGCGGGTGTGATGTCTGGGACAATGACAATTGTTGCAATTACTCAGCTGACGGCACAAAGCTGCTGGACGCTGAGAACTATCCGAGCGAGGTTCACGTCAAGGATGGCACGAAAGTCATCTGTGACGGAGTTTTCGCGTTTCAACCCTATATGGCCGAGGACAGGAAGATCGGCGAGGATATTCCCGAAGAGGAGAGGGCTTCGTTCCTTGACAAGATATTCCTCCCCCCGACGGTCACGCACATCGGGCGCGAGGCTTTCCGCGAATGTGGCTGGCTGAAAAGCATCCGTTTGCCCAAGGACTTGATATTCATTGGAGACGGGGCTTTTTTCGGATGCTGGGAACTTCGTTCTGTAAGTTGTCCTGCCGGATTGGTCGCCATCGGGGACGGCGCTTTCGAGGAGTGCTTCTCGCTGAACAAGGTGAAACTCAACAAGGGGTTGAAGGCGATTGGCGGCGGTGCTTTTCTGGCCTGCGAGTCATTGGAGGAAATTGTTCTTCCGGCCGGTCTTGAGTTCATCGGTGACGATGCGTTCTACGGGGCGTCGTTGAAAAAGATTTTTGTCCCGAAAAGTGCCAGAGGCCATCTGACTGAGCTTCTGCCTGAAAACCTGCACAGGAAAATCCGTGACATTCGTTGACAGTGTTTTCAAATTGAAAGTTTTTGATTACATTTGAGATTGTGATTTTTAAGAATATTGCGTAAAATGAATAAAATTTTAAACATTACCGCCGTTTTGGCCGCCGCTCTGGCGGTTTCGGCCTGCAAGACAACGGTACAGAAGCCCGTGAAAGTGGACTACCAGATGGAATATACAGTCGGGGACGTCACGTTTGATATGGTCAAGATCCCGGCCGGACACTACACGATGGGGCTTTCCGCGGACAACCGCAGGAAAATCACTAACGGGATTCCTCACGAGGTCGCCCTTGGCGGATTCGTCATCAGCTCCAAGCCGGTCTCACAGGCTCTGTGGACGGCGGTTATGGGCAGCAACCCGAGTTCCGTGCAGAACCCGGACGCTCCGGCCGATATGGTGTCCTGGAACGATGCCGTGAAGTTCCTGGGCAAGCTGAACAAAGCCACCGGCAAGATATTCATACTTCCGACCGAGGCTCAGTGGGAATATGCCCAGAGGGTTCAGAACGGTAAGGACTTCACTTCTGTCGCAGAATGGTGCCTTGACAGTTATGACGCTGTGCCTGAGGGAGCCACGAGTGATGAATATTTCAAGCCTATGGAGCTGGCCATTGATCCGGAAGGACCTGCCGGGAAGGATGGCAAGGTTGTCCGCACCGTCTTGGAAAGGATGGAGGTGGATTGTCACACCAAGAAGGCCAAGGTCGGTTTCAGGCTTGCGCAGCTGACGGAAGATGTGTTGACGGACGCCATCTTGGGACCGATTGAAGGAACGGCGATTGACCGTGAGAAAATTGACGCTTCGGACGCGAAACCGGAAGTCTTCACTGTCGGAGACGTGACTTTCAGGATGGTGAAAGTCAAAGGTGGAACATTTTCAATGGGATATAATACCTCGGATGCGCCGTACAATAATTTCTCTGTCCCGGAGAACGAGCTTCCGGCCCATCCTGTCACTCTTGACGATTTCGGGATAGGGGAGACCGAGGTGACCGTCGCCCTTTGGAACGCCGTGATGGGTTCTGTACCTTATCTTAACGACTTGGATGAACCTCAGAAGCCTGTCGGAAACGTCTCCTGGTACAACTGCCAGACCTTCATCAGCAGACTCAACACAATGACCGGCCGCAAGTTCCGTCTTCCGACCGAGGCTGAGTGGGAATATGCCGCCAGAGGTGGCCAGAAGTCCCGTCACTATGGCTTCAGCGGTTCCAACGATTATGACGCGATGTGGTTCCTTGACAATGCGAAGTCAAAACCGCAGGATGTCAAGACCCGCAAGGCCAACGAGTTGGGAATATACGACATGAGCGGAAACGTCTGGGAGTGGTGCTATGACCGCGCTGCGGAATATTCAAAAGACTCCCAGGTCAATCCTGTCGGCGCCACTGAGGGCGGGACGAGGATTCTCCGTGGCGGAAGCTGCGCCAGCCGCTGGGATGCCTGCCGCATCACCAACAGGTCGTACATGCCTGCCAAGAACATCAAAGGTACTTTCGGGCTCAGGCTCGCGCTTTAATATTTCTTGAATATTATATACTAAACACTGATAATTGATTATGGAGGAGCAACTCAAAGTTACCTGTCTTCATGACAGCCACGTGGCTCTTGGAGCCAAGATGAGTCCTTTCGCTGGATTCGATATGCCGATTCAGTACTCTTCGATCACAGAGGAGCATCTGGCGGTCCGCAACAATGTGGGTATGTTCGATGTGTCTCACATGGGTGAGATCTTCGTCAGCGGCCCGGACGCGGAAAAATTCGTCAACCACATATTCACCAATGACATCCGTCCTATGGTTCCTGGTCAGGTGCTGTACGGAATGATGCTTTACCCTGACGGTGGCACCGTGGATGATCTTCTGGTTTACAAGGAGTTCACCGCTGACCACTATCTTCTCGTGGTGAACGCCGCCAACATCGAGAAGGATTTCCTCTGGATAAAGGATCACGCCGAGGGTTACGATGTGAAATTGGTCAACGATTCCGACAACTGGGGACAGATCGCGCTCCAGGGCCCTAAGGCCGAGGAAACACTCGTGAAGGTTCTCGGTTACGCCGCCGATGCCGCCAGCCTGACATTCTACACATTCAAGGATTTCGAGGATGCCGGAATGAGGGTCATCATCAGCCGTACCGGTTACACTGGCGAGGACGGATTCGAGATCTACGCGGCTCCGGGCCTCATCGTGAAGTACTGGGACGCTTTCCTGAAGGCCGGTGTGGTGCCTTGCGGACTCGGTTGCCGTGACACCCTGCGTTTCGAGGCCGGACTGCCTTTGTACGGTGACGAGCTTACCCCGGAGATCTCTCCTGTCGCCGCCGGTTTCAGCATGTTCTGCAAACTGGACAAGGACGAGTTCATCGGCAAGGAGGCCATCGTTGACCAGAAGGCCAACGGCACCAAGATGAAGCTCGTGGGCATCGAGCTTGCGGACAAGGCCATTCCTCGCGCCGGCTATCCGGTCGAGCTTGAGGACGGCACAGAGGTCGGAGTTGTGACCACTGGCTACCACAGCATCTCGCTGGGCAAGAGCATCTGCTTCGCCCTCGTGAAGAGGGAATGTGGCGCTCTTGACGCTCCGCTTTCCGTGCGCATCCGCAAGAAGGTGTTCCCGGGAAAGGTTGTGAAGAAGAGATTCTATCAGACTAATTATAAGAAGTAGAGATTCAGCAAGCGTTTTAGATAATATATTCATAAATTAATAGATTCACTATGAGCAAAGTAGTAGAAGGCCTCCGTTACAGCGAGGACCACGAATGGGTAAAGGTTGAAGGCGACATCGCCGTCATCGGTATTTCAGATTTCGCGCAGAAGGAGCTTGGCGACATCACTTACGCCGACCTCCCTGAGGTTGACGACGAGGTTGAGGCCGGTGAGGAATTCGGCGCTCTTGAGAGCGTGAAGGCTTCCAGCGAGCTTCTCTCTCCTGTGTCCGGAAAGGTTGTCGAGGTCAATCCAGAACTTGAGGACGCTCCAGAGAAGATCAACGAGGACGCTTACGAGGCATGGATCATCAAGGTCGAGATGAGCGATCCTTCACAGGTTGACACCCTTTTGGACGCGGCCGCTTACAAGGCAAAGATCGGCGAGTAATATGTCATCTTTCCCTTATTTTCCTCACACTGAAGATGATGTCCGCGCGATGCTCGGCCGCGTAGGGGTGAAGTCTTTGGACGACCTCTATTCCGATGTCCCGAAGGATGTCATCTTCAAGGGTGAATATGACCTGCCGGAGGCAATGTCCGAGCAGGAGGTCAGGGACTTCTTCGAGTCTCTGGACAAGAAGGACGAGAAACTGAAGGTGTTCGTCGGTCAGGGTGCCTACGACCACTACACACCGTCTGTCGTTCCTTACATCACATCCCGTTCGGAGTTCCTGACGGCGTACACTCCTTATCAGGCCGAGATTTCGCAGGGAACCCTCAGGTACATTTTCGAGTACCAGAGCATGATCTGCGCGCTGACAGGGCTTGACATCAGCAACGCTTCGATGTACGACGGCCCGACAGCCGCCGCCGAGGCCGTGAAGATGGCTCCGACCTGCACGAAGCGCAAGTCAAGGGTGCTGGTTTCATCCTCCCTGCTTCCTAACGTCATCAAGACAATCCAGACCTACGCCGGCTACCACGGCATCGAACTGGCCCTGGTTCCTTGCAAGGACGGACAGACCTGTCCGGACTGCATGAAGGCCGAGCTTGCCAAGAATGATGTCGCCGGAGTCATCGTCCCTTCGATCAACCGCTACGGAATCGTCGAGGACCTGACCGGCTTCGCTGAGGCCATCCACGAGGAAGGCGGAATATTCATTGAATATTGCGACCCTTCCGCTCTCGCGGTGCTGAAGACTCCTGCGGAGTGGGGCGCTGACATCGCTGTCGGTGACGGCCAGAGCCTCGGCGTCCCGATGAGTTTCGGCGGCCCTTACGTGGGCTTCATGGCCTGCAGGAAGGAATATGTACGCAAACTCCCCGGAAGGATTGTCGGTGAGACCCGTGACACTCAGGGCCGCCGCTGCTTCTGTCTGACCCTTCAGGCCCGCGAGCAGCACATCCGCCGTGAGAAAGCCACGTCCAACATCTGTTCCAACGAAAGCCTTATGGCCCTTTATGTGACTGTCTATATGTCGCTTATGGGTCCGAAGGGACTCAAGGAGGTCAACGACCGCTCCTACGCCGCGGCGCATTATCTCCACGATGAGCTTCTTAAGACCGGCAAGTTCGCCGAGGTGTTTGACAAGCCGTTCCTCAAGGAGTTCGTGCTCAAGCCGCTGATGCCTGTCGAGAGGCTTCACATCAAGCTGCACGACGGTGGATTCTTCGCCGGACTTGAGACAGAGGAAGGCTATGTAAGTTTCTGTGCTACTGAAAGAAGGACGAAAGCCGAGATTGACGCTCTCGTCGCGTTGGTGAAGGAGGCCTAAGAAGTATGAAATATTACGATAAGCTTATTTTCGAACTCTCCAAAGAGGGGAGAGTCGGCTATTCCCTCGGCAAGAACGAGTGGACTTCCACCACTGACGAGATTCCGGCTGGACTCAGAAGGTCTGAGGCAGTTGGACTTCCTCAGGTGAGCGAGGTTGATGTCGTGCGTCACTACACGAACCTTTCCCAGATGAATTTCGGTGTGGACACCGGATTCTATCCTCTGGGAAGCTGCACGATGAAGTACAACCCGAAGATCAACGAGGAGATCGCCGGGATGAAGGGCTTCCTCGGGCTGCATCCGTTGCAGCCTGCGTCCACGGTTCAGGGCGCCCTGGAGGTTTACTATAATATGGACAAGGCTTTGGCCGCGATCACGGGAATGTCCCATTTCACGTTCAATCCTTGCGCCGGCGCCCACGGTGAGCTGACCGGTCTGATGATCATGCGTCAGTACCACATCCTTAACGGGGATCTGAAGAGAACCAAGGTGATCGTGCCGGACAGCGCTCACGGTACAAACCCTGCCAGCGCCGCTGTCTGCGGTCTGGAAGTGGTTGTCGTTAAGTCCAAGGCAGACGGTCTCGTGGACGTGAACGACCTCAAACCGCTTTTGGGCGACGACATCGCCGGCATCATGATGACGAACCCTAACACCCTCGGACTCTTCGAGAAGGACATAGAGGAGATCGCCGCCCTCATCCACGGATGCGGAGGCCTTCTCTACTATGATGGAGCGAATATGAACCCGCTCATCGGCGTGGCCCGTCCAGGCGATATGGGATTCGACATCCTGCACCTGAACCTGCACAAGTCGTTCTCCACCCCTCACGGTGGCGGCGGTCCAGGCTCAGGCCCTGTCGGAGTCTGCGAGAAACTGGTCCCTTACCTTCCTGTTCCTAAGGTGGTCAAGGATGAATATGGCCAGTTCAAGGTACGTGGACGTGCCGGTGTGGGCAAGAGCGATGAGAATAAGAACGCTGACGGCTGCGAGAAGACGGCCGGTGAGGTGTCTGGATTTCTGGGCAACTTCGGCGTGATCCTCAGGGCCTATGCCTACATCCTTTCGCTTGGTCGTGAGAACGTCAAGTTGGTCGGCAAGTACGCCACCCTCGGTGCCAACTACATCAAGGAGAGCCTCAAGGAGTACTACAAGCTTCCGATCCCGACCGTCTGCAAGCACGAGTTCGTCTATGACGGCCTTGTGAACGACGGCGCAAGGAAGGCCGCGGATGGAACCGTTGAGAGAGAAGGCGCCACGACACTGGATGTCGCCAAGAGGCTTCTCGACTTCGGTTTCCACGCTCCGACGATCTACTTCCCTCTGCTCTTCCATCAGGCCATCATGATCGAGCCTACGGAGACTGAGTCGATCGAGACTTTGGACGCTTTCATCGAGGTGATGAAGAAGATCGCCATTGAGGCCGCGGAGGATCCCGCCATTCTCAAGAGCGCTCCTCACAACGCTCCGATCACCCGTCCGGACGAGACCACGGCGGCGCGTCAGCCGATCCTCAAGTTTCAGGACGAGCGATAACCGCCTTTGAATATGAACGAGGGCTGGCCGAAATCCAACGGCCAGCCCTCGTTCCGTTTTTCCGGATTGCTACAGAGAGTCCGGATAATTGATCTCCATGTTGAACTTAGGCACGTCCGGATTGGCCTCCCGATGGCTTTCCTTGACCGCCTTCCACATCTCTTTCACGATCTCCGGATGCTCCGAAGCCACATCCTTTGACTCGCGCGGATCCTCCTTCAGATTGTAAAGCTCCATTCCGGTGTTCCCTTTCAGCACCTTACGCACGATGCCTTTCCACTCGCCCATGCGCACGGCCACCCAGCCTTTCGACCCCGGGAACTCCCAGTAGAGATATTCATGCTCCTTTTGCTCTCCGGCCTTTATGCCGCTCGCGTGGCTGTAATGTTGTCCGCCTGCGGTTTGGGAAAGGACAGTGGGTGCGAATGACACTCCGTCATTCTCCGGAGCCTCGACACCGACGATCTCGGCGAGAGTAGGCATGATGTCCGCGAAACTGGAGATGTGCTGTATCTTCTCGCACTGCTTTCCTTCACCCCAGCGCAGCACAAACGGCATTCTGATGCCACCTTCGTGCAGCGAGGACTTGCCCCAGCCCTTTCCGCATTTGAACGGACCACCGCTGCGGAAATATTCCATCGGCGAATTGCCGTTGCTTGCCGGGCCGTTGTCGGAAGTGACAATGAATATCGTGTTTTCCCATATTCCCAGATCCTTCAGTTTTTGCACCAGGTCTCCCACTTGCTTGTCGATGTGGGTGACCATCGCTGCGTAGGTGGCGTGCGGGTACCTGTTCGGGAGGTACATCCCGGGATCCGTGCACGGCTCCTCGTCCCCGAGTTTGTCCACGTAGTGCATCACCTCGTCCAGAGGAGCCTGCACCGCGCTGTGCGGCACGGTCGTGGTCCACATCACGAAGAATGGAGAGGACGCGTTGTCCTCCACGAACTTGACCATCTTGTCGTACATCAGGTCACAGCTGTAGTGCTCGCCTCCGTACTGGGTATAGTTGTTCACATCGTATTTGTCCAAGCCCTCTGGAAACTTACAGCCCTGGACCACAAGCTCGTTGCCCGTCTCGACCTCCACGCCGTTCTCCCACAGGTTGACAGGGTAGTAGGAGTGGGCAAGCGCCTGACAGTTGAATCCGTAGAAATAGTCGAAGCCCATCGTGTTCGGAAGTGACGCGCTCTTCGGGAATCCAAGTCCCCATTTCCCGACCATGGCGGTCTTGTAGCCAGCCGACTGCATCATCGTGGCGATGGTCTTCGTCCCTTCCTCCAGCGGGAACTGTCCCTGCTCCTCCGGGTTCAGGAACACTCCGTTCCATCCGAGGCTGTCGGTAGGCGTGAAATGCTCCTCGTTGTTGCGTATCTGGCTGTGTCCCATGTGTTTGCCAGTCAAAAGGCAGCACCTTGACGGAGACGACAGCGGAGCCGCCGTGTACATGTCCGTGAAGAGAAGCCCCTGGGACGCCAGAGCGTCTATGTTAGGGGTCTCGATCTTCTCCTGCCCGTAACATCCCAAGTCCCCATAGCCGAGGTCATCGAACAGCAGGAACACCACATTGGGTTTCTGTGCCTCATTCCTGGCGCATCCGCACACGGACATCGCGGCGGCCGCCATCGTCATCAGTTTCTTTCCGTTATCCATTTATATTCATTGATTTAATATTGCCGCTGCAAGGGATGTGACCATAATCAGAGGCGACTATCAGACAAAGTTAAGAAATCCTGCGCGGAAAAACGCGCCCGTCGCTTTGCAATTGCTATATGGAGAGCGAACCATGGATGATTGACTTGGGAAACCAGTATAAAATGACCAAAAATATTCATGAATAGTGAGGAAAAATTTGCGGATTGAAAGATTTTGTCTATCTTTGCAATCCCAATGGGGTATTAGCTCAGTTGGTAGAGCGTTTGAATGGCATTCAAAAGGTCAGGAGTTCGATTCTCCTATGCTCCACTTCCCGTTGAACAAATTTATTCAAGCACTTCTTTCATTATGAAACAGAAGCGTAACGTCATATTCAAGGCTCTTGAAAGTTTCCCAAGAGTCGAGTTGGAGGACATCCGACAGTACTTTGGAGCTGATGTTCCGACGAAGGTCCGCAAGCCTGAGTTTGTGGACAGGCTTGGCGCGTACATAATCGAAAGGCCGGCTGAATGGCTGGGCAGGATGCTTGAGAGGGATCTGAGGCTTCTGAAAAGGCTGGTCGAGGCCGGTCCGGGAGTGCCGCTATACCTGGATTACCCTGATTTCCCGTCGGTTCTGGAGACGGTCAAACTCCTTGGCTCGGACACCTCGGACGAGAATTTCAGAGAGGTATGGCTTCCTAAGGACATGTACGATGTCGTCGCCCCGCATATTGATGACGTGCTGAAGGAGGGCGAGCTCAGCGGCCTGTTCGAAATGGAGCGCGCTGCCTTGGGTTACCTCTGCCTCTACGGCATCATGACAGTGGACGAGTTCTTCGACAAGATGCTGGACTACTGGGAATTCTCCGGCAGACACAGCATTGAGTATTTCACGAATATGGTCTATGAGAGCCCTGTGATGAAGCTTTGCAGGGTCGATTCTGACGGCGAGCGCTACATGTGCGCTCCGAACATATTCGATCCCGAGGAAATCCTCAAGGGCAGGAAGGAATATTCAGCGATAGAGTCGCTGCGTCCTTTCACCCCGCAGGAGGCTTTGAGGGCTGGTGCCGGTTCGCCGTATTTTGTCTATGGCCTTGACTCAGAGGAAGGCCGGAAGTTGGTGGAGATGCTTGGCAATCTTGGCTATGCCGGTGAGGACTTGATCCATGAGGAGCACGACATCTGGATGAACGCCCAGATGTTCGGCAAGAACGACACCACGGAGGCCATATTCGCAAGCGTTTCCCGCAAGCAGGAGGACATTGAGTCGTTCGAAGATTATGACGAATGTATGGAGATTGTGGCCGCCTACGCCAACACCCTTCCGAAATGGCTTCTCAAAGGTTACTCCTCAAACGAGAAGAACTGTCTGAAGGTCGTGTTGCAGACCGAAGATGACCCGATCCAGGCCATGATCAAGAAGAACCCTATCCTCGGCCTGTTCGTCCCCCCGACACCGCCGGACGCCCCGTGCCCATGCGGCAGCCACCTTTCCTACCGCAACTGCCATGGGAAGAATATGAGTTAGAATGAGTAGCCGATTCCAGATTCGAGGAATAGGCCACCACCACCGCCAAAACAAAAATTTATGTTGCCACCCATGTAGGTAGTGAGGTGTCGGGGCTTTGCCGGAAGAATGTGGCGCGGGTGGCACTCGTAGCCTTCTTGGTTGGTATGATGGTGCTGGGATATTGTTCGTATATGTTGCCTGACAGTGTGTGGCAGGAACAGACGTTGACTCCATTCGCGTATTCCACATTGTGTCTATTCAGAGAGTTGGCGATGCTGACCGCAGGGCTTTCTATAGCTGTGCTGGCAAGAAGCAGGACCGCATATCGGCTGACAAGACCGCTGGCTGTCAAGATTGTGCTTTTTGCGTTGGCGCTTATACCCTTGCTTTACCTTTCCGAAATGAGATATACCTTGACAACATCAGTGCTTTTGACTCCATACATCATAGCACTTTTGATGCTCGCCCCGACTCTCGTCCGTTGGCTGGTGAAGGTTCTCAAGCGGTTCTGATTTAGTGACCTGGTCAGATTATTTGTCAGGACGGCCATTATCATAAGAAGAGATGCTGTATTGTAATATGTTGTAAATTAGTCTGTTATAAAATGCTGCCCTTCTGGATGTTCCGGCACTGTTTTGTAACATATTGATAGCCAACTGATGACGCTCCACTCGGCAAGAACGCTTCTGCTATGGGATAATTACATATCCTCTAATGACAGGCATCCGAAAGTTATGTTTGTGTTGCCGAATGCGCTGTGGCTTAGATCAGCCACTTTTTCACTCAGTAACTCTTTGGAATATTTGTTCTTGTTCCGTTTAACTTCGTATGCTTGAACTTTACCGTCAAGTCTTACGGTAACTATGTCGATTTCATTGTCTGGGGTGTCTGCATTACCTTTGCGGGGATGCCACCAGGCACCGATTTCCGCGTACTGTTGCGATTCCATCATCTTTTGCCGGAACCATCTTTCCAGAATACGTCCTGAATATGTCGAATACTCATTTTTGATTAGTTCCGACAATGCGGAATAGTTCTTTATCTCTATCAATGAACGGTATTTATAGAAGTACCTGAACCAAAAACGGAGAAAAATGTCATTGATTTCATATCGCACTGTTTTAGAAGTATTGTTGGCCCTTATCGGTCTCTTTTTCTTGATCAGTCCATATTCTTCCTCCAGAACTTTCATTTGTCCGCCCAGACTTTTTTCTCCAAGCATTCCTTCTATCTGGGGGAGTGTGACATCTCCAGCCGCAATAAGCCCAAGAATCGAGAAATAAGTGGCATACTGTTTCCCGAACTCTTGAATCAGCATATTCCTGCCCTCATCGAAAAACTGAGAATCCGGTCTTGTCATATATTCGACCATCTTTTCCATATCTGTGCAGTCATTATCCATCAGCAGCTCGACATATTTGGGAACGCCTCCGGAAAAACAATATAGCGCGAGAAGGTCATCATTGTTGTAATTCTCTTTGTGGTCCGCCATTATTTCTTTCAAGACATCTGTCCTGAATGGCTCAAGACTGAGCGTCATATCGGCTCTACCGAACAGAGGTTGCTTCTCGTCTTTGAATATTTTTTCCATCATCGAGCAAACGGATCCGCTTACCACCATATTGACCTTGGCATTTCTTCGCTCGCGATCCCAAACATCCTGAATGTCAGAGTAGATTGCAGGATTGACATATGGAAAATCCTGGAATTCGTCAATGAACAGATTGAATGATCGATGCTTGCCTATATTCATCAGCATTGCGAATATGTCCTTGAAATGATAGATTCCTTGTGGGACAAATTCTTTTAATGTCTGCCTTATCGTCTCTGCATATTCACTGCAAAGATCGGCTTCTGCCTTTCTTGCAACAAATAAATAGACAGTGTCCGTCCCCTCCATTGATAGAATTCCCAGAGTTGTTTTTCCTATCCTGCGCCGACCTTTAAGTACGGTCATTTTTGAGAACTCTCCGAAAGATTTTTTCTGAATATCTTTAAGGAGAGCCAATTCACGGTTTCTGTCATAATATC
>OLNY01000862.1_pt1 | contig 26191 bp, 15 predicted proteins | sample 1671981 | NCBI WGS metagenome assembly OLNY01 (sample SAMEA3136632, study PRJEB25190) | human gut metagenome | biome: human gut; feature: human-associated habitat; material: faeces | place: Austria | collected 2013
AAGAAAGACGGGTACAACAGGGGACAGCATTGTGTTTACTGTCTTACCTATCATATGATTTTCGTCACACATTACCGAAAGCCTGTGATTAACGACGAAATGAGTGCTGCCATGAAAGAATTTTCGAATCATATGGCAGAGCAGTTCCGTGGAAAAGTTTTATCCGCAGAGACAGACAGAGATCATATCCACCTGCTGGTATCACTGCCACCGAATACCAACATATCCGTCTTTGTAAGAAGCATCAAGACTCAGTTATCCAGAGAGATGCGCAAGCGTTTTCCGGAACAGATCAAACAGTATATCTATGGGGACGATACCTCATTCTGGAGCCGCAGCTACTTTATCGCAACTACCGGAAGTGTTTCTCTTGAAACAGTAAAGCAATACATCGAATCACAGCGTTCTGAAGAACATCAGGCCAAGAAAAACCAACAATTCCAGAAGAAAACCCTGTTGGAATGATGGTTGCGTTGTTTGTAATCGGCGCATTCATCCCTCGGACGTTCTTGCGAACGGCCGGGGTTTTCTGCGCTGAATCATTATAATCAGACAAAATGGAAGTAATAGTAACAATATCTGTTTCACCCTTGTTGTCTGCAATTCCATGTATCAGGCTTATACAATTTAGGAAAAAGTGCGGCCTTATCTGCTCTTGCGCAAACTCAAGCTCAATCTGTTTTTCATTAAGCTCCTTCTCGTAAATCGTAATTTTTAGTGCTTGGATCTTTCTAACCAGATTTCTAAATCCCTGCAAGAACAAGTGTAATTGGCTGCACAGATGGATAGAGTTCACTATATTGAACATCTGATAAACTACTGGTGTTTGACGTACCAACACCATCAGAAAGTGCCTGCACCAACACCTTTTTCCACACTTCCTCACGTTGTTTCTTCTCCTGACTGTTCAGATTTGTATGCTCCTTTAACAGTTCATCACAGACTGTATTTAACTCCGCCTCAAGATCTTTATTGGAAATTGGTTTTAGCAGATAATTAACAGAACCTAATCGAAGCGCCTTCTGTGCATAAGTAAAGTTTGCATAACTCGACAAAAAGATGCATTTTATCTCCATCCCTTCCTCACGTATCCACTCCACAAGCTCAAGACCGCTTCCCATCGGCATATCCACATCACAAAGAAGAATGTCTACCTTGTATACCTTTAAAATTCCCTTTGCCTCATGGATATTGTTTGCAGTAAACACCATACCGATGCCAAGACTGTCCCAATTTAATGAATTTTTTGTTTTTTCTGTCAGAATCTGATCATCGTCCACCAGCAGAATTGTCAGTCCCATATTCTGTCTCCCTCCATTTTTTGCCGTTTTTTATACGCAAAACAGCGCAGAATCTATTGCCATTATACAACAGATTCTGCGCATAGGGGAAGTTTTTTCATCCCATTATATATCGTTTTTTACTCTCCGCGCATAGCTGCTTCAATATCCTCTATTGTACGCGGAATGCCAGCGGACAGATTCTCACAGCCGTCCTCTGTAACAAGACAGTTATCCTCTAGGCGGAAGCCAATTCCCCATTCTTCATGGTAAATACCTACATCTATACAGAATACCATACCAGGTGCTATGATTTCCGGTCGCTTTACTCTGTCATGTACATCATAGCCTATATGATGTGCTCCGCCATGCCACATGTATGTTCCAACTTCATCAACAGAACTCATCACTCCAGCTTCTACCAGACGCTCTGCATTGTATTTACGAATCGTTGCATCAACATCTGACATGCGCATGCCTGGACGGATGATTGAAAACATATAATTGGAGGTGGCAAGTGCACACTCATACAATGTGCGCTGACGTTCTGAAAAATGACCGTTGCATGGCCAGCCACGAGAAACATCAGTGATTAGTCCGTCATACTGAGCACCGACATCGTTTAAAATCATATCGCCGTCCTTTGCCTGACCGGTATATCCATAGTAGTGGATGCAGAAATTGTTATTTCCGGCAGATATAATTGATGGAAAACCAGGACCATCAGGGCTAAACTGACCAAGTGCATAGTCAAAATCTGCTTTGTACTGATATTCATATTTCCCCGGACGAGAATTACGCATCATTGCAAGGATTCCTGCCTTTGTGATCTCCTCTGCCTTTTTAAGCGCAGCGATTTCACATGGCTGTTTGATCAGGCGCAGCTCACTTATGAGCACATCGGCATTTCCAATCTGAAGATATGGAAAATCACGCTGAACATGCTTTAATAGACGGTGTGCAGGACGATCTGGACAATCTGTTGTAAAACGGTACAGATCAAGATACAATTTCTCGTAACGTCCGCTGACAGCCAGTGCCTTAAAATCACGTTCAAATGCATCCACAAAACGTATATCACTAATCCCTGAAATTTCTTGTGCCTCCTGCGGCTTAACTCTCGCACCAGTCCAACGCTCTGCATATGCATCAGAAGGAAGAATATACACTTGTTCATGCACACTGCCGTCTGCTTCTTTTGCAGCAAGAAGAACAGCCTGACGACTTGTTTTTAGCCCTGTCAGATAAACAAAATTTCGGTCTGCAAAGAACATGTAATCTTCATCGCCAGTTTTCCATGTGTTTTCTCCTGAAAAAACAGCGACAATACTTCCTGCCGTAAGCTTTTCATAAAGTCTGGTTCGATTTCCTACATAATATTCTGCAAGCATCTAAGTTTCCTCCTCATATAAATATTCAAGACCATATTTTTATTTAATTCTTATTGCCAAATCGAATGCTTATCTCCCACTCAATTTTTTCTTCGCGAAGCTGATATTTCTCTGCCAGTCTCGGACCACATGAATTAGAACCAATTCCGCTTTGCTTATAGTCAAGCGCCACATAAATGCCATCAGATGGAACAAGCTCAAAGTTATGTGCTTTTTCATCAAGCTCTTTTTCACTGTAGCGTGATGCCTGGAAGCTGAACGGCTTTTTGCCCTTTGCGTACAAATTCCCAACAGATGCATACTGACAGTTGTAATGACTTCCATTTTCCTGTGGGAAAACGTAATCCTCAAACATATCATCAACTGTTGTATCAAAACGATCTACCCAAGATGCACGATGCTTATCGGAATAGCTTTCATATGGACCATATCCGTAGTATGTTACATTAGTCTTATCGTTTGGAAGCTTTAATCCAAGACCAAATCGCGGAAGATATGGGAATACCTTGTCAAAGTTTCCATCTAAGGAAAGGTAAATGGTTCCCTCAAGATCAACTTTCCATACTGCCTGAAGGCGAAGAAATGGCTGCTTAGATGGAGATGCAATAGAGAATCTGCTATGAATCTCGATTACGCCATCTGTTTCCTGAATAGATGTCCCATATACCTTTACTGTACTTCTGTCGTATCCTGCCATTCTCCACTCCTTTGATACTGCCGAGTCATTATTTGTCGGCGCACGGAATGTCAGAAAACGCATTGGCTCAGAAATCTGTTTCTCATTATCTTTAACGATCTTTGCAAATGTTCCAAGATGACGATCAAATACAATACACTCGCTGTCTCTTGTCAGCTCATAGATATCCGCCGTCTCATTTACACTCCATGAAGCAAATGCCGGCAACACAGTCTTAGATACAGGTGTGAGCACTTCATCCTGCTCCTCAAACAAAGCAATCTGATCAAAGCCAAGTACCTCTCCTGCAAGAGCAGTTCCCTGCTTTGCTGTGTAGGTCAGCTTAAGATAAGTATTTTTATTTGTCTTTGGTGTCTCTGGAATCAGAACAAAGCCTTTTTCATGTGGTTCAATTGAAGGTACTGCAACACTTCCCTGTGAAAGCAGTCTTCCTTCTTCCTTAATCTCATATGTTACTGTTACAGCATCATCAAGATTTGTGAAGTCAAGACGATTCCACAATGATACCTTTAGTGGACTGATTTCCTGAAGTGTGGCTCTTACTGGGCGAATTGCATTTTTCCACTCATACAGTCCAGTATGCGGGCGGCGGTCTGAATAAACAAGTCCGTCCATACAGAAATTTCCATCATGTGGGAATTCACCGTAATCACCGCCATAGAAATATTTGTCCTTTCCATCTGGTGTCTTTCCTTCATATGTTGCATGATCACACCATTCCCAGACAAATGCGCCGATAATTCGCTTTTCTGGTAAGATGACTTCCAGATAGTCCTCAATGTCACCAGGGCCATTGCCCATTGCGTGAACAAACTCACACAAGATAAATGGCTTTACGCTAGTAGGGTCTTCAAGATACTTTTTAATTGTCTCTACAGTCGGGTACATGCGGCTTACCATATCAAGACAAGACTGATCATTCTCGATTCCTGGAGGTGCCCAAGTTGCTCCTTCATAGTGAACTGGACGTGTTGGGTCATATTCCTTCGTCCACTTTCCAGCATCAATCAGATTCTTTCCATAACCGCTTTCATTTCCAAGAGACCAGATAACAACACAGCTCGCGTTCTTGTCACGAATTACGTTTAACATCATACGATCTACAATCGCATCGTGGAAAGCCGGATCCTGAACAATCTTTCCAAACTTTCTATAAATCGGCTCTTTACCAACAAGATCCATCGTTCCATGTGTCTCAAAATCAGCCTCTGCAATCACGTAAAAGCCATACTCATTGCAAAGCTCAGTAAACCACGGTGCATTCGGATAATGACTTGTGCGGATTGCATTGATATTGTTCTTTTTCATCATCGTAAGATCGCGCACTACATGCTCTCTTGATACCGTGTATCCATCTGTTGGGCTGCTGTCATGACGGTTTACACCAAGAAGCTTTACCGGGCGATGATTTAAAAGCATGACGCCATCCTTTATTTCAACCTCGCGAATACCGACTTTTTGCTCAATGATCTCATCATCAGTAGACAAAACTAGTTTGTATAAGGTTGGATGCTCAGCATTCCACAAAATTGGATCATTCACTTTAAACCCAGTTTCTAGATCTTTATTTTCTGTCACAAGCGTTTCATTTGCCAACTTACTGCCATCTGGTGCAAATAAGCTTACTGTTACATTCGGCAAACCTTTGTATGAATCAAGTTTTACAAAAACCTCTGCCTTTGTGTTGTCCTCTGACAAAGTGGTGCGCACAGTGTAGTCCACTACTGCACTCTTTGGACGAAGAAGCAAAGTAACATCACGGAAAATTCCATTGTAGCGATACTTATCCTGTGCTTCAAGATACGTTCCATCAGTCCACTTTAACACAAGTACTGCCAGACGGTTCTTTCCTGCTTTGGCAAAGCGAGTAATGTCAAACTCGCTAGGACTGTGTGACACCTGGCTGTAGCCAACAAACTGACCATTCACCCATACGTAAAATCCTGCCTCTACTCCCTCAAAGTACAAATACAAGTCTTTTTCTAATTCCTCATTAGATACATCAAAATCCTTATAATAAGCACCACATGGATTCTCATCAGGCACATACGGCGGATCATATGGTATGACAAATGCACCACCCGAATAATGCTTATAGTCATAGCCCTTTGACTGCCAGCATGATGGTACCTCCATCATCACATACTCTGGATTTTCATAATCTTTAAGAACAAACTTTTCATCCACGCTCTGCGGATTTGGATAATAAAAGAAATGCCAGTCATTGCCGCTTAGCAGACGGTATGAATCTGTTCCATCTGTCTTTTTCGGAAGGTAGTAGCAGCGTGGCTTCTCTGTTCCCACGTGCAGCGTATTTAGATCCTCATAATAATGAATCAGCTCCATTGTTTCCTCTTTTCTGCGCTCTGCGCGTTTTTATCTTTATAATACAAAAATGCCGACACACAACATATATGAAGCGTGCCGGCATTCCTCTTACTCTTTTAAGGAGCCAAGCATGACACCCTTTACAAAATATTTCTGGAAGAATGGATAAGTGAACAATACTGGCAGTGTTGTAAATATGATCATAGCATATTTTAACTGTGCATTGCTCATCTGTTTTCTCGCCAGCTCCTGTGCAGCTGACGGACTTAATACCTCAGTAATCTGCTTTGTATTCTCAATTAATACGCGGCGCAAATACAGCTGAAGCGGCTGCCACTTAGTATGTGGCAAGTAAACCATAGCGTTGAACCAGCTGTTCCATACACCAACAATTGTATACACAGCGATTACGGCTAATATTGGCTTTGATAATGGCAGGTATACCTTAAGCAAAATCTGATATACATTAGCACCATCGATCTTTGCAGCTTCACGAAGACTCTCTGGAATGCTGCTAAAAAATGCCTTTACCAGAATGATGTTCCATATGGAAAAGCAAACCGGAAGAATCTGTGAAAGCGGATTGTCATACAAGCCTAACTTATTTATTAATAAGAAGGTTGGAATCATACCGCCGCCGAAGTACATAGGAATCAGCAAAAACATGTTAACAAATTTTCTTCCCATCAGACGCTTATAAGTCAACGGATATGCAACTAGTACACACGTTGCTAGCATCAAGATCGTAGTCGGAATTACATATATAATTGTATTTAAATATGCTCTCCACATCTCTGGATCCTGTACCAAAACCTTATATGCATCTACACAAAAGCCCTTAGGAATTACATAAACATTCATCTGTGCGGCATTTTCTGGTGAACTAAGCGACATGATCAAAACATAATACATCGGATATACAGCCAGAAAACAAAGGAATGCAACTGCCACATAGACAAGCACGGTATATATCGTTTTGCCTTCTTTAATCTTATTCGGATTTCTCTTTGACATCTCTGACCTCCTTACCACAGACCGAAGCCTGTCAGCTTATTACTGATCTTGTTACATATATAGGTCAGTGCAAATCCAATCACAGACATAAAAAGACCAGCAGCTGTCGTAAAGCTATATTCACCATTTAAAATACCCATACGGTATGTATACGTACCGATAACATCTGCTACATCGTAAGTTGCCGGTGTATACAAAAGCAAAATCAGATCACTATTTGTAGAAAGAATGCTTCCTACCTGCATAATCAGGTTAATCGCAATGATTGGCTTAATTCCAGACAATGTAACATGCCAACACTGCTGCCAGCGGTTTGCACCATCAATCTTTGCAGCCTCATAAAGACCCTGATCAATGGATGAAATCGTAGACATGTACAAAATACTATTAAAGCCGAACAGCTTCCACACATTTGTGAAAGTATAAATTGTAGGGAATGCTGATGGCTCCTGTCTCCAGTTAATATTTGGCAATCCAACAATTGTAAGCAGTTTTGTAATAAGTCCATTCACGTCAATAAAGGAAATTACCATACCTGCAACAACTACTGTTGAAATAAAATACGGCATGTAGCTAGCCGTCTGACAGAATTTTTTGAATCTCAAATGCTTGATCTGATCCAAAAGAATTGCAAAAATAATAGGCATTGTAAAACCAAAAATCAAGTTCAAACCACTTAACACGAGCGTATTTTTAATCAATCGACCAAAATACTCACCTTGAACAAAACGCTTAAAGTTATCCAATCCTACCCACATGGCACCATCGCCAAAAAATGGATCACCTGGCCAATAATCCTGAAATGCAATCACGATACCGAACATTGGCGCATAGCAGAACACTGCGATCAGAATAAATACTGGAAGCATCAGCAGATACAGCTGGCGGTTTTCTCTTTTTTCAACCGCCGTATATTTTCGTTTCATTTTTGTTTTCATACGCACACCAGCCTTTTACAAAAGGCCGCTGACAAACGCTTTTGTTCGCAGCGGCCCTGTTTTTATCAAATTGTCAATCAATCCACAATCGTTTTTCAGCTTTCTGAGTTGATCTTACTTGTTTTTCAAACAGAATATCGATCATCTCTTTGTTCTGTCATAACGACCCTGATAAATTTCAATAAGCTCATCCAGACCAAGACGTTTTAAATCGTCCATGTAGGAATCCCAATCATCCAGACTCTTCTGCCCAAGGATCAACTTTGTCAAAAGCTCCTGTGAATATGTATCCAAATCGGTAAGAATCTCGCTGGTACGCTTTGTTTCTTCCTGATTAGCAACTGCTAACATTGTCAGTGGAGAATAGTTTACTGTATTTTCCATGTTCTGAGTGAATACCCAGTCTGCAAAGTCAGCCTTTGCCTGATAGCCCTCTGGGATTCCCGCATCCTTTCCAAGCTGGATTCCTGCTACAAGCTCAGTAGACATATCCTTGTTCAAATCCATACGCGGAAGCACTTCGGAATTCCACAGTGCACCAACCATCAAGCTCATAATAGAATTGTCAATGTCATCGCCAGACAGCTGCTGATAATCGCCATCTTCTGTACGTGTAAAGTTCACGCCCTCTACACCATGCTCTGTTAACTCTACATACTCTGGTGAACACATATAGTCAAGAAGCCTTGCTACAGCTGCTGTATCTTCACACTCATTTGTTACTGCATAAATTCTGGACATCAGGTTTTCACCACTCTGCAAACGAACAAGCGGCTCAGTATCGTCGGTAGCCTTTATCACGATCGGCTCTAAGTATGGAGGCTGTGCACCTTCCTGAACCTGAATAGTTGGCTCTGCCCATGTCTGTGCAACCCAGTTTGCCTCACCAGACATCTGGTTAGTAGCACGTCTTGTATTTGTCTGATTGGTGATATCCACCATCAATCCTGCTTCATACAGACTATTCATATAAGAAATATAATCCTTTATATGATCCTGATACCACGGACTGGTCAGCGTATCTGTTTTTGGATCAATAAATACCATTTCAGGTCCAAGTCCAAACCACTGTGCAATATCGGTTCCAAATCCTGCAATCTTCATTGTGATAACTTCATCTACTACACCATTTCCATTACAATCCTTATCCTGGAAAGTCTTAAGTGCTGATGTAAATTCATCAAGTGTGGTCGGTGTCTCAAGATCGCATGCATCAAGCCAATCCTTACGGATATTGAATGCTAATGCCGCACCAGTTGTTACCTCACCTTTGTAATTACTTGTCTGAATATCAGCCAGCCAATATACGTTTCCATCCTCCATGCTCAAACGCTCGGAAACAAACTTTCCTTCTCCCTCAGTGAAGAACTCTTTTGCCGTTCCTTCCTCTGACTGATCCCAGATTTCATTAATCGGTACAAAGATTCCTCTGTCGATAAGTCTCTGCTTTGTCTTATCATCAAGTGGCTCAATATACATTATGTCACAGCCTAAATTTCCGCTCGCTACTGTTGTCTGACATACTGTAGTATACTGATCATCCTCGATTAAGTTAAATTCAAGCTTGATGTTTCTCTTTGCAAGCTCTTCTGTGAAGGTATTGTAGAGCTGGCTGTTTCCGCTCTCAATCCAGTCCTTTAAGGAAACGGTTCCGCCATTCACGGTTGTGACGGTATTGTTGATTCCCATAACACGAATTACAGACATTTCATCTGTATTCTCACCTGCCCATGTTGATGCTGGAATCATAGATGCGGTCATTGCTGCACACATAGCAGCTGCCATAAGTTTTCTGGTATACTTTCTCATCTGGCTCCTCCTTTTGCCTTTCTCTTTTGAAAATTGATAGCTCAAGCTTATCATACAAAATTCCCAAATAATAGTACAAACTTGCCAGAAGCTTTGATAAATTTTTCATTTATTGTCATATATTTTCAAAACAGCATTGTAATACTTAACTATAAAGATCCATATTTCCACGAAATTCTTTTGGTGTTAGCCAATAATATTTTCGAAATACGCGGTCAAAATAGCTGACACTCTCAAAACCACACTGCATAGCAATCTCCGTAATCGACGTCTCAGATGACTGGAGCATAGCCTTGGCAACCTCTAGTCTATACAAAATCAAGTAGTTAAATGGCGTAACATCAAGATTTTTCTTAAAACAGCGTGCCGCCTCACTCTGACTAATATTAGCAGCACCTGCGATATCGCCAAGTGTAATTGGTTCAGAGTAATGTCTCCTAATAAAAGCAAGCATCTGCTGCAAACGAATCTGCGATGGACTTCGAACCTGAGACGGATCAGTTACTGGAATTTCCTGACGAAAATTTGCTAGTTTTTCCCAGATACGGCACACAGAAAAAATAATAGAAGACATTTTCTTTTCAATATTTTTCTCACAGTAACAGCGCAATTTTTCCATCTCGCTTAGTATGTCCTTCTGCCAGTCCTTTTCGCTAGTCAGAAGAATGTACTGGTACTGCTCCTGATGCGCGATGGGTTTAATGCATTCCTTGTAAAAATAATTGTCTGTTCCAAAAACAAACTCAGCCGGAAGCAAGATAGTTTTTATTAGTCCTGCCCCGACATTTCGCAAAATACTGTGGCTTTCCTTTGAGTTAATAAAGATTCCTTCATGCTCCTTAAGCAAAATTGATGACGTATTCACACAACAGGTAATTTCACCCTTTTCCACATATAAAAATTCAACTTGAGAATGCCAATGCCATGGAAGTACCATTCTGTCTTTCCCCTCAAGAACACACTCACGACTATGAATTGGAAAATCTGCAATTTCATATGTAACCTGCTCTAGCATATTGCTTGCTGACTCTTTTTGTGACCATTTTCCTCCCATTTTACTCACCTCTCGTTCTTTCGTCACAAATACGACCATTTGTGGGCAGTATATCACACTTAATTAGGATTTGACAAGTGGAAGGGTGCTGCAGCCAGCTCTGACTAGTAAACTTCTCGTTTTTCTTTTACTGAAATTTCCCACATCAGATTTCAAAAAGTTTAGGGGGCTAGTGTACTAACCAGCCCCCTGAAGATGGAAAAAAAGTTTAAATACGCTTGAATTTTAACGCCAGCCAGATGAGAAGCATGCCGCCTGCTCCTGCTAATCCCAATCCAAATAGCATACTGTAATCCTCAATTCCGAGAACAACATCTTTTATTTGGCTTTCTTCCTGACTGGAGCTTGGTGTCTGACTCTGGGTTTGAGTCTGAGCCTGTGATTCCTGTGAGGTTGATGGCGATGTCTGTTCTTCGCTGGATTCTTCAGATGAGCTGCTTTCTTCTTCGCTCGTCTCCTGTTCTTTTAAGAAGGAATCATATATCTCCTGTGCAATTGCTTCGTCTGCCAGCGCGACAGCATACTCCTGTTTTGCTTTCGTCACTGCTGCACATAACTGACTGTACCATTCCTGTGCCGTTTCCGCTGTATCATCTGCTGCCTTTTGATTTTTCTTTGCCTGCATATATGCCCGAATCAACTCATTTAGTCTGACGAAACGTTCATCTGCTTCTTCCAGAGACAGATCAAATTCCTGTCCATTCTCCCAATCGCCGGATGCAAGTGCCTGCAGATTTACTTTCCATTGTGCAGCCAGTGCCTGTTTTTCATTCCACATTTGCAAAGCGGTGTCTGCCTCACTTTGTGCCTTTTTGCAGGCATCTTCTGATACTGCAGCATCTTCCTTCGCCTGTTCGAATTCTCGCTTTGCCTGCTCATTTGCTTCAAAGCACTGCAGAACAGACTCTTTGGTCTTTGCAGCTGAATCTGCCGCATCCTTCGCTGTTTGAAGCGCCTGCTGTTTTTGCTGAAGTGTTGTATCTTTTGCTGCAGCCTCTTTTTCTGCGCTAGTCTCAATATCAGTTGCCTGTGTCAACTTTGCATTTGCATTGTCCAATGCCGTCTGTTTTTCATCAAGCTGCTGTTTTGCTTCTAATGTCTGTTGACCATTGAGCTTATTTTTTTTGACTGCCTCATCATAGTCTTCGTCTGCGGCTTTTTTCTTGTCAGAACAATTTTGCAGCAATTCTTGTGCTGAGGTAAGCTGTTTCTGTACAGCTGCCAGCTCATCATTTGCTGCCTCCAATGCTTTCTTTGCTTCCTCTGCATTCGTGTTCGCCTGATCGACATCTGCCTGCGTCAGCTCACCATTTTGAGCAATTGCTTCATCATATTTTTTCTGGGCTTTGGAACGCTCCGTTTCGGCATCTGTTTTTTTCGCTTGCGCATCTTTAAGTGCTGCATCGGCATCTTCTTTTTTTGACTGCGCTACCGATTCCTCATCGTTTGCTGCCTGCAGTTCGCTTTCAAACTGCCTCTTGTTCTCAGAAAATCCCTGCTCCACTGCTTCTTTTGCTGCTGCTTTCTTTTGTTCTGCTGCCTCTTTTGCCGCGTCTGCATCCTGCACTGCTTTTTTAGCTTCCTGCAGATCCTGCGCTGCCGTAGTCTCCGCCTCTTTTGCCTTAATATAGGCGCGAATCAATTTGTTTAAATCCGAAAAACGTTCGTCAGATTGTTCCAGTGCCGCATCAAATTCGTCTCCATTTTCCCAGTCACACGATTGGGCTGCCTGAAGCTTTTTGTTTAATGCCGCAACCGCCGCCTGTTTTTCCTTCCATGCCTGCACCAACGCATCATACTCCGTCTGCGCTTTACTGCAGGCATCATCTGCCACGGTAACATTTTTCTTGGCCTGCTCTAACGCAGACTTTGCCTGTTCATTTTCCTCAAGCTTCTGTTTGACAGACTGGTAGGTCTTAGCTGCCTCATCCGCTGCAGCCTGTGCATCCAAAAGATCCTGCTGCTTATTACTAAGCTCTGCTTCCTTGTTTTTCTTTTCACTTTCTGCCGACTTTACCGCATCCTCTGCCTGTTTCAAAATTTTCAGTTGGCTCTCGATCACATTCAGTTCATCCTGCTTTGTCTGTAAGGCATTCTCTCTGTCTTTTAATTGAGTCTGACATTCGTTTACTTGCCTTTCCTGATCAGATTTCTGTGTCGTAAGCCCATCATACTTTGTTTGAGCCTCTTCGAAAGCAGCCTGCGCTTGTTCGGCCGCGGTCTCGGCTGACAGAAGCTTTTCATCTGCGTCGGCTTTCATTTCCTTCAGAGACGCTAAATTAGCGTTCACAGTTTCCAAATTCTTTTCCAACGATTTTTTTTCTTCCGTAAGCTTATTATACTCTTCCATGTAAGCATCAAGCTGGTTCTTGCTAGCATCACGACTTTCCTGAGTAGCAGCGAGTTGTGCCTCTAGAAATTCACGTTCTGATTGGGGGATCCCTTCTCTCTGCAAATCGTCATTTATTGTCTTAATTATTTTCTCTAAGGAATCCAATGAATACTGTTCAGTTATAATTTTTCCCTCACACGCTTTCAAGCTCTGATTCAAATTGTTGATCTCTGTCTCACACTGATTTTTTCTGTCATCGGTATCCTTCTGCAACGTCTCGACGTCAGCTTTATTTTTCTGCGCACGTTTTAATTCATCATCCGCTACTGTCTTTGCAGCTGTACTGGTTTCCAGCGCTTTCTGTGCACTGTTAAGCTGGTTTTGTACGTTTTCCAGTTTTTTCTGTGCTGCCTCTAAATTCTGCTGTGTTTGATCTTTATCTTTTTTAGCCTGCTCTACATTTTTCTGAGCAGTCGTTTTTTTGCTTTCTGCATCCTGCAGTGCCTGTGCGCCCCCCAGATTATCAAACTCCTGTTTTGCAGTCTCCAATGCCTGTTTTGCTGCATCGGCTGCTGTCTGCGCGGATTCTACCTGACTCTCCTGCTCTGTCACCGCATTTTTTGCTTCCTCTGCATCCGTGTTCGCCTGATCGACATCTGCCTGCGTCAGCTCACCATTTTTAACAATTGTTTCATCATATTTTTTCTGTGCCTCAGAAAGACTTGTCTGTGCCTTCAATTTTTTCGTCTGTGCATCATTAAGTGCTGCATCGGCAGCTTCCTTTTTTGACTGCGCTGCCGATTCCTCATTCTTTGCCATCTTCAGTTCGCTTTCAAATTGCGTCTTGTTCTCAGAAAATCCATGCTCCACTGCTTCTTTTGCTGCTGCTTTCTTTTGTTCTGCTGCCGCTTTTGCCGTGTCTGCATTCTGCACTGCTTTTTTAGCTTCCTGCAGATCCTGCGCTGCCTCAGTCTCCGCCTCTTTTGCCTGAATATAGGTGCGAATCAATTTGTTTAAATTTGAAAAACGTTCGTCAGATTGTTCCAGTGCCGCATCAAATTCGTCTCCATTTTCCCAGTCACACGATTGGGCTGCCTGAAGCTTTTTGTTTAATGCCGCAACCGCCGCCTGTTTTTCCTTCCATGCCTGCACCAACGCATCATACTCCGTCTGCGCTTTACTGCAGGCATCATCTGCCACGGTAACATTTTTCTTGGCCTGCTCTAACGCAGACTTTGCCTGTTCATTTTCCTCAAGCTTCTGTTTGACAGACTGGTAGGTCTTAGCTGCCTCATCCGCTGCAGCCTGTGCATCCAAAAGATCCTGCTGCTTTTTGGATTGCTGTACCTTCAAATCATCCGCTGCAGACTTGGCTTCATCAAATTTCTTCTGTGCGTTTTGGGCTGCTTCCTGAGCAGATTTTACATTGCTGTCGGACTCGGATGACTTCTCTGCTTCCTGTAAATAAGTCTGCTTAGCTGCATCCCTTTCTTCTTTTGCCTTCTGCACATCTGCTTCTGCCTGTGCTCTCTTTTTCTCTGCGTCATCCAAAGCCTGTTTTGCTGCATCGGCTTCTTTCTGTGCGGATTCTACCTGACACTCCTGCTCTGTCACCGCATTTTTTGCTTCATCTGCATCCGTGTTCGCCTGATCGACATCTGCCTGCGTCAGCTCACCATTTTTAGCAATTGCTTCATCATATTTTTTCTGGGCCTCAGAAAGACTTGTCTGGGCCTTCGCTTTTTTCGTCTGTGCATCTTTAAGTGCTGCATCAGCAGCTTCCTTTTTTGTCTGCGCTGCCGATTCCTCATCATTTGCTGCCTGCAGTTCGCTTTCAAATTGCATCTTATTCTCAGAAAATCCCTGCTCCACTGCTTCTTTTGCTGCTGCTTCCTTTTGTACTGCTTCCGTTTGTGCCGCCTCTGCATCGGCCTTGACTTTCTGTGCGTCTTTTACTTCCTGATCTGCTTTTTCCATCGCTGATTGTGCCTGACGTGTATTTCCCTTTGCCTGATCAAGATTTGCCTTCGCCTCCTCCAGACTTTGCGCTGCTGGTGTTGTCTGACTGTTTACTTTTACCTCCTTTTCCTGCGCTTCTGTCTCAACGGTCTGCTCTGCTGGTGCATTCTGTATTATTGTGTTCACAAAAAGCATCGCCACTACTGCCGGTGTCATAAATCGTCTTCTTCTCATTTTGTTTCCTCCCATCTTTCTGTTAAATCCAAATCTGTACATTTGCCTCTGCCAAATCAAATTCTTCAAACTATTTCGTTCTATATTTTAATATACCATATCTTTTCCCTTTTAAGAACGGTCATTTTACAATAAAAATGACCCCCATATGCATTTACTTTAACGTTTTCGAACCGTTAAAAAATGAATCATAGCCTATTATTTTCGCGTTTTTCCTTTATTTTCCGCGATTTTTATTTTTTCTCATCTATCTTTCCAAATTTGGAAAATTGTATTTTGTAGCAACAGAAAAATGGATGATTTTTTATAATTTCTTTTCCATACAGACAAAGTATTTTTCAAACAGCTCGCACTCCCCGACTGGAACAAATCCAAGATCACTATAGCACTTGAGCGCTACTTTATGATTATCACGCACAAGTATATGAACACTCTTTTTGTTCTGCCCACGAAGCACGGCAAATACGTGTTTCATCATCATTTTTGCAATGCCCTGTCCCTGCAAATCTTTTCTGACACACACGCGTGCCACCTCTGCTGACGGCTGAAAATCCTTGCTCCAACAATCAAGCTTATCCACTTCTTCGTCGTGATCAATTGAAATGGCCGAAATGATTTCTCCCTTTTGATTTTTCATGACAAACAGGCTGTCATGTGCAATATCAAACTCAATATTTTCCATGGAAGGATAATATTCATTCCAGTCTGCTGCGCCGCCTACCATTGAGCGATACAGCTTTAGAAGTTCATCTTTGTCGGATTCTTCTGCCAGCGTAATATTTCTTCCTGCCGCGATAATCTTATCCACAGTTTCCTGCCGGATACATTCGCGCAGATGTTTGATATATGGATGAAACTGCGACTTATCAATTCCATAATTCTTTGTCAGCTCATACTCATGCGGCTCCCAGGTCTTAAGATCTGACTCGTTATGAGATAGTGCTCCCTCCATGTTGTCGAGTGCCTTGTAGATCTTTGCCTCTAATGTTTTTAGCTCGCTCATCTCCTGATAAAGTGTCCGCATCTTATCGTTAAGTGGCTCTGGAAGTGTCGCTACCCACTGATAAAGCAGATTTTCCTCTGTTTCTTCATCGGCCTCTGTCTTTTTAAAACACGGAATATCACCTGTAAAACATTCACCCAAATCATGAATAAGACACATCTTGATTACTTTATTAATATCCACTTCTGGAAATTCATCTTCCATCCAATATGCCATCAGTGCCACTCTCCAGCAATGCTCTGCTACACTTTCCTTCCTGTCATCTGATGTGTAGCAATGACGCATCGTTCTTTTTAATTTCTCTACCGTGTGAAGTGCTTCTATTAATTTTTCTGCTTCCATATTTTTCTGTCTCCCAGTTTTAATTTTTGTCACTTCCATTATCGCTCAAAATGTAAAAAAGTGGTAGGGTTTTTATATTATTTTTTGCTCGTCAAAAAAACACAAAAAGAATATAAAATTTGACATCGTTTTTTGATGAGCGATGTGGTATGGTGTACAGTAAAGGAAGCTATTTTTATCTACAAAAAATAGCAAAGATATCATTTTTAAGGAGGGAACAACATGCGTTTTTATTGTACTGACGACACAGTTGATCTGGAACAGTATCCTTACCATGTGAGAGATGTCCATATCAGCGACCCATTTATTCTGGCAGATCCAAAAAGCCGCTGCTACTACACTTATGTACAGTTTGCGGATACAGAACGTTTCCCAGATGTGGAAACTGACAAAGAACACGGTGTATTTTATGTACTTGAAAGTAAGGATTTGATTCACTGGTCAAAGCCACAGATTTGTTTTCGTCAAAATAATTTCTGGGCAGATAAGGATTATTGGGCACCAGAGGTTCATATCTGGAAAGGACGCTATTATCTGTTCAGCTCATTTCGTTCAGACGGTCATTACCGCAAATGTCAGTGCTTAGTATCAGATTCACCAAAAGGACCATTTGAACCCATTCGTCAAGAAGCTGTTACACCAGATGGATGGCAGAGTCTTGATGGAACATTATACGTTGACCGATCAGGCAAGCCATGGATGGTATTTTGTCATGAATGGCTTCAGGTTGGCGATGGTCAAATTTGTGCCATACCAATGTCTGATGATTTGGGAGAAGCAATTGGTGATCCTGTCATTTTATTTAGAGCATCCGATGGCAAATGGAATGCTAAAGGCGCAAAAGAAGGCGGCTATGTGACAGACGGACCATTTTTGCATCGCCTTCCTGGCGGAAAACTTATTATGCTTTGGTCTAGCTTTACAGAAAAAGGCGCATATGCTGTAGGCTACGCGACAAGCCGTTTTGGTGATATTATGGGGCCATGGGATCAGGAATCAGAACCACTGTATGCACTTGATGGCGGTCATGCAATGCTGTTTTATACCTTTGGCGGTCAGCTAATGATGGCATGCCACTGCCCAAATGATCACCCAAAGAAACGTATTCTTTTGTTTGAAATGGAAGAAGATGAAAATGGACTTCATGTCGTAAACGAAGTTACAGGGAACTGGTTTCATGCAGCTGGAGGCCCTGCCAAAGGCTGGGTTTATGAACAGCCATGTGTAGAAATTCCTAGCTTTGCAAAAGATCCAAGAGGATAAAACTATACGTTATTAAAACACCCGAAATATATTGCAGCTATACAATATATTCCGGGTGTTTATTTAGGATTATGTCTTTTTAACTTGCAAATAACACTTTCATTTAAGCTTATTTTTTGATTGCATTATTCATTTCTACAAGTTTTGCAACATCTTCTGCCTGAGCCAAAGCATCCTGATAGAAGTAATCAAATACTTCATCAACATGGTAGCTTGCCTTCAGCTCTTCAATCATGCTGTCACGCATTGCCTCAAATTCCTCATCAGACTCACATGCTACGCACTTAAATACATTCTTACCCATGTATGCATTGATTTCGTTTACCCAAGAAGCAACCTCACCTTCTGGATCACTAAATGAAATGTAATTCATAGAATCAGTAACAGGTGTTTCCTGACGATATACATCCACCTGAGACTCTGCACCATAATGATCAATGAAATCCTTAATGGTATCATTCATCTTTGCTTCCATAGCCTTTGTTGAGAACTGATACAGATCAGTGGTGTAACCATCTGGCTGAATTGTTCCGTTTCCAAATCCACAGAAATGATGGTATACATTAATACCAGTCTCTACGCCAAGAGCATCATCCTTTGTTACTTTCAGGTACTCATCCGTCGGTACTGGCTCACCATCTTCCATATTCCACATACCACCTTCTAAGCCATTCCATGCAATTCTGGAAAATTCATATGTAGATACAAAGTCAAGCAATGCTACACAGCGCTCTGGATTTTCAGTATTTGCGTTGACAACATACTGTCTCTCACCTCTATACATATTTCCAAAACGATCTTCCGCGTCTGCAGTCAAACTTGGCATTGAAATAAATGTTTTCTCGTTTCCTTCTGTCTTGTTAAACTCTGTGTTTGCATCAGTAGACATCCAACCTGGTACATTAAACATATACTTTCCAGCCTTCAGATTTTCCGAGTAAACATCAGATGTCTGTGTAAAGGAATCTGGATCTAACAAACCTCTCTGGTTTGCCTTATTATAAAAACGAACTGCACGCCAGAATACACTTTCAGGATCGGTCAGCTGATTTGTTTCAAGTGGTGTAGAATCAACTGTAGAAACACCAAGTACACGGCCAGTTGTCTCCATAAGATTTACACCTTCCTGCGGTCCAAGACCAAAGGTAAATACCCATTCACCCCATCCCTGACCTGCACCAAACCATGCACCGCATCCGTAAGTTTTCTGTCCATCTGCTGTTTCAGGCTCTAATGCCACCATCTGCTCAAGAACATCTAACAGATCATCATCATAATTTTCCAACTTTGGATAGCCTGCTTCCTTATACAGATCCCATCTCAAATAATGACCGCATGTTGGAACTGTGCCATCATCCCAAGAACCTTTACACATACCCCAAAGATACATATTTCCATCTGGGCTGTTTGCCGGCATACGCTCTGCTGCTACCATCAACTGTCCTGCTGGGTCACTCATGGTGTTTGGTGCATACTCTTCCAGGTAAGGCTCCAAATTCAATACAGATGCAGACTCAAGAAGCATCGGAAGCTGTTTTGTTGGGTCAGATAATAAGAAAACATCTGGTAAATCATTATCTGCTAACATAGCTGACAGCTGTGTCGGCCAATCTGCCTCTGTAACAGCAGTCAGGTACAGATCAATATTCAAATTATCTTCAATATACTTGCTGACTGGATCTGAACGAAGTCCATCAAGTTCACCTGATCCTACGAATGCCACTACATCAAGTGCCACTCTATCCTCAAATTGAGGTGTTGTTGTGCTGCCCGTGCTCTCTCCTGCAAATGCCATTGTATTACCACACATAATAAGTGCGGATGCTGCTGCAAATGCCTTTCTTGCTACTGTTTTTTTCATAAATATCTCCTTCCTTTTTCTTTTTATTACTGCCAGATCACCTTCGTACCATACCTTTGCACGATTGCAATCATAACTAACATAAAATAACATTTCTCAACCTTTTACTGCACCAAGCATAATTCCCTTTGTAAAAAAGCGCTGCATGAATGGATAAACACAAAGTATCGGAACTACAGTAATAAAGCTCATTGCCATACGTAGCGTTGTCGATGATACTTTAATTGCCGCTCCCGCTGCCGCTCCTGCTGTGGAAGATACTACATTCGACTGTAGTTTCGTATACAGCAAATACTGCAGACAATGTAACGTTGCAGATTTTCTTCCTTGCATAAAATACATATCATCTGCCCATGCATTCCACTGATTTACAGCTGCAAACACAATAATACATGCCAAAATTGGCTTTGCAAGTGGAATAATAAGCTTGAAGTAAATTTTTACTAATCCAGCTCCATCGATCTCTGCTGACTCAATCAGTTCCCCTGGAATAGACTCAATATAAGTTTTTACTAAAATAATAAAATATGCCTGAACTGCTGATGGAAGAATGTACACTAAAAAATCATTTTTCAGTCCTATATTACTGATCAATAAATAATATGGGATAAATCCTGCATTTACATACATCGTAATAATAAAGAAGCGGTACAAAAACTTCTTGCACGGAAGATCTCTATTAGCAAGAATATATGCTGCAAAGCTACAACAAAAACATGTTAAAAGTGTACCAAATATCGTCCTCGCAAACGCAATCCATATACTAGATTTAAGTCCTGGAATCTGAAGCATCTCTGTATAGGCTTCTGTTGTAAACTCCTTCGGAAGCAAATATACACCCAAGTTCACTGCTCCCGGAGAAGAGAGCGAGTTAATAAAAATATACCATAACGGATATACGCAAATAAATGTAATCAATCCAAGCAATACCGTGTTGATTGTGCCTGCAATTGTTATCTTCTTTCTCTTTTTCATAATTCTTACAATCTCCTTTCTGAGAAAACATTCTTTTCAAGCTTTTACTTAGAATATAGAATCGCCTCTCAGCTTTTTAGATGCCCAGTTTGCAAATGTCAAAAGGATAATACTTACAATAGATTTGAAAATGCCCATTGCAGTTGCCAATGAGTATTCCATATTTTTGATACCCATACGATATACATATGTATCAAATACTTCCAGCTTATCCCACGTCATACCATTTCCAAGCAGCCAGAACTGCTCGAATCCATTTGACATCATATTAGAAATTGCAAGTAATAGTAAAACAAAAAATGTAGAGAGTAAACCAGGAACAGTTACATGAATAATTTTTTGCCATGTATTAGCACCATCCACCTCTGCTGCTTGGTATAACTCCTGATCAATTGATGTGATCGCAGACAGATAAATAATTGCATTGTAACCCAGTGATTTCCATACACCAATAGCAACCTGTGTTGCCCATGCATGTTTTTCATTTGTCAATACATTAAGCGGCTTCTTTATAATGCCAAGTCCCATCAGAATAATATTTAATGCGCTATCTTCTGATGAAAGAAGCATAAACACAATGGAATATACAAGAACCCAGGAAATAAAGTTTGGAATTGAAGTTCCTGTCTGTACAAGCTTTGCATATCGCTTATTCTTAAGCTGTGAAATTGCAATTGCAAAAATAGCTGGAAGCACGGAACAGCAAATGTTCAAAAATGAAATACTCAGTGTGTTTCTCATTACTGTCACAAAATCTTTGGAATTTTCGAAAATCTTTTTAAAATATTTCAGTCCAACAAACTGCGATTTAAAAATTGAAACACCAGGTGTAAATTCTACAAATGCATAACTCCATCCAAACAACGGTGCATAGGAAAAAATTCCTATCATAATCATGAAGGGCAGAAGCAAAAGTACTAACCGAATCTGTTTCTTCTGTCGTCCTGTCAATCCACTCTTTCTTGAATGTTTCATATCCATTTTCTTCACCTTGCCTTTCCTATGCTGCTACATAAAAAATATCTGCTATCATATGGCTTATTAACAATCGTCTTCTCCTGAAAACTTTGAATGACCTTATTATAGCAGATACCTTTTTGTCATTATATCATTTTTCCTTATTTTTTATCATAAATCTCATATTTATTCTTTTGTTTTATCTATTTTTATTATATTATTCTGGTATTTCCTTGATTCTATATCACTTTTGTACATAAGCATCATTTTTTTATTATCTAAATATACTTTTTTACCAATTCCCGTTTTTTAACATCTTACCCTCTTTGTATTTTTGATTCTCGATACTTCGCAGGTGTCATTCCTACCTCACGCTTAAAAGCACTCGAAAAATGACTTTGCGTGGAAAAACATAGAAGAGCTGCAATTTCGCTGCAGGAATACGATGAATATAACAATAGTTCTTTTGCTTGGCGAACCTTTTCTTTTCGTATATAGTGCTGCAACGTAATTCCCTCGTATTTATGAAAGAGTCCTGTCAGATAATTTTCATTAATTCCAAGTGCTTCTCCAATTTGTACTACTCTAATTGATTCATCTATATGTTCTGCAACATATTCCTTCGCCCGCTCCACATAACGATTATGCTCGCTATCATGCTTGACCTGTTCAACAGCTCGTGCAAATTCTCGTTCATATTCAACAACTGCTGCCTGAATTGGCAATACCTGAGTCATTCTTTCAATGTTACTAATAAACACATCTGACATTGAAAATGCCTTCTGAGGTGCAACACCACCATCAATTGCTGCTCTGCATGCAATGGAAATTACAACAATTGAAAGATTTTTCTCTTGACGAAGCGGATTATCTGCGAGTTGACCAATTTCACCTGGCCATACCTCATTTTGACATTCTTCCAATAGCTTTAAATTTCCAGCTCGAATACTTCCAAGCTTCTTTTGCTCATGCTGATAAGGATTGTGCAAATGTCCGCCTTTTTCCATCCAGCGTTTTTTTTCAAAAAATTTTTGTTGTTCTGGCTCAGGCTGTTGTTTTGTATACAACTCACTCAAACAAACTTTTTCACCTGTTTCCTCATAAAGAAGTAACTTCATTGCTTCCAAGAATGTTTTTAATTCACAATATGGAAGACGATACGATGCAGCTTCGATTTTATGCTTTTGAGCTATTTTAAGTGCAGGTGCTGCACCAACAACTGTCTGCACTGGTCCTGCAAGAATCCAGCCTTGTATTCCTTTTCGGCGAACCCTTGCATAATAAACGTCATCTTCCCAGAAAATGTCAATTGATGCTTCTGGTCTTCGTTCAAGCACATCATTAAAAAAAATTTCATCCGTAAAAAATGGATCTTCTTCTTCCTTTGTCTGTCCTATTCTACGAATGTCTCTTTCTTTATCAATCAGTCTAATTTCCCCATGCGTAATTTGAATCAATGATTTTAAAAAAAATTCATCTACCATATTTTTCCTCAGCCTCTTCCTTCCACAATAATTTTATTCACTATTTCCTTTCTGATACACTTATGCAGTTACTTGATATAAGAATTATACAATGTCTTTTATTACACAAAAGGGGCAGTTTCCTGCCCCCTTTATCCACCTCATAAAAACGCATTTAATACGCAATCATCGGAATGCTTTCTGCCTTTTCATTTGCAGGCTCTTTTATGCCATAGCTTCCTCAATCGACAGACGAATCGTTTGAATCTGAAATGCACCAAACTCAAGCTCTAACATGCCGTCTTTTATTACTATCTCCTGCTCTTTATTTTCCAGCATATCACAAAGCCAAGCCTTCTTTGCATCAACATTCAGCAAAATCTGTGCTTTTCCCGCTGCCTTTTTGGACTCATACAAACGAAGTATCAGATCACCGCTTCTGTCTAATGCCGGCTTTATAGTATCTAAGACAACTGTGCCGCTCTTTACAGAAGCCATGCTAAATGTCGGCACACATCCCGGCACCAGTCTTGGCTTTTCATTTAGTTCATAGCCCTGCTTTACCACATCACATCCGGCAAAATCACCTTCCCAAGCAGTAAACGCGTATGTAAAATGATGAACCTGATTATCTGCACGCATTTCTGGCGCTGCTGCTGCACGAAGAAGAGTTAGTTCTAACGCATTTTGATTCATGCTGATTCCATACTTGCAGTCATTTAATACGGCTGCACCGTGAGACGCATCGCACAGCGCACTGTATCTGTGATTGCATACCTCAAAACGATCTTTTTCGTATTCTCTTGAACGATGAGTTGGGCGCATTACATAGCCAAACTGCATCTCATTGATTCCATTTTCTGCATAAACCGCTACTGGAAATGAAGTCTTTAGCAGGCGATGTAGCTCTTTCCAGTCAATCGTTGTATCAAATTCGAGACGTCTGCTATCCTTTGCCAGACGAATATACTGTGTATATGAAGAATTTCCAATCTTTCCTGTAACTTTAATGACTGCTTCTATTCCATCTGCCATAAGCTCAGTACACACATCAAATGCTCCTTCAAGCTCCTGCTCCCTATAATTTGAGTCGATATCCCATGCATCAAACATGCGTGGTACATCCTTATAAAAATGGAAACAATTCAAGGCATCTGCTGCAAACTCACGTCCTGATTCCTTTAGGACAAAGCTTGTCACCTCGCCTTTTTTGTTTATCTTGACGCGTACCTGTGAATTTTCAAGCACAATGCCGTCCGTGGTCTTTTCTGCTGACACAGCCTTTTGCTCCACATCTTTCTTCTTGTATGGAACAAGTGTAACAGCTCCGCACGGTGGGATTGTTACCCATGCCTTAACGCCAAACGGTGTCTTCTCAACAAAAACTTCCTCTCCTTCAAAGGTTTTTGCACCGTCTGCAAATGCTTCTGGAAGCTCTACCACTGTCTTTCTCTCAAAACCAAATGAGTTAAAGAGCGTCACATCATTTTCATTTTCATTTTCTTTTGTTACAAGCTGACTCATATATATATCTGCCTGTTTATTTGCTGTCTCAATTACACCGCCAACAGCTTTCCTTGCTTCCTCGTAAACTCTTCCAATCGAGGAGCCTGGAAGAATATCGTGAAACTGATTTAACAATAATTCCTTCCAGAGAGCATCAGCCTTCTCACTGTCATATACATTTCCCTTACAAAGACCAAATGCTCCCCACATCTCCATCTCGCGAAGTGCAAACTCAGCACGTCTATTATTTTGCTTTACTTTTGCCTGAGAGGTGTAGGTTCCTCTGTGTGCATTAAAATACAGCTCACCTACATAAGTATTGACTGGTCCACCCGCTTCTTCCATTTTCTTGAAAAAGCTCTTCGGATCAGACAGTTCAACTCTCGGTGCACCCTCAAGATTTTGTTCTCTTTTTGCATACTCAATATCGTCTCTTGTTGGACCACCGCCGCCATCGCCATAGCCAAACGGCAGCAAAAAGGCATCCAAATCCTGAAGCTGACTTCTGTTTTTCCACACTTCTTCAAGTTGCTTAGGATTAGTCTTATAAGTATAGCTTGTCGGAAGAAATGACACAATCCTACTTCCGTCTATGCCTTCCCAGTTAAAGTAGTGATACGGGAATTGCTCACCCTCGTTATATGACCAAAAGATCTTCTGTGTTACCAGATAGTTGACCTTGCATCCCTTTAAAATCTGTGGCAATGCCCCTGTGTAGCCAAACGTATCTGGAAGCCACAGCACTTCACTGTCCACATCAAATACATCCTTATAATACTGCTTTCCATACAGCAGTTGACGAATCAGTGCCTCACCACTTGCCATATTCGTGTCAGGTTCCACCCACATGGCACCCTCTGCAATCCACTGTCCTTTTTTGACAGCCGCCTTGATTCGCTCAAAAAGTTCCGGATACAGTTTGCGGCACATCTCATACTCTGCTGGCTGGCTCTGAATAAATTTATATTCTGGATATTCCTCAATCAGACGAAGCTGCGCCGCAAATGTACGCGCGGTTTTACGACCGGTTTCCGCAATCGGCCACAGCCAAGCCAAATCCAAATGAGCATTTCCCACTGCATAAAAGACTGGCATTGTCGAACCATTCTCGGCCTCTAGCACTGGCTTTAAAGCTTCACGCGCTTTTTTATAGGACTCAATTCTGGCATCCCGTTCCTGCTCAAAATCAACAATCAATGTAAACTGTTCCAATGCCTTTGCTATTTTTGCCGCTCTAAGGCTTGTCTTGTCAAGCACTTCAAGTAAACGTCCAAGTGTATCTACATCCATAAAAAGTTGGTAAGCATCTTCATTCCAAATTCCGTAAGTGCAGCGTCCTAATGTACGTCTCTTTCCCTCTTCTAATGGGTCTGTATAGGATCCCGGAAGCACTGGACCTGTCGCACATCCTCCTGTCGGTGCCTCTGGATAATAATGACCAGCATAGACCTCCATCATGATATCAAACTGCTCGTCTCCCTTTGCACAGCGACTTAACACATTGTCTACAATATAATGATGCGGCTCATTAACCCAAGACGCACGGTATGTACCAAAAGCCTTATCATTTACAAACAGTGTTGCCTCGCCATCTGGCTTCAAATTCATCACAATACGTTTGCCATTAGCTTCCTCACTTAGCTGAATGTGTCCCTTCATCCAACAATATTCATATGTATTTCCCCAAGTAAAACCTGGCTTTACCGAAACAAACTGCTCTTTTTTTGCCTCCCCAAGTGAGAGCTGTTCATTTGTGCGAAATGCCTCCCATTGAATCTCACCAAG
>OLNY01000882.1_pt1 | contig 25946 bp, 22 predicted proteins | sample 1671981 | NCBI WGS metagenome assembly OLNY01 (sample SAMEA3136632, study PRJEB25190) | human gut metagenome | biome: human gut; feature: human-associated habitat; material: faeces | place: Austria | collected 2013
AAATTTCCTTATTTTGTTCTTTATATCGCAAATTTCGACAAAACTATAGAACAAATTCTCTACGTCCCCAATGTTCCGTCCCCAATGTTCCGTTCCCCAATGTTCCGTCCCCAATGTTCTATTTTTTATATATCCAAATCTAGATCAAAGTAAAATTCAACTCCATCTTCTTTATTTATTACTCCATATGCATTTTCATAATTATTCATAATGGCTTTTACAAATGATAAGCCAATTCCAGTTCCTCCATCTTCTCTGTTTCTTGATTCATCTGCTTTATAGAATCTGTTCCATATTCTGTTTAAATCTTCTTCCTTGATATTGTTTCCTGTATTAAATACTTTGATTCTTACTTTATTTTTTTCTATATTTACATCATTTGTTATTCGTATTATCTTTTTGCCATATTGTTCTTTTGTATTTTTTATTGCATTTGTTATATAGTTAGTAATTACTTGTTCTATATAGAAATCATCTGCTAAAACTTTGATTTCTCTATTTTCTTCAAATTCTACTTTAATTTCTTTTTCTTTTAACATTACTTCTGATTTTCTAATTACTTCTTTTTCTGCTTCTACTATATTAAATACTGTATTATTAAATTGTCTTTTTCCATATTCCAATTTCATTAGTTCTAGTAATTGTTTTACAAGTTTATCCATTTTATTTGTTTCATCTAGAATAACTTCTGCATAAAATTTTTTGCTTTCATCATCTGTTGTAACATTTTCTATTAGTCCTTCACTATATCCTTGTATTAATGCAATTGGAGTCTTTAATTCATGTGATACATCAGAAATAAAACTTTTTCTCATTTCATCTATTTTTGATTTTTCCTCAATATCTCTTTCCAATTCTATATTTGAATTTCTTAATTGTTTAATTGTACCTTCTAGCTTTTCTGACATGATATTTATACTTTTTCCTAATGTATTTATCTCGTCATCAGTATTACTTACTTGATATTTTTGGCTAAAATCTAAATTTGCCATCTTTTTAGCTATATTATTAAGTTCTGTTATTGGCTCTGTAAATTTTTTTGAAATTATAGATACCATAATTGCTGATATTAAAATGGCAATTCCTGCAATTAATATTAAAAAATTATTTGATATATTTACACTATCCTGTATTGATGTTATCGGAATTCTTACATATAAGAAATATCCATTGTCTAATCTACCAGAAAGCATTATATATGCTAATCCATTTTTGGAATCTCTTTGTCTTTTTATTGTAAAGTTATCATTACTTTCCAACTCTTCTCCTATATTGATTCCCAATTTTCCCATAATGTCATACATATTTGTAATTCCAGATGTAAAGTTTTTGTTTGTTGTGTATACACTTATTCCATTATTGTCTTTAATTAAAATATCAAAATTATTTTTTATTGATATTTTTTCTAGTTCGCTTTCTATATCTTTGTTTTCATCTGGTGAATTATAATATTCGTTTAATTGATTGTAGACTGATTTTATTGTATTTTCTTTACTATATAAATAAAATTGTTCAAGTGCAAAATTATTTACAATTATTAAAAAGAAAATAATTAATACTATTGTTAAACTTATTGTAAAAAATAGTTTTGTTTTTACTGACTTAAATATATCTTTTATTTGTTCCCTTATCTTTTTCATTATTTTACCTCAAATTTATAACCTATTCCCCTAATAGTCTTAATATACTTGCCTCTTTTTCCTAATTTATGCCTTAATTTTTTGACATGACTATCAATTGTTCTTGAATCCCCATAATAATCATAATTCCATACATTGTTTAAAATTTTATCTCGTGATAACGCAATATTTTCATTCTCTATTAAGTATACTAATAGTTCATATTCACGTAAACTGAGTTCAATATTTTTTCCATCAACTGAAACAGTTCTTCCTTCTTTGTCTATTTCTATTCCTCCACAGTCTTTAACTTCTTTTGTATCTCCTTGTGTCCTTTTTAATATTGCTTCAACACGTGCTACTAATATCTTTGGGCTAAATGGCTTTGAAATGTATTCATCAACTCCTAATTCAAATCCAAATAGCTCGTCTTGTTCTTCTCCTCTTGCTGTAAGCATTATTATTGGAACTTTCGAATTTTGTCTTATTTGTCTTAATACAGACCACCCATCTAGTTTTGGCATCATAACATCTAGTAATATTAAATCTATTTTATTTTGATTTTCTTCAAATACTTTTAGTGCTTCTTCTCCATCTGCTGCTTCTAATATTGTAAAATTTTTTGCCATTAAAAAGTCCTTTATTAATTTTCTCATTCTAGCTTCATCATCTACAATTAAAACATTATTGCTCATTTTTTAACTTCTTTTCCTTGCATAATATATTTAGGTTTTTATTTGGCTCTACCTATAAACCATTTGTTTAATCTTATACTTTTTATATTATACTTTTATAATATTTATTTTTCGTTTTCATAATTATTTTTATTATACCTAGCTTTTGTGTCTTAAATGTGAACATTTTTTATGTTTTTTATAAAAGCGACAATGGCTATCATTGTCGCTTTACTTAAATTGATTTAATTTTTCACATATACTGTTTTTGTATCATATGCTAATTCTACATTTTCTTCTTTTAAAATTTGCATAATTTTGAAATTTATTTTTTCTTTTTCTTCTAAAAAACTTGCATAACTAACTGAATTTGTATAACTTAATACTAGTAGATTTATTCCGTTATCTGTTATGTTATCAAATCTTACAATAATAGTATCATCAATAACATCATCATGTTGTTTTAGCATTTCTTTTATTCTATTTTGTACTTTTATTACTTTTTCAAGTGGAGTATCTATTTCTAAACACAAATTTACTTTATTTCTTCTTTTTTCCATTCTGCTCCAATTTATTATAGAATCATTTGCTATTACTGAATTTGGAACATTTGCAACTGAATTTTCAAATGTTCTAATTCTTGTACTTCTAAATGTTATATCTTCTACCGTCCCTTCATATTTATCTACTTGAATCCAATCTCCTACTACAAATGGTTTGTCTAAAAAGATTACTGCTCCTCCAAATAAATTTTTTGCAGTATCTTGTGCTGCTAATGTTAATACAACACTTCCTACTCCTAATCCAGCTACCAATCCATTTAAGTTATATCCTAATTCTAAACTTATTAAAAATCCAGCTATAATATATATTATTACTCTTATTGCTTTTAAAATAAATCTAAACATTGTATCATCTGTTTGTGTATCTAGTTTATCTTTTACTTTATTTACTAATGTAGATTTTGTTGTTAAGCTATCCGCTAATCCTTTAGCTGCTAATATTATTATTGCAATCTTAAATATTTTTGTTACCCATATTGTTTCAAAATTAAATTTTGTATTAAGAAGTAAAATTGCTAAATATACTCCTAAAACCCTAAAAAATGTTTTTAATGGTTGATAAAATGCATTATTTTTAATTTCTTTGCTTTTTGACTTTGCTTTGAATATTTTTATTACTATATATGATAATTTTGCACTTATAATCCTAAATACTAATGCTATTAAAATAGCAATTAACACTTCTACTATTTGATCTACTTGTATATTTTCTATCCAATTTATAACTACTTGAATTATGTCCATTATGACCTCCGTTTTATCCCATGTAATCTCTTAATTTTTTACTTCTACTTGGATGTCTTAATTTGCGTAATGCTTTTGCTTCTATTTGTCTTATTCTTTCACGTGTTACATTAAATTCTTTTCCTACTTCTTCTAGTGTTCTAGATTTTCCATCTTCCAATCCAAATCTTAATTTTAATACTTTGGCTTCTCTTGGTGTTAAAGTATTCATTACTTCTTCTAATTGGTCTTTTAATAATGTATATGATGCTGCATCATGTGGAGCAGGACTATCTTCATCTTGTATAAAATCTCCTAAATGGCTATCCTCTTCTTCTCCTATTGGTGTTTCTAATGAAACTGGGTCTTGTGCTATTTTTTGTATTTCTGCAACTTTTTCTACTGGTATTTCCATTTCTGCTGCAATTTCTTCTGGTGATGGTTCTCTTCCTAATTGTTGTAATAAGTGTCTTGATGTTCTTATTAATTTATTTATTGTTTCTACCATGTGAACTGGTATTCTTATTGTTCTAGCTTGGTCTGCAATTGCTCTTGTAATTGCTTGTCTAATCCACCATGTTGCATACGTACTAAATTTAAAACCTTTTGTATAATCAAATTTTTCTACTGCTTTTATTAATCCCATATTTCCTTCTTGGATTAAATCTAGGAACAACATTCCTCTACCTACATATTTTTTGGCAATACTAACAACAAGACGTAAGTTTGATTCTGCTAATTTTTGTTTTGCTTCTTCGTCTCCTTCTAGTATTCTTTTTGCTAAATCTAGTTCTTCATCAAATGTTAAAAGTGGTATTCTTCCTATTTCTCTTAAATACATTCTTACTGGGTCATCTACACTTATTCCATCAAAGCTTGTTTCAGTTATTTCGTCTAGTTTTAAATTCTCTACTTCTTTTAAATCTTCTAAATCTGGTTCTTGTTCAAAATCGTCTGCAATTACATCTACTCCGATTTCTTCCATTGCTTCAAAAACCTTGTCCATGTTTTCTGGGTTTACTTCATTTAATTTTGTAGCTAAATCACCATATGTGATTCCACCTTTTTCTTTTGCTTCTTTTATTATTGTATTTATTTTTTCTTTATCTGTTGTTTCTTTTTTGTTCTCTACTACGTTTTCTGCTACTTTTTTTACTTCTTCTAAATTTTCTTCTTTTTTCTTAGCCATTATATTACCCCCTATTTAATTTTAGCTAATCTTATAATAATATCTGTTAATTCTTTTTCTAATTTTTTCTTTTCTTCTGAATCTGTATTCTGTTCTAGTAAATCTAGAATTTCGAATTTTCTATTGTTTAATTTTTCTTTTTCATAGCTTTGCATTATATCATCAATAGCTTTTTCTATATCATTGATTTCATAATCTTCTGCCATAATCATTGTAATTTGATTTTGTTCTTCTTCGTCTAATTCATCTATAATTCCGTTTATATTACTATTTCCTTTTTCAAATTCTTCATACAGTTTTTTTGCTATTTTATTATTCAATTCATATTGAAAATCTTCTGGTTTTATATTTTGTTTTATAATTTGAAAAATATTAAGGTCTCCATTTAATAAAATAGAAATTATAGTATTTTCTCTTTTCTTTATTCTTTCTGATACTTCTTTTATTTCTCGTTTTCTATGTACTATTGTTGGCTTACTTTTTTCTAAAACTTTTTCGTTTTGCACATTTTTATAAGTCAATTTATTTACTTCTGCATAAATTGCTTCTTTTGAAATCTCATATTCTTTTGCAATCTTTTCTATATATATTTCTCTTTCTATGTTATTATCCACTTTTGCAATTAATTTTGCGATTTCATTTAAAAATTTTATTTTATCATTTACATTGTCTAAATTTAAATCCTTTTTTAGAACTTTTACTTTAAATTCTATAATTGATGAGGCTTTTTCTATTAAATTTTGAAAACGTGCATTACCATATTTTACAATGTATTCATCTGGGTCTTTTGCTCCTTCAACTTGTAAAATTCGTAAGTCACATCCCATATTTTGCAAAATATCTAATGCTCTTAATTTTGCTTGTAACCCGGCTGCATCAGAGTCAAAACTTAAAATAATTTGCTCAGCACTTTTTCTTAAAAGCCACCCTTGTTGTTCTGTTAATGCTGTTCCTAGTGGTGCAACAACATTTGTTATTCCTCTTTGATGTAATGATATAACATCCATGTAGCCTTCAACAATTAATAATTTTTTTGTGTCTCCTTTTTTTGCAACATTTAGACCAAATAAATGTCTACCTTTGCTATAAACTACGTTTTCTGGTGAATTTATGTATTTAGGCTTTGAATCATCTAAGACTCTTCCTCCAAATGCTATAACTCTTCCTCTTACATCGCAAATTGGAAACATCAATCTATTTCTGTATCTATCTATATATTGTCCTCTGTCATTTTTATTTACAAGTCCTGATTCTAATATTTCTTTTTCTTCAAATCCTTGTTTTTTTAGTTCTTGATAAAGTTCATCAAATTTACCTGAAAAGCCTATTCTAAAAGATTTTAAGGTTTCATTGTTTAATTGCCTTTTTTTTACATATTCTTGTGCGATTTTTGCTTGTGGTTTGTATAAATTTTCGTGATAGTATTGAGCTGTAAATTCATTTACTTTATATACTTTTGCTTTTAATTCTTCTTTTAGAGAATCTCCTGTATTTTCTAGAGTTGGTAATTGAATGTTTGCTCTTTCTGCTAATGATTGAACTGTTTCTACAAAATTCATTCCCTCTATTTTTGAAATAAATGTTATTACATTTCCTCCTACTCCACATCCAAAACAATGGAAAATTTGTTTATCTGGAGAAACAGAAAAAGAAGGTGATTTTTCACTATGGAATGGACATAGTCCAAAGTAATTTCTGCCACTTCTTTTTAAATGAACATATTGTGATATAACATCTACTATATCATTTGCTTGTCTAACTTCATTTAAGATTTCTTCACTATATCTTGCCATTTTTCCTCGCTTTCTTTCAAATAAACATACTTATATATAATATTCGACCTATTTTACATAAATCCTTCTTGATTTTCAAAAAAAATGGTCAAAAGGGAAAACTTCCACTATTGACCATTAAGTACCATCATTTTATTATCCAATTTATTAACCATTTTTGCACACTGTATCAATTCCTTAGAAGTTGCTTTTGTTACTTCTTTATCTGTTTTATATTTTACACTATGCTCTATACTAGCCCAAAAATCCATTGCCAATGTCCTTATTTGGACCTCAACTTTAACATATATAAAATTTTGAGCCAATGTAATTGGAACTTCTATAATCATATGATAGCTAGAATATCCACTTTTTTTAGGATTTCTCACATAATCTTTTTCTTTTAAAACTTTTACTCCAGGTATTTTACTAATTAAATTTCGTATTGAATATATATCTTTCTGTATAGGGCAGACTGCTCTTATTCCTGCTATATCATTTATATTTTTTATCATTTCTTTATATGTATATTGTAAGCTTTTATCTTTCATTTTATTAGTAATACTTTCTGGTGATTTTATTCTAGTATTAATATGATCAATTAAATCATAATTATAAAATAGTTTTGATTCTTCTTTTAATATCTCTAACTTCTTATTTATCTCTTTAATTGCTACTTTATAAATAAACATTAATTTTTCAAATTCTTTACTATTTGGCTCTATTATTTTGTCTATTTCCATTAAGTTTTCTATTTTTTGTAATTCATTTTCTTTTCTCATATCTATAACCTCCTTTTTTTGGCTTGATATGTTTGATACTGGTATTCTATTTAAGTTTTGTTTACAAAGTTTATTCCTTTTGTGTTTTTTGTGTGAAAAAAATAGCCATTAGGACGGTTTATATTTACTAAATCGCCATTAATGACTATTATCTTGTATATGTTTCTATTTTTTGTTTCTTTATTTTTGGTATTTTTTCTGCTACATTATATTTTCTTTTACTCATTGTATTCTTTATTGTTTCTATAGTTTTATTTCTTTTTTCTTCTGGTAGTTCGTTAAGTTTTTGTATTAAGCCATTTTCTTCCAGCATTGACAATGTTTCCAAACTTTTTCTATTTTTGAGTATATTAATTAAACTATTCATACTTCTTTTTTTATTTTGTTCGGGAATCTTTTTTAGCAATCCTACAATTGCGTCTTCTTTTAACTGAATATTATCTGATTTTCCTCTTACTTGTTCATCTATATCAACTACTTCTTGTCTTGATAAATCTTTTCTTGAATATGTTTGTATTGCCCTTATAAAATTTTTTTCTTCTTCTTCATTAATTTTTTTCATATTGTCAGATTGAGGAATTACAAATATTCCAGACTCTTCATATTTTTTTGCTATTTTCTTTGCTAGCACAATTAAAATTTGTATTTTTAATTCTTGTTTTTTAAATCTACCTTCTTTTGGCTGATTACTATCTTCTATTTTATTATACTCTCTTTCGACTGTTGATACTAGGTCTCTTTCGACCATGTCTTCTACAGGCATTATCTTAGATAATGTATATATATTAGTACCTTTACTCGTGTCACTATAAATATTTTCAGCCATTTTTTTTGCAACTACAGTTTGAATTAAATCTTGTAAGTCATCACTAATATTCTTGGAATCTAAAATCTCTTTTAATTCAGTTACTCTTCCTGCAACTTCTTCATCTCTTTTGTCTTTACAATTTCTATACAAAATTTCTAATTCATTACTTACTTGCTTTTCTAATATATTTTTATTTTCAACATTTTTAAGCAATTTTAGTCTTTCTTTAGGATTTATCTCGCCTTCATTTATTATATTATTTATTGTTTCATCTGCTACATCTACATCTGATTTTGCAACAACCTCTGTTATTACACTATCTGGAATTTTTTCATCTTGTGATATTTTTGTTGCAGTTTTTTCAAATATTCTATTTGGTATATCTTTCTTCTCTAATATATTTTTTAATATTTCTCTTACCTTTTCTAGATCTGGATTATTTTGGAAAATTTGCATAATTTCTTCAACAGTATCATCCATTGGATGTTCTTCCCCATTCTCCTTTTTTTCCTGATATGATTGTGCTATTTCATTTGCAATTCTTTCTGGATTATTTTTGTTTAAAAATTTATCTATCTTTTCAATTATCTTCAATTTATCACCTTATTTCCCATAATAACTGTCTAACATTATTTGTTTAATTTCTTCTACTAATGGAACTCTTGGATTTGCTGTTGTACATTGGTCTTCAAATGCTCTATCTGCCAATATATCTAATTTTGCCAAAAATTCTTCTTCATCTATTCCTGCATCTTTAAAAGATTTTGGAATATTTAAATTTGCATTTAATTCTTTTATTTTTTCTACTAAACTATTAACTCCTTCTTCTGTATTTTGTGCTTTTAGCCCTAGCTTTTTAGCTAACTGACTGTATTTTTCATCTGCTATATAATATTCATATTTAGGAAATGATACAAATTTTGATGGTTTTGTTCCATTGTATTTTACTACATATGGTAATAAAATTGCATTAATTCTTCCATGTGGTAAATGGAATTCTGCACCTATTTTATGTGCAATTGAATGGCTTACTCCTAAGAATGCATTTGTAAATGCCATTCCAGCAATTGTACTTGCATTGTGCATTTTTTCTCTTGCCAATTTGTTGCTTCCATTATTATATGCTTCCTCTAAATTATTCATTACTAATTCAACCGCTTTTTCTGCCAAACCATCTGTATAATCTGATGCCATATTTGATACATATGCTTCTAAAGCATGTGTTAATACGTCCATTCCTGTATCTGCTGTTACAGATTTTGGTAGACTCATAACTAAGTCTGGATCAACAATTGCAACATCTGGTGTCAATTCATAATCTGCAAGTGGATATTTTCTGTCTTTTTCTTTATCTGTTATTACTGCAAAAGATGTTACTTCTGAACCTGTTCCTGAAGTTGTTGGGATTGCTACCATTTTTGCTTTTTCTCCCAATTTAGGGAATTTATAAGTACGTTTTCTTATATCCATAAATTTCAATTTTAATCCTTCTATATCTGCATCTGGATGTTCATAAAATAGCCACATTCCTTTTGCAGCATCCATTGGGCTTCCTCCACCTATTGCAATTATTACATCAGGCTTAAAATTATTCATTTGTTCTACACCTTTTTTTATTGTATCAAAAGATGGGTCTGGTTCTACCTCACTAAATATTTCTGAATGTACATATTTTTGTCTTTTTCTTAAGTGATATAAAATTTTATCTACATATCCTAATTTGACCATTCCTTGGTCTGTTACTATAAAGGCTCTTTCTATATCTTGCATTTTTTCCAAATATGCTATTGAACCTGCTTCAAAATATATTTTTTCTGGAACTTTAAACCATTGCATATTAACTCTCCTTTTCGCAACTCTTTTAATATTTATCAAATTTACTGATGACACATTTGCTGTTGTTGAATTTCCTCCAAATGATCCACAACCTAAAGTAAGTGATGGCATATTTGTATTATAAATATCCCCAATAGCACCATGTGTTGATGGTGAGTTTACAATTATTCTTCCAGCTTTCATTGTTTCTGAAAATTTCAAAATAGTTTCTTCGTTTTCACTATGAATTACGGCAGAGTGTCCTAATCCTCCAAATTCTAATAATTTTTCTGCTTTTTCTATTCCTTCATTTTCATCTTTAACAATATAATATGTTAGTACTGGGCTTAATTTTTCTTTAGAAAATGGGTAATTTTCTCCAATTCCTTCTTCATATACAACAATTACTTTTGTATCTTCTGGTACTTCAAAACCAGCTTCTTTTGCAATTGTATATGGAGATTGTCCTGGAACATGTGATTTTAATTTATATCCATATTCTTCGTTATATTCAAACATTGAATTTCTTAGCTTTTCTTTTTCTTCTGGATTTACAAAATAGCATCCAGCTTCTCTCATCAATTTTTCAAATTCTTGATATATATCTTTATCTACTAAAACAGCTTGTTCTGATGCACATATCATTCCATTATCAAAAGATTTTGATAATACTAAATCATTTACAGATGTTTTTAGTTTTGCTGTTTTATCAATGTAACAAGGTACGTTACCAGGACCTACTCCTAATGCTGGTTTTCCACATGAATATGCTGATTTTACCATTCCTGTTCCACCTGTTGCTAAAATCAAATTAACATCTGGATGGTTCATTAATAGTCTTGTTGCTAAAATACTTGGTTCTTCTATCCATAAAATGCAATTTTCTGGTGCACCTGCTTTAACAGCTGCATCTCTTAATATTCTAGCTGCTTCACTACTGCATTTTTGTGCAGATGGGTGAAATCCAAATATTATTACATTTCTTGTTTTTGCCGCAATAATAGATTTAAACATTGTTGTTGATGTTGGGTTTGTTACTGGTGTTACACCTGCAATAATTCCAACTGGCTCTGCTATTTCTACATAATCTTCCTCATCATTTTCACTTATTATTCCAACTGTTTTTTCGTATTTTATACTATGATATACGTATTCTGTTGCAAACATATTCTTTGTTATTTTATCTTCATATATTCCTCTTCCTGTTTCTTTTACTGCCATTTTTGCAAGTTCCATGTGATGTTCTAATCCTGCCATTGACATTGCTTTTACTATATTATTTACTTGTTCTTGGTTTAATTCTAAATACTCTTTTGAAGCAATTTTGGCTTTTTCTACTAAGTCATTAATCATCTTTTGTACTTTTTCTTCCTCTAAATTTTCTGCCATAGAGCATCCTCCTTTGTATTATTTTATCCTATTTTATTATATATTATTAGAAAAAATTGTCAATAAAAAAGCAGAAAATCTTAAATTTAAAATTTTCTGCTTTTAGGAGTTTAAATCATATTATTTTCAAGCCTAATCTTATCAACAACTAGTGCAATAAATTCACTATTTGTTGGCTTTCCCTTTGCAAAATTCACTGTATATCCAAATACTTCTTCTACTTTTTCAACATTACCTCTACTCCAAGCAATTTCTATTGCGTGTCTAATCGCTCGTTCAACACGGCTAGGTGTTGTTTTATAGCATTTTGCAATTTCTGGATATAATAATTTTGTTATAGCTTCTAGCATTCGCATGTCTTTGATGCTTATCTCTATTGCTGTTCTAATGTAATGATACCCTTTAATATGTGCTGGAATTCCTAATGCCTTCATAAGTTCTGTAATTTGTTGTGTTACAAAGCTGTTATTGTTTTCATCTTTACTCCGCTTTTCCTGCTCTATTTTATTTTTGTTTTCCTCAGAAGCGCTAATTTCTTCATTACCATTTAATGAAGAAATTTTTTCAAACACAGTCATATACAAAATTTTTCTAAGTTTTTCTGGGTCTTCAGTTTGATTTGCCTCTTTTAAAATTTCATATGCCCGTTCTTTGTTCCATGCTCATAATTTTTTCTCCTTTTTTCTTTTTAAATAGCTCTTTAGCCTACTGTTAAATTGTATAATATTTTATTTTTATCCTTCTTGCTTATTTTATTTACAAAAAGTTTCTTTTATTTTACAAAAAAAAGCAATATTTTTACGAAACATTGCTTTTTTAAACTTTTAATATAAATATTTTTGTGGATTTACATGTTTTCCATTAATTCTTATCTCTAAATGTAAATGATTCCCTGTTGAATTTCCTGTACTTCCAACCGCTGCTATTGTATCTCCTGCATTAACTTTTTCTCCTGCTTTTACATACATTTTACTTGTATGTCCATACCATGTTTCTACTCCATTTCCATGGTCTATTTTTACTAAATATCCATAAGAACCTGAATATGCTGCAAATGTTACTGTTCCATCTGCTACTGCTTTTATTGCTGTTCCATATGGTGCTGCTATATCTAACCCTGTATGAGTTGATACTCTTAAGCTACTTACCGAACCATATCTTGATGAAATAACTCCTGTAACTGGTACAGATGCTATTTTTACTCCATTGATATTTGCTATACTTGTTTCCTCTGTGGTTTCTTCTGTTTTCATTACAGTACTTTTGGCAACATCTAATGTTGTTGTGTTTACTTCCTCAATATTTTCTGTATTTTTTTCTGTTATTGTTAATTTTTCATCATTAGCTTCTGCAACAATTTCTTGAGCTTCTTCCATTGTATCAACTGTTGCTAGAACTTCATTATTTAATGCAATTTCATAATATTCATAAGTAATTTTTAATTCTTTTTGTAAAGCTATTGTAACTTCACTTTCATTTGTTTCTTGTGTTTTATTTACTAATTTTAACTCTAATTTTGGTTCTTCTTCTAATTCTACATTTTTTACGTTTTTTGCTTCATAGTTTTCTATATAATTTTCTATTATTTCTTCAAAAGCTTTTTTGTTTTGTATATACCCTACTGAAGTATCTGATATTTTAACTTCATATACCGGTCTATATTTTATTAATACTATTGCAATTATAAATCCAAAAGATATTAAACATAAGTTAAATATTTTTAAAATTTCTTTTGTACCATGTTTTAGTTTCTTTTTTAAAATAAACTTCACTCTCCTTTAATTTAAGCTTTTTTGAAACATGACTATCTATTATTATACTATATATTTTGTACTTTTGCAAATTATGTATACATATTTTGTCCAAATTAAGGTTTTTCTTTTTAAAAATATGGTATATTTTCCTGATTTTATTATTTTTTACTCTTTTTTCCTGTCTTTTTCTTGTTTTTTTGCTGTTTTTTATATTAAAATATATTTATTCTAGTAGCTTGCTTGATTCTCTTTATTTTTATTTTGCACAATTGTTAACTTATAGATTTATTTGTATCGTTTAATATCTTCAAAACTTATAAGTTAAATGATATATTAAGATAAAAAAAATAGGAAGGTGATTATAAATGGCTATAGACTATAATGTTATAGGTTCTAGAATTAAACAAGCTAGACTTGCTAAAAATATGACTCAAGAAGACTTAGCTGATAAAATAGATGTATCAGTTGCTTTTTTAAGTAGAGTAGAAAGGGGAAATTCTCATATCAATTTAAAAAGATTAAATCAATTATGTGGTTTATTAGATGTTTCAGAAGGATATTTATTAAATGGTGCTTCTAGCAGTTCTGAAAATTATTTAGATAAAGAATTTTCTGATTTATTTAAAAATGTATCTCCTGCTAAACAAAGATTAATTTATGATATTGCAAAAACTATTGCAGATTCTAATTTAGATGAAGAATAATATTTAAATAAATCCAAAAAAGTGGGCTATAAAAAAGTTCAACAGAAAAATGAGATTGAGTTATAATTTTAGCGCAAATCTCATTTTTCTTTTTTATAAACATTTGTTAATGTCTTAACAAATCTATCCAGCTATAAATAATTTTTTTAGACATAGTAAATAAACTAATTTTATTAATGCTACAAGAAGTTACTAAATTTGTAGAACAAAGTTCAGTGCTATCCAAAGAAAATACAACTTTTCCAACAATATCTCCTTTTTTTAATGGAGCATCAATTTTATCATTTATTTCAATAGATTGAGAGATTTGATTTTCTTTTCCTTTTTCAATTAATGTTCCAGCATCATTTTCCAAAACTACATCAACATTTTGTTTTACTCCTCTATTAACAGATACAGTTTGAATTAAATCTCCTTTATTGCCAAAACTCTTAAAAGAAAATTTATTAAAACCATAATCTAATAATTTTTGAGCCTCTGCAAATCTTACTTTAGTTGAAGGTGCTTTCATAATTACAGCAATCAAAGATAAATTATCCCTTGTTGCACTTGCTGATAAATTATATAAAGCAAGCGAAGTAGAACCAGTTTTTAAGCCAGTAATTCCTTTATATGTTCTAATTAATTTATTAGTATTTACTAATTGAGATTTTCCATCTCTTAAACTATCCATCCAAATGGTAGTATATTTAGTTATATTAGGATGTTTATTTAAAAGCTCACGAGACATTAATGCGATGTCATAGGCAGATGTAACATGACCATTTTCATCTATTCCATGGCAATTTTTAAAACATGTGTCATTCATACCTAACTGTTTTGCCTTATCATTCATCATTTGAACGAAAGCCTCTTCAGAACCTGCAATATGTTCAGCCATTGCTACAACACAATCATTAGCAGATACTACACAAATTGCTTTTAACATTTCATCAACTGTCAAAGTTTCTGTTGTATCTAGCCAAATTTGTGAGCCGCCCATAGAACGAGCTGTTTCAGAACAAGCTATTTTATCTGAATATGATAAAGAACCATTATCAATTTGTTCCATTATTAATAAAATACTCATAACTTTTGTAACAGATGCAGGATGTAGTTGTTCATGAATATTATGAGAATAAAGGACTTGACCGGTCTTTTGTTCAATTAATATTGCTGCACCACTTTCTAAATTTAAAGAATTATTATTTTCTACTTCAGAACTTGTAGCTACAGAATAGTTTGGGGCAGAAGTTTCAGTGGTACTTGAATCTACTGACCATATGTATGAATCAAAGCTAGTGTAGGAAAATGAATGTGTAAAGATTAGTAAATTTATAATTATAGAAATAGGGATTACAAATTTTATTTTTTGCATGTTTAATTACCTCCATGAAAAATAATTTACTAAAATATATGTAAATATTTTTTATTTAGAATAAGTATTTTATAAAATAAAATGTGCTTTTAATAAAATTAATTGATTATTTATGTAAAGCGTGATATAATAGAAATACGTCAATGAAACTAGAGTAAAATAATAAGACCTTTAATTAAAGGTTAAAGGCACTAAGAAGAAAGGAACTGACAACTATGAACAAATCTTACATTGATGAGATATTTCGGCTTTATGGATTAGAAACAACCTTAACAGGGGCTGCACATTTAAGAAAATTAGTTTCTGGCCAAATGATGGTAAAGGACTTGTCTTATGAACAAATTAAACAAGTTCTCGCCGCTTGGGATACTAGAAATTTTGTACCAGCTAATAAGTTAGGAACAGTTGACAAAATTATTCCAAAGATAACCAAAGAAGATGTCATTACCAAAAATCATACTCAGGAAGAGCATGATAGAAGTCAGGTAGAAGCGATTATTGAGTATTTAAAAGAACAGTTGTAAAGTCGGAAAAGTTGTAGGAGATGCATTTGCATCTCCTATTGACTTTTTTATAAAAAAAGAATAATATAGATGTACAATAAAGATAAAAGGATGTAGAAAAATGGGAATGTTGATATTAAAGATAATTGGTCTATTATTAGTTCTTCTAGGAGTAATTTTAATATATGATGCACGTATTATAACAAAAAAGTTTTTTGGATTTGGAGACCAAAATGAAGGCTCTTTAGGACTAAAAATAGTTGGATTTTTAGTGACCCTTATAGGAACAATAATTTTATTTGTGATAAAAATTTGACAATATCTGTAAAATGTGTTAAAATAATTATGTAACATAATGTTTTATTAGAAAGGAACGAGAAGATGACAACAGTAGTAGAAAACAAAAAAAAATTAACAACAGTAGAAGAAAACAAAAAAGAGGATAGCAAAGAAAAAGAATTGACAGGAGAACAGATTTATTATATGTTGACTCTTGGAATCTAGTTCCGGTCTGGAGGCAAGCAATTGCCTCCTTTCTTTTTTATAAGAATACTATTTTATTGAATAGTATTGTCTTAAAATATGACACAAAGAATTTTAAAAAATTCAAAATAGCTATTGACAATAAAACATTTTATATGCTATTATAAATAGGTCATAAGAAATGCGGATGTGGCGGAACTGGTAGACGCGCTGGTCTTAGGAACCAGTGCCAACGGCGTGGGGGTTCGAGTCCCTTCATCCGCACCAAAAAAAGTAATACTAAATTTTTAAAGTATTACTTTTTTTATTTGTTCAATACACACACAAGCCTTATTCATGCTTCATTGTATGTTTTTAATAGTATAAAAATTTTACAATTATATTACATTTTGCAAAATCAGGTATAATTTGTTGACTAAAAAAAATGAGAATGATATAATCTAATCGAAAAAATACGCAAAATATCAAATAAGGAAAAATAATAGAAATATATAAACAACAGAAGAGTTACAAATGGAGGAAAACAATGGAAAAGAAAAGAAAGATTATATCAATAATTATGATTCTAACAGTATTAATTTATTATTCATTCTCAATATTACTTCAACACAAAGCTTTTGCAGTAACACAAAGTGTTAGTACAGACATTGATAATATTGATGAATCAAAATATCCAGGAATAAAAGAAAAAATAAAACAATTACAAAGCCAATATCCAAATTGGAATTTTAAATTATTATATACAAAATTGGATTGGAATGAAGTAATAAAAAATGAATATACAGGACATGGAACTTCACCTAAAAATTTGGTATATAAAACAGCAAATTATCGAGGAGAATGGATATGTTCTATATGTGGGGATAAGGCATATGATAATGGAAGTTGGAGGTGCACATCAGAACAAGCTATAAAATATATGATGGATCCTAGAGCATCTTTAAATGCTTCTGACGTTTTTCAATTTGAAGAATTAACAAATGTTGGTTGCGATTTAAGTACATTACAACATATGACAAAGGGAACTTTTTTACAAGGACATGAACAAGGAATAATAAATGCTTCTAACAATAATAATGTTAATGCATATTATATAGTTGCAAGATTAATTCAAGAACAAGGGAAAAATGGAACTGTATTAACATCAGGCACAGGATATAATGGTCAATATGTTGGATATTACAATGCGTTTAATATTGCTGCTTCTGGAAATTCAACAGCTGCAATTCTTACAAATGCCTTAAATTACGCACAAAAAAAAGGATGGACAAGTTTAGATGCATCAATTAATGGAGGAATAAGTTTTCTAGCAAATCAATACATAAAAAAAGGTCAAAATACTTTATATCTTCAAAAATTTGATGTAGAAGAAACAAATGGATATTATTCAAATCAATATATGCAAAATATATTGGCTGCTCAAAATGAAGGAACAACATTAAGAAATACGTATAATAGTATAAATTCACTTTCATTAGCACATACATTTGTTATACCAATATACGAAAATATGCCAGTAGATGTAAGCAAAAGACCAGATACAAATACGAACAATAATACATCAGAGGATTTGGTAAAAATAAATGTTGAAAGCTCATTAAGAATTAGAAATAATCCAAATGGAGATATAACAATTGGATGGCTATATAAAAATGAAATTGTTACAAGAATAGAAAAAGCAACATCAAAAGTTGCAGGAACTTATTGGGATAAAATAAGAACGTCTAATGGAACAGAAGGATATGTAGCAAGAGAAACATATGAAAATGAAGCAGAATACAAACAATATTTAATACCAGTAAGTAATTCAGAGGATAATAATGATGATTACAAACCAGGAGACGTTAATGGAGATGGAAAAATAACATCAAGTGATTATGTATTAATTAAAGACTATATTATGGGAAACTCTGAATTATCTGATACAGCTAAAAAAGCAGCAGATTATAATCAAGATGGAAAAATAACATCAAGTGATTATGTACTAATTAAAGATTATATTATGGGGGAATAAAAAATATATGAGAAACATAAGAATAAAAACAATGTTATTAGGAATTATTGTTATAGCAATTGCTATGTTTATACCAAATATGTCTAAAGCAGCATTTGTTTCGATAAGTGCTTCTAAAACAAATGCAAATCCAGGAGAAACTATAAGTGTAACAATTTCTTCAGATAGTGTAGGAAGAGTTAATTTATCAGTTTCAAATGGGACATTATCAGCAAACAGAGTTTGGATGGAAGGAGCTTCTCAAACAGTAAATGTGACAGTTGGACCACAGGGAACAACAACAGTTACAGCAACACCAGAAGGTGGACAAATGTCTAATAATAAATCTGATGTTCCAGTAGCAGCATCATCAGTAAACATATCTATAAATAGCAACAATAATAGTGGAAATAATAGTGGAACAACAAAGTCTAATAATGCAAATTTAGGAAATTTAGGAATAAAACCAAATGACTTTTCAGGTTTTAGAGCTGCTAAAACAAGTTATGATGTAACAGTTCCAAACAATGTAAGTTCAATAAATGTATATGCCAATAAAGGACATAGTGGTCAAACAATATCAGGTACAGGAACAAAAACTTTAAATGTTGGAATAAATACATTTAATGTTCTTGTAACAGCAGAAGATGGAACAACTAAAAAAACATATACAATAAATGTTACAAGAGAAGGAGAAAATAGCTCAGAGACAACAAAGTCAAATAATGCTAATTTGAAAAATTTAGGAATAAGACCAAATGATTTTTCTGGATTTACTGCTAATAAAACAGAATATGCAGTTGAAGTTCCTAATGAAGTAGAAAATATTGAAATATATGCAGTAAAAGGAACAGATGGACAAACAATATCAGGTACAGGAAATAAAACATTAACAGAAGGAGAAAATGCTTTTAATGTAACAGTAACAGCAGAAGATGGAACTACTAAAAAAATATATACAATTAATATAAGAAGAAAAGCAAAAGATGAAACAACTAATACAGAAGAATCAGAAGATACTACTGATAATACAGAAAATGGAGAAGAACAACCAAAAGAGGTTTTTGGGTTATCAGAGTTAGGAATAACAGGATTTGACTTAGACCCAGAATTTAAAACAGATATTTTTGAATATAAACTACAATTAAAAGAAGATAAAGATAAGCTAGACATTATAACAGTTGCAACAGAAGCAAATTCAAATATTACAATAACAGGAAATGAAAATTTAAAAAACGGAGAAAATATTATAACAATATTGGTTACAAATGAAACAGGAGATAAAACAGCAACATATCAAATAACAGTAAATAAAGATATTGAAACAAAAGATAATACAATTGCAGAAGAGCAAGAAAGAATACAACAAGAAAAGCAAAAGAAAATTATAATTTTGAGTGCATCAGCAGCATTTGTTGTTATAGTGGGAGTTATTGCAATTATTGTAATAATTAAGAAATCTAAAGCTTCTACTGTTCAAATACCATATTCAAATTTATATGATAAAGATGAAGAAGAAAACGACGGATATGTGGAAAATCCTATTGATTATAATAAATATAATTTAAATCAAGAAAAAAGCGAAGAACAAATTAAAAATACTGAAGAAAACGAATTTGATTATGAAAATCAATACAAAGATGAATTTGATTATGAAAATCAAGAAGAAAATAGAAAAAATAGACATAGAAAAGGAAAAAGATTTAAATAAAATTTAAAAACTGTTATGATTCATAGATTTGAAGTTAGAAATATGAATTATAGCAGTTTTTAAAATAATATAAAAAAAGCAAATTTATGTTTGACATTTTTTTGTTTGTGTGATATTATATAAAAAAATGAAAAATGGAGTGATATATATGCCAAGAAAAAGACCCGAATTAAATGTAAGAGAAAAATCAATTTTAAGATATATTGAAAAACAAATTATGACAGTCGGATATGCGCCCTCTGTAAGAGAAATAGGAAAAGCAGTTGGACTTAGCTCAACAGCAACAGTTCATGGATACTTACAAAGATTAGAAGATAAAGGATATATAAAAAAACAAGATAAAAAAGGAAGAACGTTAAGACTTCTAAAAGGGGCAACAGGTGAACAAAAAAAGACATCAACAAAGGATTTTTATACACAAAAAGAGCTTGTTGAAGTGCCAGTTGTTGGTAGAATTACAGCAGGAGCACCAATTTTAGCAGTAGAAAATATTACAGATACATTTCCTATTCCAATTGATTTTGTTGGAAATTCAGATTGCTTTATGCTTACAGTTAGAGGCGAAAGCATGATAGAAGCTGGAATATTAGATGGAGATTATATTCTAGTTAGAAAACAAAATAATGCAACTAATGGAGAAATAGTTGTAGCTTTAATAGAAGATGAAGCAACTGTAAAAACATTTTATAAAGAAAAAGACTATATTAGATTGCAACCAGAAAATAGTACAATGGATCCTATTATTGTACCAAATTGTGAAATTTTAGGAAAAGTATGTGGAGTATTCAGAAAAATGTAGTTCACAAAAAATTCACACAAAAAATATTGACAAATGACACCGTGTCACATATAATAATGACAGGGTGTCATTATTTGTTTTTATAAAAGGAGATGAAAATATGCCAAAAGAAACATTTCTTAGACTTTCAGAAGATAAAAAAGAAAAAATTCTATCTGCTGCAAAAAAAGAATTTTCAAGAGTTACCTTAGAAGAGGTTTCAATAAAAAATATAGTAGAAGATGCCGAAATAGCAAGAGGAAGTTTTTACCAGTATTTTGAGGACAAAGAAGACTTACTAGGATATATGCTAACAATTCATTTTAAAGAGATGAATGAGAAAATGGAAAAACAGTTAGAAGAAGTAAATGGAGATATATTTGAGTTTTTTATTGCACTATATGATTTTATGACTAGTAATTGCTTGAAAAATGAAGATATGGAATTTTACAAAAAAATATTTGAAAATATCAAAACTAGTGAAGAGTTTTTATTTTCAAATAAAATAATAAAAGAAAGACCAAAAAAAATCAAAGACTATATGAATAAACTAAATACAAGTAATTTTAAAGTGGAGTCTCAAGATGATATTGAAGTAATTGAAAAAATGCTATTTGCAGTCACAAATAAAGCAATTGTAATGAGATTTAAATATGAATCTAAAGAAAAAGCAAGAAAAGATTTCTTAAAGCAAATTGATTATATAAAATATGGGGTTTTGAAATAGAATGTGTCCTAGATAGTATAAATGCTTAAAGCTATTCGTACATATGGGTAAAATGTCTATTTACAAGTGTCCCAATGGACACTAACGGTCATAAGACAAAAAAAGGAGGAAAAAATGTTAAAAGTACTAAAAAATCTAAAAGAGTCATGGATATCAGTAATTGCAATAATTTTATTATTGATTGTTCAGGCAACAGGTGACTTAACTTTGCCTGATTATATATCTAAAATTGTAAATGTTGGTATTCAAAATGGTGGTATTGAAGATGTAGCACCAGATGTAATAAGAAAATCCACAATGGATAGTTTATTAATTTTTACAGAGGATGATGACAAAATATTATCTGATTACAAAGAAATATCAAAAGAGAATTTGAGTGAAGATGAATATAATAAACTAGTCAAAAAATATCCAGCATTAGAAAATGAAACATTATATAAATTAAATAAAATTTCAAATAGTGAAAAAGAAGAGTTAAACTCAATTATGACAAAACCATTAATGATAACTGCATATCTAAATAATGAAGAAATGGCAACACAAATTAAAACACAACTTATTTCTAATCCGACAATGCTTTCTAGTATAAATGAAAAAATAGATAGTATGCAAGATAGTATATTAGAGCAAGCAGCAATTCAAGAAGTAAAAGAAGAGTACAAAGTTATAGGAATTAATATGGACAATTTGCAAAATAGATACATATTAATGGCTGGTCTAAAAATGCTTGGAATTTCATTTATAATTATGGCATCTGCTATATTAATTATGTGTTTATCTGCAAGAGTTGGAGCAAAACTTGCCAAAACTTTAAGAGAAAAAGTATTTAAAAAAGTACTAAGCTTTTCGAATAAAGAATTTTCAGAATATAGTACAGCATCATTAATTACACGTTCTACAAACGATATACAACAAATTCAAGGTTTAATTGGAATGTTATTTAGAGTTGTAGTATATGCACCAATTATTGGTATAGGTGGATTTTTGAGAGTACTAAACCAAAGTGATAATTCAATGGCTTGGATAATTGGTGTAGCAATATTAGCAATACTATTTATAGTTGCAACATTATTCATAATAGCAATGCCTAAATTTAAAAAGTTACAAGAATTAATAGATAAACTAAACCTTGTAGCAAGAGAAATTTTAACAGGATTACCTGTAATAAGAGCATTTAATACAGAAAAAAGAGAAGAATCAAGGTTTGATGATGCAAATAAAACATTAACAAAAACAAACTTATTTGTTAATAGAGCAATGAGTTTTATGATGCCATGTTTAATGCTTGTTATGAACTGTATATCACTTTTAATTGTATGGGTTGGAGCACATGGTGTAGATAATGGAACAATGCAAGTTGGAAATATGATGGCATTTATACAATATACAATGCAAATTGTAATGAGTTTCCTTATGATTTCTATGGTATCAATTATTTTACCAAGAGCATCAGTTTCTGCAAATCGTATAAATGAAGTCTTAGAAACAGATGAATTTATAAAAGAAAGTAACAAACCAAAAAAATTAAATCCTGACAAAAAAGGATTAGTAGAATTTAAAAATGTTGGATTTAAGTATCCAGATAGTGATGAAGAGGTTTTAAGTGATATAACATTTACTGCAAAACCAGGAGAAACAACAGCAATTATAGGAAGTACAGGTAGCGGAAAATCTACAATAGTTAATTTAATACCAAGATTTTATGACATAACATCAGGAAATCTATTGGTAGATGGAGTAGACATTAAAGATATATCAAATAAAGATTTAAGAAAAATAATAGGATTTGTTCCACAAAAAGGTTTATTATTCTCTGGAACAATAGAATCAAATATTAAATATGGAAATCCAGATATGCCAGATGAACAAATGGAAGAAGCAGCTCAAATTGCACAAGCAACTGAATTTATTGAAACTAAACCTTTAAAATATCAAGAACCAATAGCACAAGGTGGAAGCAATGTATCTGGAGGACAAAAACAAAGATTATCAATAGCAAGAGCTATTGCAGTTGACCCAGAAATATTAGTATTTGATGATAGTTTTTCTGCTTTGGACTTTAAAACAGATAGTATTTTAAGGGCAGAATTAAGCAAAAAGACTAAAGATAAAACAGTAATAATAGTGGCTCAAAGAATTAATACAATTTTAAATGCAGACCAAATAATTGTATTAGAAGATGGAAAAATTGTAGGTAAAGGAACACATGAAGAATTAATTAAAAATAATGAAACATATAGACAAATAGCTTTATCACAATTGTCTGAAGAGGAGTTAAATATTCAAGAAGGAGGAGAAAAACATGAGTAATAATGAAACAACACAAAAACCTCCAGTAATGAAAGGACATGGACCAATGGGCGGAGGACCAAGAGGAGCACATGGTCCTGTAGAAAAAGCAAAAGATTTTAATGGAACAATTAAAAAATTAGGAAAAACACTTTCAAAATATAAAATTGCAATTATTATTGTAATGATATTTGCAATTGGAAGCACAGTATTTAGTATTGTAGGACCAAAAATATTAGGAAATGCAACAACAGAAATATACACAGGATTAATGAACAAAATAAATGGAACAGGTGGAATTGATTTTAATAAAATAGGAAAAATAATCTTATGGGTAGTTGGACTATATGGAACAAGTGCATTATTTAATCTAATTCAAAGTTATATAATGGCTGGAGTTGCTCAAAAAGTAACTTATAAAATGAGAAATGATTTAACACACAAAATAAATAAGTTACCAATGAAATATTTTGATAAAAGAACAAATGGAGAGGTTTTATCAATTATAACAAATGATATAGACACATTAAGTACAGGACTAAACCAAAGTATTACACAAATTATAACATCAATTTTCACCATTATAGGAATATTAGTAATGATGTTCTCAATTAGTTGGGAAATGACAATTGTAAGCCTATTGATATTACCAATATCAGGAGTAATACTAAAAAAAGTAATAGGAAAATCACAAAAATATTTCGTAAAACAACAAGAATACTTAGGACATGTAAATGGTCAGGTTGAAGAAACATATGGTGGACACAATATTGTTAAAGTTTTTGGAAGAGAAGAACAAGCAATAAAAGATTTTAAAAATGAAAACGAAGAGTTGTATAAATCAGGATGGCGTTCACAATTCTTATCAGGTTTAATGTATCCATTAATGAACTTTGTAGGTAATGTTGGATATGTTGCAGTAGCAATTTTAGGTGGATATTTTGCAGTAAAAGGAAGAATCACAGTTGGTAATATTCAAAGTTTTATACAATATAATAAACAATTCACACAACCAATAGGTCAAGTTGCACAAATATCAAGTACAATACAATCAATGATAGCAGCAGCAGAAAGAATATTTGAATTTTTAGAAGAGCCTGAAGAAGTTGAAGATATAAAAAATCCAGTATCAACAGAGGGCTTAAAAGGAAACATTGAATTTAAAAATGTTCATTTTGGATATGATCCAGAAAAAACAATAATAAATAACTTTAATGCAAAAGTTAAAGATGGCCAAAAAATTGCAATTGTTGGTCCAACAGGTGCTGGAAAAACAACAATGGTTAAATTATTAATGAGATTTTATGATGTAAATAGTGGTGAAATTTTATTAGATGGTCACAACATTAAAGATTTTAGACGTGGAGACCTTAGAAAAATGTTTGGCATGGTTCTTCAAGATACATGGCTATTTGGTGGAACTATAAAAGAAAATATTAAATATAGTAAGCCAGATGCAACAGATTCTGATGTAATAAAAGCAGCAAAAGCAGCGCATATACATCATTATATAAAAACATTATCAAAAGGATATGACGCCAAAATTAATGAAGAATCAACAAATATATCTGCAGGTCAAAAACAATTGCTAACAATTGCTAGAGTTATACTTGCAGACCCTAAAATATTGATTTTAGATGAGGCTACAAGTTCAATAGATACAAGAACTGAACAACAAATTCAAGCCGCTATGGATAATTTAATGGAAGGTAGAACAAGTTTTATTATTGCACATAGATTATCTACAATAAAAAATGCTGATTTAATTTTAGTTATGGACCACGGCGATATTGTTGAACAGGGTACACACGAGGAATTACTTGCAAAAGATGGTTTCTATGCAAAATTATATAATTCACAATTTGAAGATTGCAATGATGAAGTAGAATAATGTCATTTTGAGTGTCTTTATGGGGACGGTTCTATTTGGGACATTATTATAATAAAAAATGAAAATTTAATATTTAAAAGGCTATAATATTATAAGTACAAAAACTTATAAAAACTATAGCCTTTTAATTTTTTATTGAATTATTTTTCATATTCGTAGCTTGAACACATTGATTCATCAGCTTTTTGAGTATCACAATCTTGAATAGGCGATACTTGTATTTCGGCTAATTGACAACGATTTTCTAAGTTGTTATATTTACAACTTGTAACACTACAACATATTTTTTGATTCTTTTCCATGCCAAGACCTCCAATAAAAATAAAATGAATTTAAATTGAATTACAATTTATATTATTTTTTGAATCATAATCTATTTTTAAATTCTATATTAGTATGGATAAAAAAATAGAAATTATGCA
>OLNY01000896.1_pt1 | contig 25606 bp, 25 predicted proteins | sample 1671981 | NCBI WGS metagenome assembly OLNY01 (sample SAMEA3136632, study PRJEB25190) | human gut metagenome | biome: human gut; feature: human-associated habitat; material: faeces | place: Austria | collected 2013
TAAGGCCTTTGAATAAGACAAAAGGCTGCCTCATCGCTAACTTTGCAACAGTGCCTGAAAATGTGACCAGTTTTAAAGGTGACGACTTCTCACGTTTGATTGAGGGGTAATGACTCCAACTTACTGGTAGTGTTTTATGTTCAGATAATGTCCAATGACTTTGTCATGCAGTTCTCCCTTCAGGCGTGATTCATAAAGCGGCCAGTCATCCGTCATCCATACCACGACCTCAAAGGCCGACAGCAGGCCCGGAAGACGCTCCAGCGTGGCCAACGTGCGTTCACCGAATACGTGCGCCACAACCGTCCTCCGTATCCTGTCATACGCGTAAAACAACCAGCGCTGGCGTGATTTAGCGCCGACGTAACCCCACTGTTCGTCCATTTCCGCGCAAACAATGACGTCACTGCCCGGTTGTATGCGTGAGTTTACCGACTGCGGCCTGAGTTTTTTAAGTGTCGTAAAATCGTGTTGAGGCCAACGCCCATAATGCGTGCACTGGCGCGACATCCGACGCCATTCATGGCCATATCAATAATTTTCTGGTGTGTACCGGGCTGAGAGGCGGTGTAAGTGAACTGTAGCTGCCATGTTTTACGGCAGTGAGAGCAGAGATAGCGCTGATGTCCGGCAGTACTTTTACCGTTACGCACCACGCCTTCAGTAGCTGAGCAGGAGGGACAAGTGATGGAGATGGAAGCCACTGGAGCACCTCAAAACCACCATCATACACTAAATCAGCAAGTTGGTAGCATTACCTGGAATGCCTAGACTGTAAACTGCAATCGATACATGCTCTAAAACCATCGATAATGAATAAGCACATTAACCACCTGTTATGCAATTTGCATTGAGCATATGCCAGACATGCGAGGAGGGTTGCCAAGAGTCGCCTATTTATATGCGCCCTATTTTCTCACCAATTTCTTGAATAAATGACATAACGTTTTTTTGAATCGAAGTTCGATAAACTCGATTAACTATTTATTATTTAATATGTGCCAACATAAAAATCAGAATGGTAAAAGCTAATCAATCCCACAATAAGTTTAATGATGCTTATTGTAGAATCATCCTCTTCCATTTTTGCATTGCTTTTAGATAAAGCTATTGGCTTATCAAAAGCATGTTGTAATCGTACAGCTAAGAACAAGTGCTTCAAGTCTACTTATTAAAATGTACCTTTGAAAAAGTAGACTCTCTGCGGTACGCTATGACGGTATCATTTACCCCGATTTTTCACGCAGCGCGCCGGTCCCTTTCCGGCCCGGACGGAGCCCGACATGATCCTGATGCCCGACGACGAACCCGAGCTGCTCCCGCCCCCGGTGGTCATTCCGCCAGATGAGGATGTCCTGCCGGTGCTGTCAGGTGGTAATGCCCTGGTCAGTCCCGCACGGGCCTACCTGCTGTCCCTCAATTCACCCCGCAGCCGGCAGACCATGGCCTCGTTCCTTGGCATCGTCGCCGGCATGCTCGGCGCCACGTCCCTGGAGTCCTGCAGCTGGGGCAGCCTGCGGCGCCACCACGTGATGGCCGTGACCGAACTGCTGCGCGACACCGGCCGGGCCACGGCCACCGTCAACACCTATCTTTCGGCACTGAAGGGCGTGGCAAAAGAAGCCTGGATGCTTAAGCTAATGGACGTCGAGAGTTTCCAGCACATCCGGGCGGTACGTAACCTGAGGGGCAGCCGCCTGCCGCGCGGCCGGGCCCTGCCACCGGAGGAGATACGGGCGCTGTTTGGTGCCTGCGAGGCCGATGACTCCAGCATCGGGGTACGCGATGCGGCAATGCTGGCCGTCATTCTCGGCTGCGGGCTGCGCCGCTCGGAGGCCGTGGGGCTGGATTTGAGTGACGTTGTCACCCATGAGCGGGCGCTCCGGGTACTGGGTAAGGGAAACAAGGAGCGGCTGGCATACATGCCGGCTGGTACCTGGCAGCGGCTAACAATGTGGATTGAACAGGTTCGGGGGGAGAGAGAGGGGCCGCTGTTCACCCGTATCCGTCGTTTTGACACCCTGACGAATGACCGCCTGACCGACCAGGCGGTGTACCATGTCCTGCAGGTGCGCCAGCGCCAGGCCGGAATAGCCAAATGCGCGCCGCACGACTTGCGTCGAACCTTTGCCACCGCCATGCTGGATAACGGCGAGGATCTCATCACGGTGAAGGATGCGATGGGTCATGCCAGCGTCACCACCACCCAGCAGTACGATCGCCGCGGAGAAGCGCGCCTGCGCACGGCCCGTGACCGTCTGGATCTGATATGAACTTAACAAGATGGCAAGATGTTAAGTTAACAAGATACCAGGTTAATATGTTCGCAGGCTACGCGATTCAGTCGCGTCCGGGCGTGTTCCTATCGACCAGCTTACAACCTGGCCATCAAAGCAGTCGATAACCGGCGACAGATAGACTTTTCCAGCAGGAAGCTGGAACTCCGTAATATCGGTCAGCCACTTCTCATTTGGCCTGCAGGAACTAAAATCCCGGGCGAGTAAATTTTCAGGTGCCGGGCCGATTTCGCCACAGTAAGAGTTGTATCGTCGTCGCCTGGTGCGCTTAACAACGAGCTGCTCTTCTGCCATCAGTCTGCGGACAACCTTTTCAGAAATAACCCTGTTGTTACCGCGAAGCATCGCGTGAAGGCGCCGGTAGCCGTAACAGCGGTAATTCTCCTCAAAGATATCGGCCATGATCACGCGTATTTCCGCATACTTATCGCACAGACGTTTGCTGGCTTTGTGGTAAAAATAACAGCTGCGGGCAAGTTGCAGAACGCTTAGCAACTCAGCAACGGGGTACTTTTTCTTAAGGGCATCAACTATCAGGGTTTTCTCCCTGTTTTTCAGTGTCAGAAAGCTGATGCCCAGATCTTTTTTTATCAGTTCATTCGCCTTTATCAGTATGTCACGTTCGAGCTGCAGCTGATGAACCTGCTGCCTGAGTCGCTGGATTTCACCGAGTAAAGCATCCTGATTTTTATCTTGAGGGGCTGCCTTTCGTTTGCGCATGGATTGATAAGCCTCGTCACTGATAAGGTCTTTCTTCCATTTGTACAGGACCGGGACGCTGACGCCTATGCTTTGTGCAACTTTACGCGCGGTTCCACGTCGGTTACAGAGCTCCCGGACGGCCTGAGACCTCTCTTCCGGGCTGAAGCATTTGTTTGTGCCTGAGCGAATGACCAGGGGACGCGCATTTGGGTAAAACTCTTCAATCCAGCGCTTTAGAATTTCGTTACTGGGGTAGCCGATGGCTCGGCGAGTGTACGACAGGCAACCACCGTGAGTAAGATAATGCTCAACAGCAGCAATTTTCTGTGTCCGTGAATAGCGTTCTCTTGGCTTTAATTCCCTGGGTAAATCGCCCTTCTCTTCATAAATCCGAACCCAACGGCCCAGCTGTTTTGTGGAAGGATATCCCAGCTCCATGACGACAACGGAGGCTTTCTTTCCGTACCGGTAATAGAGTTCGACGGCCCGGATCCGGTCCTCGTATGAATGCATAAATTAACCCCTGAAGGTCCAGGAATTCGTCCGCACTCCCCATGCTCATGAGGACTTTTACATGATAAAGCAAATGCGCCAGCAGGGTGCGTATATTGTTGATATTGCCACTCAGGTTGGTTGCTCTGAGCGGACTGTCAGACGGTACCTGAAATACCCGGAACCTCCGGCCAGAAAAACACGCCACAAAATGGCCAAACTCAGGCCGTTCATGGACTATATCGACATGCGTCTGGCTGAGAATGTCTGGAACGGCGAGGTCATCCTCGCGGAAATCAAAGCGATGGGTTATACCGGCGGACGCTCCATGTTGCGTTACTACATCCAGCCAAAACGTAAGATGCGGCCATCGAAGAAAACGGTTCGCTTCGAAACTCAGCCCGGTTACCAGCTCCAGCATGACTGGGGAGAAGTTGAGGCTGAGGTTGCCGGGCAACGATGCAGGGTTAACTTCGCGGTTAACACGCTGGGGTTCTCACGTCGCTTCCATGTCTTCGCGGCACCAAAGCAGGATGCTGAACATACCTATGAGTCACTGGTCCGCGCCTTCCGCTACTTCGGCGGCAGCGTGAAAACCGTGCTGGTCGATAATCAGAAAGCCGCAGTGCTGAAAAATAACAACGGGAAGATGGTGTTCAACTCCGGGTTCCTGCTGCTGGCCGATCACTATGGCTTCCTGCCACGGGCATGCCGTCCACGAAGGGCCAGAACCAAAGGTAAGGTGGAGCGGATTGTGAAATACCTCAAGGAGAACTTCTTCGTCCGGTACCGCCGGTTCGACAGCTTCGCCCAGGTTAATCAGCTACTGGAGCAGTGGATGGCTGACGTTGCCGACAGGCGGGAACTTCGCCAGTTCAGGCAGACACCGGAACAGCGCTTCACGCAGGAACAGGAGCATCTGCAGCCGTTGCCGGATACGGACTTCGATACCAGCTACTTCGATATCCGTCATGTCTCCTGGGATGGCTATATCGAGGTTGGCGGAAACCGTTACAGCGTGCCGGAAAGCCTGTGTGGCCAGCCGGTATCAATACGGATCTCGCTGGATGATGAACTGCGGATCTACAGTAATGAGCAGCAGATGGCATCGCACCGTCTCTGTTCGGCTGCATCCGGCTGGCAGACCGTGCCGGAGCATCACGCCCCGCTCTGGCAGCAGGTCAGTCAGGTGGAACCCGAAATCTGATTTATTCAACAAAGCCGCACCAAATCATCACTCGAAGATATTCAGGCATGGTACATCCGCGGCAAGCCCCTAATTTGTACTGAGGGGCAAAGTGAAAAAAGTTACTTTTTGTTGAAACGACAGTTAGCAATAACCCCCGCTTGCGGGGGCCATACCCACCAGGAGCAAACGCAGAAAGCCCGAGATACTTCTGCTGTACCGGGGGCTGGCGACATTTCAGGCAACACTCATAGTTGACCACATCATGATGTCATTCTGACCGACAGATGCCAGAAGCAGAGGATCCATCCCATTTTATACCTACCTTATAACACTTAGAAAAACAACATGTTAAAAATGTTTATTGGAAACAATTTTATTTCCAATTGTAATGATAACCATTCTCATATTAATATGGCTACGTGATAATTAACTTTTGATGCACTCCGCATGTCTGACCGTGCCACTACCACAGCTTCCTTAACGTTCGAGTCGCTTTATGACACCCATCACGGCTGGTTGAAAAGTTGGCTGACGCGCAAACTCCAGTCTGCCTTTGATGCAGATGACATTGCCCAGGACACTTTTTTGCGGGTAATGAGCAGCGAAACGCTCTCGACGATCCGCGATCCTCGCTCTTTCCTGTGCACTATCGCCAAACGCGTGATGGTGGACCTGTTTCGCCGAAACGCGCTGGAAAAAGCGTATCTGGAGATGCTGGCGCTTATGCCGGAGGGGGTAGCGCCTTCACCTGAGGAACGCGAAAGCCAGCTCGAGACCCTACAACTCGTCGACAGCATGCTGGACGGGCTAAACGGAAAAACACGTGAAGCGTTTCTGCTTTCGCAACTGGATGGCCTGACATACAGCAAGATTGCGCACAAACTCGGTGTTTCCGTCAGCTCCGTGAAAAAATACGTGGCGAAAGCCGTCGAGCACTGCCTGCTGTTTCGTCTGGAGCATGGGTTATGAATCCTTCGTTAACCGATTCCCGCCGTCAGGCGCTGCGTTCAGCTTCCCACTGGTATGCCGTGCTAAGCGGCGAGCGCGTCAGCCCACAACAGGAAGCGCGCTGGCAACAGTGGTATGAACAGGATCAGGATAACCAGTGGGCCTGGCAGCAGGTTGAAAACCTGCGCAACCAGCTTGGCGGTGTGCCTGGCGACGTTGCCAGCCGGGCGCTGCACGATACCCGCCTCACCCGCCGTCACGTGATGAAAGGATTACTGCTGTTGCTCGGCGCTGGCGGAGGCTGGCAACTCTGGCAGTCGGAAACCGGCGAAGGTCTGCGGGCAGATTACCGCACCGCCAAAGGCGCAGTCAGCCGTCAGCAACTGGAAGATGGCTCCCTGCTCACGCTGAATACCCAAAGCGCGGCGGATGTGCGTTTTGATGCGCATCAGCGCACCGTCCGGCTCTGGTACGGTGAAATCGCCATTACTACCGCGAAAGATGCGCAGCAACGCCCCTTCCGCGTCCTGACCCGTCAGGGCCAACTCACCGCTTTAGGGACAGAATTTACCGTCCGCCAGCAGGATAATTTCACGCAGCTTGACGTGCAGCAGCATGCCGTGGAAGTGCTTCTCGCCAGTGCCCCCGCGCAAAAACGCATCGTGAACGCTGGTGAAAGCCTGCAGTTCAGCGCCTCTGAGTTTGGCGCAGTGAAACCGCTGGATGACGAGAGTACAAGCTGGACGAAGGGCATCCTGAGCTTCAGCGATAAACCACTGGGTGAGGTGATAGCCACGCTAAGCCGTTACCGCAACGGCGTGCTGCGCTGCGATCCCGCCGTTGCCGGGCTGCGCCTGAGCGGGACGTTCCCGCTGAAAAATACCGATGCGATCCTGAACGTTATCGCTCAAACGCTTCCCGTTAAAATTCAGTCTATTACGCGGTACTGGATAAACATTTCACCGCTGTAAGAAAAATAATTCTCATTTCGATTGTCCTTTTTACCCTTCTCGTTCGACTCATAGCTGAACACAACAAAAATGATGATGGAGAAGGTATGACGCCGTTACGCGTTTTTCGTAAAACAACACCTTTGGTTAACGCCATTCGCCTGAGCCTGCTGCCGCTGGCCGGTCTCTCGTTTTCCGCTTTTGCTGCACAGGTTGATATCGCACCGGGATCGCTCGACAAAGCGCTCAATCAGTATGCCGCACACAGCGGAATTACCCTCTCGGTTGACGCCAGCCTGACGCGCGGCAAGCAGAGCAACGGCCTGCACGGAGATTACGACGTCGAGAGCGGCCTGCAACAGCTGCTGGACGGCAGCGGACTGCAGGTAAAACCGCTGGGAAATAACAGCTGGACGCTGGAGACCGCGCCCGCGCCAAAAGAAGATGCCCTGACCGTGGTCGGCGACTGGCTGGGCGATGCGCGTGAAAACGACGTATTTGAACATGCTGGCGCGCGTGACGTGATCCGCCGTGAGGATTTCGCCAAAACCGGCGCAACCACCATGCGTGAGGTGCTTAACCGCATCCCTGGCGTCAGCGCGCCGGAAAACAACGGCACCGGCAGCCACGACCTGGCGATGAACTTTGGCATCCGGGGCCTGAACCCACGCCTCGCCAGCCGCTCGACCGTCCTGATGGACGGCATCCCCGTCCCCTTTGCCCCTTACGGTCAGCCGCAGCTTTCACTGGCTCCCGTTTCGCTCGGCAACATGGATGCCATTGACGTGGTGCGCGGTGGTGGTGCGGTGCGTTACGGACCGCAGAGCGTGGGCGGCGTGGTGAACTTTGTTACCCGCGCCATTCCGCAGGACTTTGGTATCGAGGCGGGGGTGGAAGGTCAGCTCAGCCCAACCTCTTCACAAAACAACCCGAAAGAGACGCACAACCTGATGGTGGGCGGCACAGCGGACAACGGTTTTGGCACCGCGCTGCTCTACTCCGGCACGCGCGGCAGTGACTGGCGCGAGCACAGCGCCACCCGCATCGACGACCTGATGCTGAAAAGCAAATATGCGCCGAATGAGGTGCACACCTTCAACAGCCTGCTGCAATATTACGATGGTGAAGCCGACATGCCCGGCGGCCTGTCCCGCGCGGATTACGACGCCGATCGCTGGCAATCCACCCGCCCGTATGACCGCTTCTGGGGCCGTCGCAAGCTGGCGAGCCTGGGCTACCAGTTCCAGCCGGACAGCCAGCATAAATTCAACATTCAGGGGTTCTACACCCAAACCCTGCGCAGCGGCTACCTGGAGCAAGGCAAACGCATCACCCTCTCGCCGCGTAACTACTGGGTGCGCGGTATTGAGCCACGCTACAGCCAGAACTTTATGATCGGCCCTTCCGCGCACGAAGTGGGCGTGGGCTATCGCTATGTGAATGAATCAACGCATGAAATGCGTTACTACACCGCCACCAGCAGCGGGCAGTTGCCGTCCGGCTCAAGCCCTTACGACCGCGACACGCGTTCCGGCACCGAGGCGCACGCCTGGTATCTGGATGACAAAATCGACATCGGCAACTGGACCATCACGCCGGGTATGCGTTTCGAACATATCGAGTCATACCAGAACAACGCCATCAAAGGCACGCACGAAGAGGTGAGCTATAACGCACCGCTTCCGGCGTTGAACGTGCTCTATCACCTGACTGATAGCTGGAATCTTTATGCAAACACTGAAGGCTCGTTCGGCACCGTACAGTACAGCCAGATTGGCAAGGCTGTGCAAAGCGGCAATGTGGAACCGGAAAAAGCGCGAACCTGGGAACTCGGTACCCGCTACGACGACGGCGCGCTGACGGCGGAAATGGGGCTGTTCCTAATTAACTTTAACAATCAGTACGACTCCAACCAGACCAACGACACCGTCACTGCACGTGGCAAAACGCGCCATACCGGGCTGGAAACGCAGGCACGTTACGACCTGGGTACGCTAACGCCAACGCTTGATAACGTTTCCGTCTACGCCAGCTATGCGTATGTGAAAGCGGAAATCCGCGAGAAAGGCGACACCTATGGCAATCAGGTGCCATTCTCCCCGAAACATAAAGGCACGCTGGGCGTGGACTACAAGCCGGGCAACTGGACGTTCAATCTGAACAGCGATTTCCAGTCCAGCCAGTTTGCGGATAACGCCAATACGGTGAAAGAGAGCGCCGACGGCAGTACCGGCCGCATTCCCGGCTTCATGCTCTGGGGCGCACGCGTGGCGTATGACTTTGGCCCGCAGATGGCAGATCTGAACCTGGCGTTCGGTGTGAAAAACATCTTCGACCAGGACTACTTCATCCGCTCTTATGACGACAACAACAAAGGCATCTACGCAGGCCAGCCGCGCACGCTGTATATGCAGGGGTCGTTGAAGTTCTGATGTGTTAACGCCCGGCTTGCCGGGCTTTTAGCTGGAATGTGACTATGTTGGCATTTATCCGTTTTCTTTTTGCAGGCCTGCTGCTGGTGATCGGCCACGCCTTTGCCGCCACGGTTCAGGACGAACACGGCACGTTTACACTCGATAAAACGCCACAACGGATTGTGGTGCTGGAACTCTCGTTCGCCGATGCGCTGGCCGCCGTGGACGTCAGCCCGATCGGTATTGCCGACGATAACGATGCAAAACGCATCCTGCCCGAAGTGCGTGCGCACCTGAAACCGTGGCAGTCCGTCGGAACGCGCGCGCAGCCGAGCCTGGAAGCCATTGCTGCCCTGAAACCAGACCTGATCATTGCCGACAGCAGTCGCCATGCGGGGATTTACACCGCCTTGCAGCAAATCGCGCCGGTACTGCTGCTTAAGTCCCGCAACGAAACCTACGCTGAAAATTTGCACTCAGCGGCTATCATCGGCGAAGTGGTAGGTAAAAAACGAGAGATGCAGGCGCGTCTGGAACAACATAAAGAGAAGATGGCGCAGTGGGCCAGCCAGCTTCCCACAGGGACACGCGTGGCCTTTGGCACATCACGCGAACAGCTATTCAACCTGCATACCCAGGAGACCTGGACCGGCAGCGTGCTGGCTTCTCTGGGGCTGAACGTTCCCGCTGCGATGGCGGGCGCGTCCATGCCGTCCATCGGCCTGGAGCAACTGCTGGCGGTCAATCCTGCCTGGCTGCTGGTTGCCCACTATCGCGAAGAGAGCATTGTTAAACGCTGGCAACAAGATCCGCTCTGGCAGATATTAACCGCCGCGCAGAAGCAGCAGGTTGCTTCAGTCGACAGTAACGCCTGGGCGCGGATGCGCGGTATTTTTGCCGCAGAGCGTATTGCCGCTGACACGGTAAAAATCTTCCACCATCAGCCGCTTACCGATGTGAAATGACCGCGCTAAAACACCCGGTGCTGCTGTGGGGGCTTCCCGTTGCAGTACTTATTATTATTTTCTGGCTGAGTCTGTTTTGCTACTCGGCCATTCCTGTTTCCGGAGCAGACGCAATCCGCGCCCTGCTGCCTGGACACACGCCAACGCTACCAGAAGCGCTGGTGCAAAACCTTCGTTTGCCGCGAAGCCTGGTCGCCGTTCTGATCGGCGCAAGCCTGGCGCTCGCGGGCACGCTGCTGCAAACCCTGACCCACAACCCAATGGCCTCTCCTTCACTGCTCGGCATTAACAGCGGCGCGGCGCTGGCTATGGCGCTTACCAGCGCGCTGAGTCCGACGCCGGTTGCAGGCTATTCCCTGTCGTTCATCGCGGCATGCGGGGGCGGCGTGAGCTGGCTGCTGGTCATGACCGCAGGAGGCGGGTTTCGTCATACCCAGGACAGAAACAAACTGATCCTCGCGGGTATCGCGCTGTCGGCCTTTTGTATGGCCCTGACCCGCATCACCCTACTGCTGGCCGAAGATCATGCTTACGGCATCTTTTACTGGCTGGCAGGCGGAGTGTCCCACGCCCACTGGCAGGATGTCTGGCAGCTCTTGCCGGTGGTGGTCACTGCAGTCCCTGTCGTGTTGCTGCTGGCGAATCAACTGAACCTGCTCAACGTCAGCGACAGTACCGCCCATACGCTGGGAGTGAACCTGCCGAGACTACGTTTGATAATCAATATGTTAGTGCTGCTTCTGGTTGGCGCGTGCGTCAGTGTGGCAGGTCCGGTGGCGTTTATCGGCCTGCTGGTGCCACATTTGGCGCGCTTCTGGGCAGGCTTCGATCAGCGCAACGTACTGCCGGTGAGCATGCTGCTGGGGGCCACGCTGATGCTGATGGCAGATGTACTCGCACGCGCGCTGGCCTTCCCCGGCGATCTGCCCGCAGGCGCAGTGCTGGCGCTGATTGGCAGTCCTTGCTTTGTCTGGCTGGTGAGGAGGCGAGGATGAAAATTGCGCTGGTCATTTTCATCACCCTTGCCCTGGCAGGCTGTGCGCTGTTATCACTCCATATGGGGGTGATCCCCGTGCCGTGGCGCGCGCTGCTGACCGACTGGCAGGACGGACGCGAGCATTATTATGTATTGATGGAGTACCGACTGCCGCGCTTGCTGCTGGCACTGTTTGTCGGTGCAGCCTTCGCCGTGGCGGGCGTGCTGGTACAGGGGATTGTGCGTAACCCGCTAGCATCACCGGATATTCTCGGCATTAACCATGCCGCCAGCCTTGCCTCTGTGGGAGCACTGCTTCTTATGCCATCACTATCCGTGATGGTGCTGCCGCTGCTGGCCTTTGCGGGCGGTATGGCGGGGTTGATCTTGCTGAAGATGCTGGCAAAGACCCACCAGCCGATGAAGCTGGCGCTCACCGGCGTGGCGCTTTCCGCCTGCTGGGCGAGCCTGACGGATTACCTGATGCTCCTGCACCCGCAGGATGTAAACAGTGCCCTGCTGTGGCTGACGGGTAGCTTATGGGGGCGCGACTGGCACTTTGTGAAGATTGCCGTGCCGTTGCTCATTCTGTTTTTGCCGCTGAGCCTGCGCTTTTGTCGCGATCTCGACCTGCTGGCGCTGGGCGATGCACGAGCAGCCACGCTCGGCGTGTCGGTTCAGCGCACCCGGTTCCAGGGGCTGATGCTGGCTGTCGCGATGACAGCAACCGGCGTGGCCGTCTGTGGCCCGATAAGTTTTATTGGTCTCGTCGTGCCGCACATGGTGCGCAGGATCGCCGGCGGGCGTCACCGCTGGCTGATGCCCGTTTCGGCCCTGACGGGCGCGTTGTTGCTGGTCATTGCCGATCTGCTGGCACGAATCATTCATCCGCCGCTGGAGCTTCCGGCAGGCGTGCTGACCGCCATTATCGGCGCACCGTGGTTTGTCTGGCTGCTTGTGAGAATGCGATAAATGAGATTACGTACTGAAAATCTGACCGTCAGCTATGGCGCACAAACCGTGCTGGATGGACTTTCTCTCGCCCTGCCTGCCGGAAAAATCACGGCCCTGCTCGGCCCTAACGGTTGCGGGAAATCGACGCTGTTGAACTGTTTTTCTCGCCTGTTAACACCAGACTCTGGCGAGATATTGCTTGATGAAAAACCCATAGCCGGTTTTTCCGCCCGCCAGCTGGCTCGCCGCCTGGCTTTACTGCCGCAACACCATTTATCCCCCGAGGGGATCACTGTACGGGAACTGGTTTCCTACGGCCGCAGCCCGTGGCTGTCGTTGTGGGGGCGACTCTCCGCGGAAGACAACGAGCGGGTCAACGTGGCAATGAGTCAGACCCGGACGCGCAATCTGGCTGACCGCAGGTTAACCCAGCTTTCCGGCGGCCAGCGCCAGCGTGCGTTTCTGGCGATGGTGCTGGCACAGGATACCCCACTCATTCTTCTTGATGAGCCTACGACCTACCTCGATATCAATCATCAGGTTGAACTGATGCGCCTGATGGTTGAACTCAAAAGGCAGGGGAAAACCGTAGTGACGGTACTCCACGATCTGAATCAGGCCAGCCGCTATTGCGATCATCTGGTGGTACTGGCAAGCGGTCGCGTGATGGCGCAAGGTGCTCCGGAAGCAGTGATGAAACCAGAGCTTCTAAAGACGGTGTTCAGCGTAGAAGCGGAAATCCATCCCGAACCGGTATCTGGCAGACCCATGTGTGTGGTGAAGTAGTCTGGCGAAGTCATAAGGATCATCACAGGACAGATAAAGGAAGTGATAACCACCTGCCAACAGGCACCAAAATCTGGCTGGTTGCCGGTATCACCGACATGCGCAACGGCTTCAATGGTCTCGCCGCAAAGGTGCAGACGATGCTGAAAGATGACCCGATGTCCGGCCATGTCTTCATCTTCCGGGGCCGCAGCGGCAGTAAGGTCAAACTGCTGTGGTCCACCGGCGACGGGCTGTGCCTGCTGACCAAACGGCTGGAACGCGGCCGCTTCGCCTGGCCCTCTGCCCGCGATGGCAAAGTATTCCTGACCCCGGCGCAGCTGGCAATGCTTCTGGAAGGCATCGACTGGCGGCAGCCTAAAAGACTGCTTACGTCCCTGACCATGTTGTAGGCCTCTTTATCCTGGTTGTCGTTGAATAAGCCTGGTAAAATGCGGGCTTATGAACAACACCTCCCCCTGACGACATCCTTCTGCTGAAACAGCGCCTGTCCGAACAGGAAGCGCTGAACCGCGCCCTGCTGGAAAAGCAGGCCGACCGGGAGCGCGAAATAGACCATCTGCAGGCGCAGCTGGATAAGCTTCGCCGGATGAACTTCGGCAGTCGTTCTGAATAAATCTCCCGCCGCATCGCGCAGATAGAAGCCGACCTGAACCGGCTTCAGACAGAAAGCGATACGCTGACGGGTCGGGTTGCCGATACGGGCCGGGCCCCGTATCGTTTTAACCCTGAATATTCATCGCAGATATTGTTTCGGGTTTTCCGGTATACCAGCCCTGAACTAGGTAACCGGGGCCAAGAGAACGGACGAATTCAAACTGTCCTGGCGTTTCCACCCCTTCAAACATCAGTGGTTTGCCAGTACCACGTAACCCTTTCACCACAGAAACAAGTAGCGCTCGCTTCACCGGGTCATCAATATTGGCAATAAAAATACGGTCTATTTTTATCTCATCGAAATCCAGTACCGTCAGCCATTCAATATGGGGGCCGCTTGGAAAACGGAATCTATGGTCACTCCCGTTTTTGCAACACCGATTTTGACGACAAGTTGGCTTGCTTGAATCTATCCGGCGTCTGAATGGGATTTTATTCCCGCGCCTCGATGAGTTCCGCGCCTGATGAACCTCCAGAAAATATACGGCTTCAATGAGCCTTTCCGTTTTACAGGTTCCTCAACAGGCCGGTGGGCCGTTAGTATCATCAATATCAGTATTCGCAAAACCAGATGAATGATTGTTTAAACTGGTGTATTTCTGCCTTTATGCTTCGTAAGTTTGCTGTCGCGCCGTCAGTGCCCAGGCTATTCTGGCCAGCTTGTTTGCCAGAGCACAGGTGACGACAAAGTTGCTTTTCCGACACAACAACTCCCTGACCCAGTCGGCCAACTTGCCAGACTGGTGTTCCAGTTTTTGTATGAATACCCTGGCACACTGAACCAACAAAGTTCGGATCTTTTTGTTGCCCCGCTTGCTAATCCCTAACAATGTCGTCCGACCTCCCGTGCTGTACTGTCGGGGTACCAGCCCTGTTGCCGCCGCAAAGTCACGGCTGCTGGCGTACTGCTTCCCGTCGCCAATCTCAGTTGAAATAGTACTGGCAGTCAGCGTTCCAACGCAGGGAATACTCAGCAAGCGCTGTCCAACCTCATCTTCGTCCAACTTTCGTTTCAACTGAGATTCCAGATCTTTAATCTGCTCAACAAGATAGTGATAATGCTGTTGTAATTTCAGCAGTAACTGGCTGAGATAAAGAGGCAAACTACTGTCCTCAAGAAGGGTACTCAGTCGACTAATAACGGCAGCACCTCGCGGAACGCTGATACCAAATTCCAGCAGAAAAGCATGCATCTGATTAGTTGTTTTCACCTTATCCTGAACCAGGGATTCACGGACACGATGCAGAGCTCGCATTGCCTGCTGAGATTCGGTTCTGGGCTGCACGAAACGCATAGATGGACGTGATGCTGCTTCACAGATAGCTTCAGCATCAACGAAGTCATTTTTGTTGCTTTTAACGAATGGGCGGACAAATTGCGGTGATATCAGCTTTGGAAAATGCCCTAACTCTGCCAGCTTGCGTGCCATAAAGTGAGAACCGCCACAGGCTTCCATCGCGATGGTTGTTGCCGGGCATGTCGCCAGAAATTCGATTAGCTTTGGTCGGGTGAATTTTTTACGGTAAACGGCCTTCCCACGATGATCCTGACAATGAATATGGAAAGAGTTCTTACCCAGATCGATACCAATAAGCGCAATGTTTTCCATGATGGTTCTCCGAATGAAAGCCTGTCCTCAGCATAGTACTGGGAAGGAGGGAGTGACCATCTCATTAAATAAAGCACGTTAAGCCCATTGCAGACTCTAGATATTGACGAGTACGTCGGGTTTTCTCTTGTTTGAGTTGCCTCTTGTGGTAAGATAGTAATCAATTACTATCTTACAAGGAGTGCTCGTGGACACCCATCCAAAGCATCTGCCGGCCGATGAACGTCGTGCCGTAACTGTCGAGTCCGTCGTGGCGCTTGCCGGTTCACAAAACCCAAGCGAGATAACCACTGCGGCTATCGCTAAACACATGAACTTGACCCAGGGTGCGCTGTTTCGGCACTTCCCGAACAAGGAAGCCATTTGGCAGGCGGTCATGGAGTGGGTAGCAGAGCGCCTATTAGCCAGAATCGATCGATCCGCACAAGGAATCGAGTCGCCCTTGGCAGCCATGGAGGCGATGTTCATGAGTCATATCGAATTCGTAGCTGAGCACCCAGGCGTGCCAAGAATGATGTTTGGTGAGCTTCAGCGTGCCGAATCGACACCGGCCAAGCGCATGGTGCAAACCTTGATTCAGCGCTACAGCGAACGTTTGCATCGTCTCATCGAGAAAGGCAAGGCCAGCGGCGAGTTGTCTCCCTCGCTTGACAACGAGGCGGCGGCAACGCTGTTCATTGGCACGATCCAGGGCTTGGTCATGCAATCGCTGTTGGCGGGTGATGTGGGACGTATGCACCGCGATGCGCCGCGCGTCTTTGCAATTTATCGGCGTGGCATAAGGAGTGCGCAATGAAAAAGTTACCCTTGCAAGGCCGCACCCTGGCACTGCTTGCCGTCATCATTCCTTTGCTGGTGCTTTTTATTTATGTCGGTCTGCGATCAGGGCCGCTCGCCCCGGTCGCTGTGACGGTGGCAAGCGTGGAATCACGGGCTATCACACCGGCGCTGTTCGGCATCGGCACGGTGGAGGCGCGCTACACCTACAAGATCGGGCCGACGTTTGCCGGGCGCGTCAAACGCCTGGAGGTGCATGTAGGCGACCAGGTCAAGGCCGGACAGGTGCTCGGCGAGATGGAGCCGGTCGACCTTGATGATCGGGTGCGCTCACAGGAGTCTGTATTCAAGCGGGCGGAAGCGGCTTTGCGCGAGGCAGAAGCCCGGCAAGCCTACGCGCAAACCCAGGCGCGCCGCTATGAGCAATTGTTTGCGGTGCGCTCGACCAGCGAGGAAATCGTCACCACCAAGCGGCAGGAACTGCAGATCGCCGATGCCGCCCTATCCGCCGCTCGGGAAGATATTGCCCGGGCACGCTCCGACCGCGAAGCACTCGTCGCGCAGCGGAGCAATCTGCGCCTGATCGCGCCGGTCGACGGTGTAGTCGCCGTGCGCGATGCCGATCCCGGCACGACCATCGTCGCGGGCCAGGCCGTGGTGGAAGTGATCGACCCCAAGAGTTTGTGGATCAATGTGCGCTTCGACCAGATCAGCGCATCGGGGCTGGCTGGGGGGCTGCCGGCTCATATCGTCCTGCGTTCGCGTGGTGGCCAGACCTTGAAAGGTCGCGTGCTGCGGGTGGAACCCAAGGCCGACGCGGTAACCGAGGAAACGCTTGCCAAGGTGACATTCGATAACAAACCAGAACCTTTGCCACCAGTGGGTGAACTGGCCGAAGTCACGGTTGACTTGCCGGCGCTCCCGGCCGCTCCACTGATCCCCAACGCTGCCGTCCAGCGTGAAGGCGATAAAGTTGGTGTCTGGCAAATCGTGGATGGTGATCTGCATTTCTCCCCGGTCAAGCTCGGCACTTCCGACCTCAATGGTTACGTGCAGGTGCGCGAAGGGCTCAAGAATGGGGACCAGGTTGTGACCTATAGCGAAAAGGCACTGACGGCGCGCAGCCGCATCCATGTGGTCGAGCATATCCCGGGAGTTTCACGATGATCAGCCTGGCCGGCCGCGACATTCTCCATGCCTGGGGGAAATTCGTCTTCACCGGCATCGGTCTGGGTCTGCTGATCGGCGTCACCCTAGTCATGGCTGGGGTGTACCGAGGCATGGTGGACGACGGCAAGGCGTTGCTCGACAACAGTGGCGCTGACCTTTGGGTGGTGCAAAAGGATACTCTGGGTCCTTATGCGGAGTCGTCCAGCCTCAACGATGACGTGTATCGCGCCATTCTCGCCATGCCGGGAGTCTCACAGGCAGCGAACGCGACCTACCTGACCATGCAGGTACGCAAGGGCGAGAGTGATGTACGCACCATGGTGGTCGGCATCGCGCCCGGTGCGTTGGGGGCTACACCCGGATGGCCTCCTTATCTCGTCGCTGGACGCCAGATCACGCGCGGTCACTACGAGGCTGTGGCCGACATCGCCACCGGCTTCAAACTGGGAGATCGTCTTACCATTCGCCGCAATCATTACACCGTCGTGGGGCTGACACGGCGTATGGTGTCGTCCAGCGGCGACCCGATGGTATTCATTCCGCTCAAAGATGCCCAGGAGGCCCAGTTCCTCAAGGACAACGATGCCATCTGGCAAAGCCGGCGTCGCACCGAAGCCAACCCGGTCTTCAATCGACCCGGTGATCCAGGTTTGCTGGATGCCGTGATTGCTTCACAGAGCAGCAACGCGTTCGTCAATGCCGTGCTGGTCACTCTGAAACCTGGTCATGCGCCGGACGAGGTTGCCGAATCCATCCAGCGCTGGAAGCGTTTGACGGTCTACACCCGGGCACAGATGGAAGACATCCTCGTCGGCAAGCTGATCGCCACCTCGGCCAAGCAGATCGGCATGTTCCTTGTGATTCTGGCCATCGTTAGCGCGGCCATCGTTGCCTTCATCATCTATTCGCTGACGATGGACAAAATCCGTGAGATCGCGGTGTTGAAGCTCATCGGCACACGCAACCGAACCATCGCCGCGATGATCATGCAGCAGGCGCTCGCCCTGGGCGTGATTGGCTTCGTGGTCGGCAAGATCACAGCCACCTTTTCAGCACCGGCTTTTCCAAAATATGTCCTGCTCACGCCAATGGATTCTGTCGCCGGTTTTTTTGCCGTGCTCGTGATCTGCGTTCTAGCTAGCCTCGTCGCCATTCGCATAGCACTCAAGGTCGATCCGGCCGAAGCCATTGGAGGTTGAGATGAGTGGCAAAGGGATACACATCGAAAGTTTAAGCAAGCGGTATGGCGATGGTGACACCGCTGTCTTTGCCTTGAGAGACGTGAATATGCATGTTGCGCCTGGTGAAGTGGTGGGACTGATCGGCCCTTCCGGGTCCGGCAAGAGCACGCTGCTCAAGTGTCTGGGTGCGGTGATCGAACCGACCGCCGGTCGCATGACGCTGGGCGATGAAGTGATCTACGCCGATGGCTGGAAAGTCCGCGACCTGCGCGCCTTACGGCGTGACAAGATCGGTTTCGTTTTCCAGGCGCCGTACCTGATTCCGTTTCTCGATGTCACCGACAACGTGGCGCTGCTGCCGATGCTTGCAGGCGTCGCGAATGGAGAGTCGCGCGCGAAGGCACTGGAATTGCTCACAGCGCTTGATGTGCAACACCGAGCTCGCGCAATGCCCTCGCAACTCTCCGGTGGCGAGCAGCAACGGGTCGCCATCGCGCGCGGACTGGTCAATCGTCCGCCGGTGATCCTGGCCGATGAACCCACTGCGCCGCTGGATTCCGAGCGCGCCATGGCTGTAATCCGCATCCTCAACGACATGGCCCGGAAGTTCGAGACCGCCATCATCGTCGTCACCCATGACGAAAAGATCATCCCCACATTCAAGCGCATCTACCACATCCGCGACGGCGTGACCCATGAGGAAGCTGGCGAAGGGCGGGAGTTCGAATGAGAGAACGATTGAATTACAGGAGAATTTCATGACCCACCGCAAACACAGCCACGCATTTGGAACTATCACCCTGACCGTTACGGCCTGCCTGCTTTTATGGGGTTTTCAGTTGCCAGCTTGGGCTGGTGACGCTACCCAGGTTGAGCCACTGGCGCTACGCAAGATCATGCAGGAACTCGGGCGCAACATGCAGGCTATTACCGGTGCGATTTCGCAGGAGGAATGGGTTCAGGTCGTTCAGCTCGCCCCAAAAGTTGCTGCACACCCCGAGCCACCGCTTACTGAAAAAATGCGCATCCTTGCTTACCTCGGCGCTGATGCGACCAAGTTCAGAAACTTTGACGCGCAGACTCACGAGGCGGCGCTGGCCATGAAGCTGGCTGCTGCGAGCAGCGACGGCAAGGCGGTGACCCAATCATTCGCCCACGTGCAGGAAAGCTGCTTGGGCTGCCACCAAGCTTTCCGTAAACCTTTCGTGGAGCATTTTTATGGAGCACGCTAAAACATGCCAGCGCCCCATCAGCCTCGAAAGACGGCTTGCGGCAACTTACCTGGTAGCTGGTCTGGTCACCGCCGGTCTGGCCGGCTGCGCCGCCGGCCCTGATTTTCAGCGTCCCACCGCACCCGATGTGGCTCGCTACACTGCAACACCGGTAGCTGATAGAACCGTGTCCGCTCCCACGCAGTTCGGCGAAACACAACGTCTAGTCGAAGGGCTTCCGATCGAAACGCAATGGTGGCAAAGCTTGGGTTCATCCGCACTCGACGGACTGATAAACGAAGCTTTCCATGTCAGCCCGACGCTGGCGAGCATCAGCGCCAATTTGCGACAGGCGCAGGAGCTTCTTGCCGCACAGGCGGGCTCGACGCAATATCCACAGGTAGATGTCGCACTGGGATCTCAGCGCCAGCAAATGAGTCCCAGTAGCCAAGGGTTGAGCGGAGACGCACGTCAATTCAGCCTCTACAACGCCAGCGTTGGCGTGCATTACAACCTCGATCTGGCTGGCGGCAACCGGCGCGCACTCGAAGCCTTGGCTGCTCGCGCCGACTACCGTCGCTTCGAACTGAATGCTGCGCGCCTGGCCCTTGCCGGCAACATGGCAACCGCTGCCATTACCCGAGCACGCCTCGCCGCGCAACTAGAAGCCACTACTGCCATTTTGCGCGTGCAGGATGAGCAACTGCGCCTGGCCCATGAACGCGTGCGTATCGGTCAGGCCTCACCTGATGAAGCGTTGAGCCTACAAGCTCAGGCGGAGCAAACGCGGGCAGAACTGCCTGCGCTGCGTAAACAACTGCAACAAACCGAACATCTACTGGCGGTGCTAGCCGGTCGTGCCCCAGGCACGGGTGGCATCCCGGTCTTCACTCTGGCCGATTTCACTCTACCCGTCGAGATGCCGCTCGTCGTGCCCTCAGAACTGGTGCGCCGCCGACCGGATATCCAGGCGTCAGAGGCGCTGTTGCATGCGGCCAATGCAGACTATGGTGTGGCTGTCGCCAAGCTCTACCCACAGATCAACCTGAGCGCCAACCTTGGTTCTCAGGCGCTGACCACCGGTGCCCTGTTCGGTGGTGGCTCGGCAGTGTGGGGCCTGGTTGCGCAGCTCACCCAGCCTCTTTTTAATCCAGGGCTACCCGCTGAAAAAAGAGCGGCGCTCGCCGCTTTTGATGCCGCCGTAGCCAATTACCAGAGCGTCGTATTGGAGTCTTTGCGTAACGTCGCCGACACCCTGCGCGCGGTGGAAAGCGATGCACAAACTTTGACTGCCCTCGCTGCCGCTGATATGGCTGCACAGGCCTCCTTGCAGTCGGTCGAGCGGCAATACCGGCTGGGCGCGGCCAGCTACCTGCAACTGCTCATCGCGCAGCAACAGGCACAGTCAATCCGGATCAATATGGTTGCGGTCCAGGCACAACGCCTAGTCGATAGTGTTGCTTTATATCAGGCCCTGGGAGGTGGTGTCAGTTAAGACTAACCCTAACCTGATATCAGATGTTGAGCACAAACAACGTCAGAGTAGGGTATTAATTTATATTTATTGACACATTCAGCCAAGGGTAATAGATTTCATCCTGACATTTTTACCTTTGGAGGCATCTTGCAAGGTCAACGTATCGGCTACGTTCGCGTCAGCAGCTTCGACCAGAATCCTGATCGACAACTGGAACAAATAGAAGTCGGCAAGGTATTCACCGATAAGGCTTCAGGCAAGGACACACAACGTCCCGAACTTGAAAGGCTGCTGGCCTTCGTCCGCGAGGGCGACACCGTGGTGGTGCATAGCATGGACAGGTTGGCACGCAACCTTGATGACCTGCGCCGCATCGTCCAAGGGCTGACACAACGGGGCGTGCGCATGGAGTTCGTCAAAGAAGGGCTAACGTTCACCGGCGAGGACTCACCGATGGCCAATCTGATGCTGTCGGTCATGGGAGCCTTTGCTGAGTTCGAGCGCGCTCTGATCCGCGAACGTCAGCGCGAGGGAATCGTGCTGGCTAAGCAGCGCGGGGCCTACCGGGGACGAAAGAAATCGCTGAACAGCGAACAAATTGCCGAGTTGAAACGGCGAGTTGCGGCAGGCGAGCAGAAAACCTTGGTGGCCCGTGACTTCGGCATCAGCCGCGAAACCTTGTACCAGTACCTGCGGGAAGACTGACCATGCCACGCCGCTCAATCCTGTCCGCCACCGAGCGCGAAAGTCTGCTGACACTGCCAGATGCCAAAGACGAACTGATACGGCACTACACGTTCAACGAAACCGACCTGTCGGTGATCCGTCAGCGTCGCGGCGCCGCGAATCGATTGGGCTTCGCCGTGCAGCTTTGCTACTTGCGATTCCCTGGCATCTTCTTGGGCGTCGATGATCCTCCATTTCTGCCCCTGCTGCGCATGGTGGCCGCACAACTCAAGGTGCCGGTGGGAAGCTGGAACCATTACGGCCAGCGCGAGCAGACACGGCGGGAGCACTTGGTCGAGCTGCAAACGGTGTTTGGATTCAAGCCCTTCACCATGAGTCATTACCGGCAAGCCGTGCATACATTGACCGAACTGGCCTTGCAAACAGACAAAGGCATTGTGCTGGCCAGCACCCTTGTTGAAAACCTGCGGCGGCAGAGCATCATCCTACCCGCCATGAATGCCATCGAGCGCGCAAGCGCCGAGGCCATTACCCGTGCCAACCGAAGCATCCATGCGGCATTGGCCGATTCCTTGATACCTGTCCATCGCCAGTGCCTGGACGAACTGCTCAAGCGCAAGGATGGTAGCAAAATGACGTGGCTAGCGTGGCTGCGCCAATCGCCCGCCAAGCCAAACTCGCGCCACATGCTTGAACACATCGAACGCCTCAAAGCCTGGCAGGCGCTTGACCTACCTGCTGGCATCGAACGGCAGGTACACCAAAACCGCTTGCTCAAGATCGCCCGCGAAGGCGGCCAGATGACGCCCGCCGACCTGGCCAAGTTCGAGTCGCAGCGGCGTTACGCCACCTTGGTAGCACTGGCCATCGAGGGCATGGCCACCGTCACTGATGAAATCATCGACCTTCACGACCGTATCATCGGCAAGCTGTTCAATGCGGCCAAGAACAAGCATCAACAGCAGTTCCAGGCTTCCGGCAAGGCGATCAACGACAAGGTGCGGATGTATGGGCGCATCGAGCGCACGCTGTTCATTCTGGATTGGCTGCAAAGCGTGGAGCTGCGCCGCCGCGTCCATGCGGGGCTGAATAAGGGCGAGGCGCTGGACGACACGTTGCTGCAATATCTGTCCCCGCTGGGGTGGGAGCATATCAACCTGACCGGCGATTACCTATGGCGCAGCAGTGCCAAGGTCGGTGCGGGGAAGTTCAGGCCATTGCGACCGCTGCCACCGGCTTAGCGTGCTTTATTTAATGAGATGGTCACTCCCTCCTTCCCGGTACTATGCTGAGGACAGGCTTTCATTCGGAGAACTATCATGGAAAACATTGCGCTCATTGGTATCGATCTGGGTAAAAACTCTTTCCATATTCATTGCCAGGATCGTCGCGGGAAGGCTGTTTACCGTAAAAAATTTACCCGGCCAAAGTTGATCGAATTTTTGGCGACATGCCCCGCTACAACCATCGCAATGGAAGCCTGTGGCGGTTCTCACTTTATGGCACGCAAGTTGGAAGAGTTGGGGCATTCCCCAAAGCTGATATCACCACAATTTGTCCGCCCGTTCGTTAAAAGCAATAAAAACGACTTTGTCGACGCCGAAGCTATTTGTGAAGCTGCATCGCGTCCGTCTATGCGTTTTGTGCAGCCCAGAACGGAATCTCAGCAGGCAATGCGGGCTCTGCATCGTGTCCGTGAATCCCTGGTTCAGGATAAGGTAAAAACAACCAATCAAATGCATGCTTTTCTGCTGGAATTTGGCATTAGCGTTCCCCGAGGAGCTGCCGTTATTAGCCGACTGAGTACCATTCTTGAGGATAATAGTTTGCCTCTTTACCTCAGCCAGTTATTGCTGAAATTACAACAGCATTATCACTATCTTGTTGAGCAGATTAAAGATTTGGAATCCCAGTTGAAACGAAAGTTGGACGAAGATGAGGTTGGACAGCGCTTGCTGAGTATTCCCTGCGTTGGAACGCTGACTGCCAGTACTATTTCAACTGAGATTGGCGACGGGAAGCAGTACGCCAGCAGCCGTGACTTTGCGGCGGCAACAGGGCTTGTACCTCGGCAGTACAGCACGGGAGGTAGGACGACATTGCTGGGAATTAGTAAGCGAGGTAATAAAAAGATCCGAACTTTGTTGGTTCAATGTGCCAGGGTATTCATACAAAAACTGGAACACCAGTCTGGCAAATTGGCCGATTGGGTCAGGGATTTACTGTGCCGGAAAAGCAACTTTGTCGTCACTTGTGCTCTGGCAAACAAGCTGGCCAGAATAGCCTGGGCCCTAACGGCACGACAGCAAACTTATGTAGCATAACGGCAGAAATACACCGGTTTAAAGAATTACTGATCTGGTTTTGCGAATACTGATATTGATGATACTAACGGCCCACCGGCCTGTTGAGGAACCTGTAAAACGGAAAGGCTCATTGAAGCCGTATATTTTCTGGAGGTTCATCAGGCGCGGAACTCATCGAGGCGCGGGAATAAAATCCCATTCAGACGCCGGATAGATTCAAGCAAGCCAACTTGTCGTCAAAATCGGTGTTGCAAAAACGGGAGTGACCATAGATTCCGTTTTCTGAGACGTCCCCAGTATGGCAACCACGATCAGTCTGCTGGAGCCGGTTATAGCCGCACTGCTGGCCGTTGTGCTCGTCGGTGAAAGGCTGCCGCCTTCCGGATGGGCAGGCGTCGGACTGATAGTTGCGTGTCTGGGGCTCATCACCGTTCCGGCTGGAAAGTTACGTTTCAGTCTGTTCCGGCAACGGAAAGAAAACTTTGAAATCGCAAAAAGGAAAGAATTATGAAAGATAAAGCGTCATTTGACTCATTTTCGGCTCTCGATATGCGTGCCGGTACCATCATCAGGGTTGAGGAGAGTAAAACATCAAAGCCCACCTGGCGCATGACTATTGACCTAGGACCAGAACTGGGAACAAGGGTGTCATGCGGTGCGTATACTAACTATGCAGCAGAAGACCTGCAGGAAACGCAGGTAATCTGCATCGTCAATCTGGGTACCATGAAGATGGGACCTGAAAAGTCAGAGGTGCTGGTACTTGGTGTGTCTGATGGTTCAGGCGGGACGATCCCGCTGACGACAGAAAAGCGCGTCGATAACGGTGAATGCGTTTTCTGAAAATCGGCAGATAAAGCCACGTATGGGCAAGAAAATGCTTCCTAAAAATTTCAGTGAATATGTCTGCTTCACGCCCTGAGACATTCGACAAGCTTTTTATGGCTTCAGTAAGGGCGAGTGTCTCGCTTCGAGAGCCAGCAAATATTTCGCTTCGTCATAACAGGTTCTGGCCTTCCAGCAGCGGTAAATGATCCTTATCCATTTGAACGCCAGTGCCCGGATCGCAGACTGATGAGATTTGCCCTTTTCTCTAAGGCCCTGATAATACAGTTTGGCCCAGTATGATGAATTAACCGTCTTGGCAGCCCATTCAACAAAGGTCTGCCTGACGAACTTGGCACATTGCCATCGCCAGTGAACCCAGGATTTTTGGCCGCTTCGTTCGGTCACCGGTGCTATACCTGCGTAGTTTTGAATTTCTTCAGCGCTGTTAAACCGGTCACGGTTATCACCAAGTGCAGCAAGCATCCGTGGGCCCATGCACGGTCCCATGCCCGGAAGTGATTTGAACAGCCCCGCATCTGGCAATGTGTCAAACAGCGTTTCGATTCGTTCGTCATAGGTTTTGATGATTTCACTCACGACTTTAATTTGTGTCGCCAGTGCTGCTGCCATCAAAGCATTAGCCTCTATAACACTCGGGTCTGTAGTCAATGGGATCGCATTATCAATACTCGCAACACGTTGCTCGGTAAGGGCCATAGCGCGACCACCTTTGGCATTCAGAAAGTTGCGGATCGTGTCGCGTCTGGCTCGTTTCAGTTGTTGCAGACTGGGCCACCGGATAATCAGCTCACACAACAGTAAGCTACCCCGATGTGAGAACCACTCCAGTGGCTGAGGATAATACTGTTTAAGCGTATTGATTATCCGGTTCACAAAGCGTCGTTTATCTTCAACCAACTGACGACGTTGCTCAACCAGTTGCTGAAGTAAGCGAATATCCGCATTGTCGGGTTCAATTGATGCGCCGCGCGATAAATGCGCCCATTTCCGTGAGATAAATGGCATCGC
>OLNY01000907.1_pt1 | contig 25506 bp, 25 predicted proteins | sample 1671981 | NCBI WGS metagenome assembly OLNY01 (sample SAMEA3136632, study PRJEB25190) | human gut metagenome | biome: human gut; feature: human-associated habitat; material: faeces | place: Austria | collected 2013
GAAAGACCGAGCGCAACAGCTCGATATCGCCCACGGTATCGGTATGCGGGGTAAGGTAATTAGACAGATAGACCACGCGGTCGAACTCGTAGGCCTGCTCCAGGTGTTGCAGAAGCTCTTTCCACGAGGCATGGGGCGATGACTCATCGCGGCGTGCTTCGGCGGCTACGACCTTAACGTGGTCCCCGGGGAACGCCTTGGCACAAAAGTCATCGTCAACATATGCGGTGTTGCCAACAACCAGCACCTCCATGGCGCACCCCTCCCCTAAAATCCACTTCGTTCATAGTCAAACATGCGTATTTTACGCTGTCAACGCGAGTTGAAACGCCTTTAAGGCTGTTTTAAGAACTTTTTTAGAGGATGTGGGGACATCGAGAGCTAGATAGTGAATCCAATCTGTGGCAGATAAAGTGGCCCCCATACTCCACCAGCGGCGACATTTTCAATAATGCCTCTTGCATAGGAATACAGGTCCTGCATACCGGTGCTAAGTGCTTCTCTGTCAAAAGCATCGTCATCTAAATCCGCAGGAGCGCGATATATGCCGGAGACGGATATTTCGGAACGATAGTAATGACCTTCATTGCTGGGTAGAAGCTCTATAACTAAATTGAGCTGACGAAACCTGACTCCGTTTTCGTCCGAGAATGCACTGGTAATAGCATTTCGAACGTTGCATTCAACGTCAGACTTATTGACGCCCTCTTTCGGAATCATCCCGCCATCAAATGATAAACTGTCCACTTTTCTGGTCACGCATGTAATCAACGGAGATTCAACGCGTTGCTTCTGAAGCGATTCCATTTACATCTCCAATCGAAAGGCATTCTCATCTGCCAAAGGAGCCGAGTCCCTATAAGCCGGGGCTTCTCCTCCAAGTATCACCGAAAATCGTGACGCATTAAGTCTTGAGGCCATCTCACCAGATGAAAGTCCCAGATAAGTGCGCACCTCAGGAACATCTCGAATGAGCTTCATAAGGTTATTTGCGGTAATAGATTGTTGCGATGCCCCGTTCTCCCAACGAGACGCCGTGGGTTTTGAAACCCCTAATAGTGACTCAAACTCATGCTGAGTCAAACCAAGATCAGAGCGCAAATCCTTTATATCCGAGGGAGATAAAAGTTCATGAGCCTTAGCATATTGGGAAGCCAGTGCATGGGCAAGCTTAGTCGCCTCTGTAGCAGTCATTTCATCGTTGCCACACTCGCAAACATAATGCTCAATTCCTTTTACGGTAATTTTCTCACCACGGTAAATTTCAGTCATTGGCGCCGTGGTAAATTGCATTTCTTTGCCACATTCCATGCAACGCATGACTCCTCCTTTAATGAATGTATCCATCGATGTTCGCAGACAAAACGTTTAAATGCGCATTGCCTTCGGAATCAATTGAAAACTTAACGTACCAATCCTCGCATTCAAAACCTCGGCACACGTAGACATCTGCGTAAACATCATGCAGAGGTCCATCCATATCGAGCGCGATGGATTTTCTAAAATCATCAGGCTTCAGATAATCAAATAGGTCAGCAAGGAAATGATCGATGTCCAAATAACCAAACTGATTCATCAGGTGTCTGCGCACCCTACCATTTACCATCATCTTTCCCGAGCGAGCCAAAGACTTCGCTTCGTCAAGTGAATATGTCGGTCGGAGCTTGGTTCGATTCATAACCATCCCTTAGTTAGCATAATGCTAACTATATTCGTCTTGTAGCCAATTGGCAACCTATTATGGCTTTCAAGGCCAAGCACGTTGAAGCCATATTTAGCATACATTCGGAAGTGCGGTGAAAACCCGAGACCTGCCGACCAGATCCCAGATTTAAGACCTTGCGACCTGCGGTTTTGTTAGCAAAAATAGGAGTGTGCTCGGCAAGTTTCGATTTTTCCCCGCACTTCCGAAATTCGCGATAAAAATCCACTGCCAGAAGCGAATACGAACAAGTGCCCTTCGGTAAACAGCCCTTTAAACGCGAAAACCGCCTTTCGGCGGTTCCCACGGACCAAGCCGAACGTATCGTCGCAAGGCCTCATCGCGCGTATTACTTTAAGGGAGAACTTGCAAGGCCGTCAATCCAATACCGCCAAGCTCTCGAATCAAATTTTGAACCCCTCATGGATCAGCCATTCATCAAGGCAATCGTGTCAGAGCGGCGGTCACCGTCAAGACCCACACCGACTCGCTCCCCTGTCAAAAGGCGATCTAACCCGATCGTCAATAGAATAAGAAAGGCTTTGTTGTCATTGGGGCTCCTTAAATAAAGAAAGGTGGCCATCCCAAGAAGGATAGCCACCTTTCCACGGGACGCGGGGCCCGTAGGTTACCCGCGTCAATACCGCTTTTAGATAGGCTACTGATTATTGATCCATAAATCAACGCTATCAATTTGAACCGAACGGTAACCCTACAACCCGGTCCAGGCACCCTTTGTTATCAACCGAATGAAGCCTCACTTGGAACTTGGCAAGCGTGTCAGACATTGCACGCATAAAAAAGGGCAACACTCTCCAGCCGAAGACGTCGCCCTTAAAGCTCCCATAGAGCTTTTGTATTGCAGCTAGAAAACTTACCACGCATAGAGCCAGTACAGCCCAAAAAAAAGGGGATGCCCTCCGTTGGGAAGGAACCCCCTTACAAAACTTCGGCCGTTAGAGCAGGCTTCTGTTTTTCATTGTGCGGATATGATAGCTCAAGCGATACTATCAAACCACCACCCAATCCTCCGTCGCAAATTCGCTGCCACGCGCTGAATGCCGAAATTAGCATGCCTGGCAATTAACCCACCAGTGTAAGGGCTATTCTTGCCTCTAAAGATCTCGGCCTTGGGCGAATTACATGGCGTGTCATCTGGCTTCGCGCCATCGTAGGAGGAAATGAAATCCGAGACGACCGCATAGCCGTCATCCCCCTCCATCTCGATGTGCTTCAAGAGCTTGGCCTTTGCAAAGTGCCCTACGTCAAGCATAGGCGGCAACATTTGACAAAAAGACAGGCATCACAACATTTTGGTCAAGAGTCAACTTTTGAAATTAATGAAACAGAGAGACTGAATATTCGAACAGCGTCAAAGTCGCTTTTCAACTAGAACGCCACGTCAATGATTTCAAATAAAGCTTTCGAAATACGTTCGTGCGCGCCATATAGCGCATTCAAACAATTTACTAGTGCAGCGACCTGCTAAAACACAACATGTTGTGGCAACTATCAGAAATGAATGCAACCTCTAGTTCTGATAATGAGGTAATCTGATATTTGACCAATCGAGAGACAAATTACCAGCCTAAAGGCGCCCTGCAGCAACATCAAAGTTGTCAGCCTTTCACATCAGCCCATAAAAGGAGAGTGCAGTGGATAACAATACGCGAGCATGGCAGCCATACAAGAAGGTAGCTAAGAGTTGCAGCGCTTTGGCGTGCGTAAATACGGATGGTTTTGACTGAAGAGTACACATGCGTGTCAATCAACACGCTCGCTAGATAGATGGCTTCCACACCAGAACAGCCGAGCGAGCGATTACGCAGTTTGTCGTATCCGATCCTTACACGAGTCATGATGAAAGGCCATTACCCATGGAAGACCAGCAAACTATCAGCTCATTCAGTGCCTATCTCCAAACGTATTGGACTTATTATCTATCGCTTGAAAGTAGGCTTTCGAAAACAGAGAGCTATTGCGCTTTTTCCCAAAAGAACTCAACTGCATTTTCCATCGAGTACCTAACGCTTCTATTGGCAGTTTGCGGCGAGATAGATTCACTAGCAAAAGCCATCGGAATGTATCATTTTCCCGAGACAGACCTTGCGAAATGCCAGATAAACAAATGGGGCTACTACCTAAATTCAGCATTCCCAGATCTAAAAGATCATGTTCTAGAATTCAAAAACGGGTATCAATTCAGTCCTTTTGGTGGATGGCAGTTGACAATAAAACAGAATAAGAGGGGGCAGCAGATTTATTTAAACACCGAAAACTCGAAAAATCCGACATGGTGGACCGACTACAACAAAGTCAAGCACTCAAGGGCGTCGATAGATTCCAGTCGTGGCCTCACAAACTACGAAAAGGCAAATCAAGTTAACGTAATCGAATCAATGGGTGCCTTATTTTTACTAAATCGCCTCATGATGAAAAAACTCAACGAGGATGCATATCAGACAATAGATCGCTCCAAGCTGTTTAAGCTATGCGATTCTATGGATGAAACCGAAACGTCTATCCACTACGGCAGCCGCGGCGTCCCGTTACAAACAATACGCAGAGGACCTCATGCGCGGATATAGAAAGGGTTCGAAAGACGCTCTTGCCCATGGGTTCGTTGAACGAAGTAACGTTGATTCTGCGCACCACTGATGTCTCGGTCCATTGCGCTATTTGCCCCGAAGCCAAGATAATATCGATTAGATTTCCTGAAAGGAGGCAATATGGACAGCCTTCAGTTCAACATCTCGATACCTTCCGATGAAGACGGCTGTGTCCTTTTCCGATGTCCACATTGCGGAGAGCTATTCAAAGTCGCCGTTGATGAGTATAGGAGTGATTCCGTTTTAGATATCCACTGCCCTCTGTGCGGTCTTATCTCGGACGGCTTCTTCACACAAGATGTCATCGACCTGGCCTTATCAAAAACAGCGAATGTGGTCATGCCGAAGCTAGAAGAATTACTTAAGAAGGAGCTTGGCGGAATGGACAACGACCTCATCTCTTTCAGCGTAAAGACAAACCACGAAAAGGAGCCCGAGATCCCCATCAGGCAAGCGGTCGAAGCCTTACAGAAGGTAACCTGCAAGGATTGCAAGCGCATATCAAAGGTGTCCCCTGCACTTGCGATGTCTTCATACACATGCCCCTACTGCGGAATAGGACAATTCAATGGATTCTGAGAAGATTGAGCTGCGAAAACTACTCTTCAAACATAGTGCTGAAGCCAGCAACCTTTTAAGGTCTGACTACAACGGCCTCAACACAGCCCTTACTCGCTATCTCAACTTCATCGAAGGACAACCCGTAACACGAGCGTTCATTGAGTATTGCTTGGCAAACCATTTGCCTAAAGGATTCGACGAAAACGCTGAAATCGATGAAGTGTATTCTGCCCCATATACCATATTTGACTTCCCGCCTAGCTGCGAGGGCGAAAGCGCCGTAACGTATCTCGTACTCAAAGCCATAGTCGACAGAAACCTATGTCAATCGCTCAACCTCCTTATGGGCTACGCGCACGGTTCCAGAAAATGTGACGATATGGCCGAAGGCTTCCTGAATGACGTAGCGAGACGACTCGTAAACGGAGTCAATCAGGCAATAACATTAAAGGGCATCGAACTGGGATTGGACGAATCCGTGACACAGGTAAACAATTTCGGCAACTCGGGAGCCGCCATCGCTTCCCAGACAACGAGCGGGTCAAGCACGATCATCAATCAGTCAAACGGTATAGATGCTAACGCACTCAACGACACAATCGAAAAACTCGAAGGCTCCCTCACCGAGCTTTCCGATGCGAACAGGGCAATTGCCGCTGATGCAATCGCCGCGATGAAAGACGTTCTTGAGACTCCGCAACCTAAACCGTCAATAGTAAAGTCGCTATGGAACACCCTAAAGGGTATCAACGAGGGGGCTACGTTTATTGAGAATGTAACGAAGCTGGGCGCACTCATCGCCACTATCCTTCCCGGAATTACCGGATAGACCGAGAATGGCGGCCTCTCGCCCCATCATGCATCACCATGCCAACATACGGCATCGTCGTAGGGGGGATACCTACCCGACAAAGGGGTACCAGGGCCCATATCGGCCCCGGTACCCAAACCCAATAACGGCGGTGCTGCTTCGCGATATTCGCCGATACCCAAGCGAGCAAATACTCGGGCACGTTCGCGGTGGATAGCGCGCTATAAGTCCTTGGATCAGTCTGCTGCTTAGCTTGCGGATGGAGGGAAACAAATCAAATAAGAAAGCCTTCCAAACAGCGCCATAAGAGCAATTGAAGCTAATTCACAGAAGACAATAACCCAAGTCCGGCAAAACCGATCGCCGTTCCCAGAAGGACCGTGGACGAGACGATAAACAAACGAGAATGCCGCATATAGCGTATTGAACAGGAAGAATCCCACGACCGAGACAATGAAAGCTATCTGAAAGATGCTCGTATCGGAAGCAGCCGCGCCGATCGAAGATGTGGTGAACGATACGCCCGCATTGAACGCAAGCGTAATGGCCGAAAAGACTCCAAGAATGCCAATTAGCTCAGTCTGCATTCTTTTGGCTTTTTTCTCAGCTTTAATTGCGGCCCGTTCAGCCGAGTTGAGGGCATCTTTTGTCTTAGAGAGCTCCTTCTTAGACTGTTTAAGGCTCTTATTGGCTCGCCCAATCTCGCCAACGACCATCCTCATTCTGCCGCTGCCGCTGCCTGCGCGTTTTGCCTCAAGTGCAACATGATCGTATAGCTTTTCGAGCCTTCTATCTTGTTGGAGCGCAAGGATATCGAGGTCATTTTCTAAGGCATTTTCACCATCGTGGTCATAAACAAGGAATTGCCTTAGATTGGACGCAAGACAAGTCGCCCTAGCCTGCTCCTGCTCAATCTCGGCATTAAAATTATTAATCCGCTCACGAGCTTCGCCTTCATCAATCGCAGGGTGTTCGTAGCTCTCAATAGCTTCAACAATGCTCGAATAGCGATGACGAAACTCTTGATCCGAATAAACTTTTACCAAAACTCCAGCGCAAGAGATAATCTCTTCTTGGTTTTCAAACTCATGGTCAGCCATCACGCGCAGGCATTCATCAAGCTGCCGTTGCGTTGCTGCCTTCTGCTCGCGCCAGGCTTTAGAGCCGTAAAGAACCTCAGCAGCCATAGGTTGCCTTAATAATCTCGTCCGTTATCACATCGCCGTAACCAGAAGCCTCCTTCTCGTCACGATTGTAGACACAGTCCCATGCCTTACCTTTTTCATGTGACTCAGCTACAAGAGCCCAAGCGGGCCTATCAACCCACTCTGCATAGACGGATTCAAGCGAGGCTCTCATATCAATAGAATGCTGTTCATGATCAAGTTTAAATGACTGGATATCAAACGGGGTCTCATCCGGTGAAAACTCAGGCCTCAAGATAGGGCTACCACCATATCGAGAATAAGCATTATAAACATACGGAATGACCGGACCGTACTGCCAAGCACGTATTTCATCATCGAACAGCTTGTTCCAATCATGCTTTTGCATGTAATCGACCTGAGCGAAAAAGAGCATCTTTTGGAGCTGAAGGTTGCTGATGAGTTTTTTATTCTCACATGCGTGGCCAACGAGAAACGCGGCGCACTGTATAGCCTTCATTACGATGCCTCACCTTTCCTGTTAGAAATAATGAGCAAATATTTTACTCTCCAACACACTCCTAATCAAGTTTAAATAATATCTGATTTGAAAGACACACAAAAGTGTGCCGATGGGCCGTCCTTATTCATATATGGACCGACGCCACTTCTGTCGCATTGCCTCGCAAACACGCAATCAGGCTGCTCTCCCGGTAGCCGTTGCGGCTGTTCGCCCCACCGCCGCACAGCTGGTCGGACTCGGCGTCCGTCACGGCATTGACGATCTGCTCGGCGAGGCGCCTGAACAGCTCCTGCATATCGATGGCGCCGTCGTCGGACCATGGCATGGCGAGCATGTCCGGCGTCGGGTCTGATAAGATATCCATAGCGGTCCTCGTCCTTTCCCAGAACCTGTTGTTGTGGTGATTTCAGATTCTAGGACGAAGGCCGTTCTTCGTTAAACGGGCGCTGGGGCGTCACCCTTACACCAACATTTTCGACGCGATCGATCCCGCACGGCCTTGAGCAGCCATGCCAAGCATGCTGTAAAATATCGTCAAAAAAAAGAGAGCCGACGCATCAACCCTCTTCAGGTGTCGCCCGAAGGCTTCCACCGCAATTGACTATATTTTAGTCGATATCCTATGTTTGTCTACGGGCCCGTCCACCAGTGATGGCCCAGAGGGCGGAAGCATCGATCCTATATTTAGTGTCACCCGAGAGCATGAGGCACCAACAGGGAATGATATTTACGATTTGCCACTCAGCACCCATACAGAAAAGGCCTTAAACCTACGCAAACAAACTAGATGGAATTTAGCCCTTGGCCATGTTCCATAAAACCACCCCAAGCTCCTCTAGCTTCTTTGACTTAATAACGTTTCCCAAGTTCACCATAATGTCGGTGGAAGAAACTAACTGTTGGGTCGTGGGAATATCTATAACAGCAATTTCACCACTTGCATGTTGCACCGGCCCCGAAAACAAAACGCCGAGAAATTTAAATCGCCGCTGACCAAGAGTAATCGTTCCGTCGTCGACATATGGTCCATTATCCAGCAGAAATACGGGCGACCCGCTCGACCCAGGAAAACAAGCGCAATCTATCATAAATTGAGGCAAGCCGTTGAAATCGTATCTTGGATGGGTGGCCGTCATGCCCCTGCGCATAAGTGGGGCATTGTGCACTTCATCAATAAGACCGATCGGATAACCAATCATAATGACGTCTTCAAAAGGGCTTAGCTTGTTAAGTTCGGCCTGAGATGGGATAAGACTTTCGTCTACGGAAACATGATGAGCATTGGGGTCATACTCATGCATTAGTTCGAAAACGTCCTGAAGCGGAAGCGCACAAAGATCTATAGAATTATCGGGGTGCCCAACCCAAACATCCTCACCATCACCGATGACAACGTCAAACGAACGACGCTCACTAATATCGCCCTCGCGATGAACGTACGGAATCGAGAGGAGCGTTCTAGACGCTCCTCTCACCACATGCTTATTGGTAATAAGCACTGGAAGCGTTATGGTGCCCTTAGAATAAGTGAAAATAAAGCCGCTCCCCCGAGACAATCCCCCGTCATTGAGTTCGCAGCGCACCTGCACCGTAATGTACATTAGCTTTTCTGTAAGATCCACTATGTCATCCTTCTTAAGCTCTTAGGGACAGGAGTCCCTAACTATAGAAAATCAGCTCTAAATCTGCCTTCGAAATACTGAAACCTCACCTTTCCAGGAAACAAAATAACTTTGAAATCAACATTGGAAAGCACCATACTGACCCAGCCAGCAAGGTCAGCAGGCAATACATAGGCATTTTCATGTCCATTCTCAGATATCAGAGCCATTGGGGCACCATCTTCGCCAAACATTACATCCAGCACTCTATAAGTTCTGGGCTGATCGGTGATCCTAAGACGGGGGCGAAATAAGATTTTAGGATCGCTCAAATCGCCCGTATACAAAGGGTCATCGCTTAGCACTTGAAAATGCTCCGAAAGACTCTGGCAGCAGAAGGTGTTGAATCTTTCCGCATTATTAGCGCTAAGCTCGCGGAGCTGAGCGGCGCTATCAAAATTATTGAAGTACTTTAGCAGCGCAATTAAAACGACAAGATCATCAGAGGAACCGCTTCCATAAACCTTGTACCAGCATTTATCATACTGAATCAACACTCGACATAACTTTTTGTATAGTTCGAGGCGCTCATCATTTAGGTTGAACCACTCCACATCAAAAAGGTTCTTTTTAATCTCATCTTCTCGCGACCGATAGGTCAGTTCATCGCGAATAGCTTTCATGAGTTTTGCCACTATTCCAGCAAGCATGTCAGCCATTCTGACACCGAAGCACTCAGAAGAATCCGCTTCACGCACCCCATCAAAGCCAAGCCGTTCTGCAGCAGCTCTAGTATTCTCTTCTTGATCAATGATAAGCGTGCAGTTATCGATCTCACTATGCTCGCTCAGATATAGTCCGAATCCCGCAAGAGGCGAATAGTATTCCCACTGATAATCATCCAGTGGCATCACGTGGTCCATAACTTCCAAAATCGATCTGAATTGATCCATTTCGGTCCACTTAAGTTCGGGATTCGCTTTGTCATCTTCGATTCTATTTAGGAGAAAGTCCCGCAAAGCGTCTAATAAATCGTCGGGCGATTTATATATCGATTCAACAACTTCATTAGGTCTATATTGAACTAACAGCTTTGCAAGAGAGTATTTCATTAGATCGGCATTAAAGCAGGGCTGGTTTTGATATTGACTGAACAGTCTATCAACAAGCAATTCGACCTTACTTGAGAAGGAACAATAGACATACATTTCTTCATCAAACAGGTCGAGATAATCACTGATCAAACGCGCGTTATGTTGAGACAGAGATTTAAATCCATATTTGAACTGGCTCCTTTTAAGACAAGTGCTCTTTAACTCTTTAGCGTTTGGAGAAAGATACTTTTTCTCGAATTCACAATACTGGGCAGCTAAATCGGACTCCCGTTGAGAATCCCACCCTACTATTGCAACAACAAATCCATCATAGAATTCATCGGCTTTGATGGTCTCAAGATTGAGTAAGCGGCTATGCTGGCTTTCGTCGTAGTAGAAATTGTAATCAGACATCCGTGATCAATCTCCGATCCATGAATGAACAGCGCAACGATAGCAAGCACAAACGTTCGTCGCATTTATTAATTGCCACCAATTATATTGTCTTAATTAATTATGCAAACATAACATCCCAGAGAAGAGTACGACCCCTCTGGTATGCCTCTACGGATATGCTTGCCTACAGTACGGCAGATTCGCGTGCCTCGCCGACAGACACATTGCCGAAGACGGAAACATCTACGCCCACGGTCCCATCTCCTACGGCGTCCCCGGGCCAAAACTGATACGCGTGATCTTTGAGGGCATCCCGCACAATCTCGTTATCAAAACGCCCAAGTACGCATATCAGAAGGAGTATCGAATCATCGGGTGCGACCGGTCGAATGTCACCTTTTACCAGACGAGAATCACCCGGGCTGCAAAATTGAAAAATACGACCACGCAGAACTTGACCTAAGCAGCAGCCTCGCGGACTTTTCCTGGAAGGTTTCGGTGTCGAGTCTCGAAGAAGCAGAAGACGGCCTCACGCTAAAGCTGCCGCATCACGTATAGCCAACCTAGCACAGGCCCGAGCGTCGCCGGGGACTAAATCGGGCCCACTCCCCCTCCCCAACATCCCCCAGAAAGTTCGCTGATGTTGACTGGGGTTCCCGTAAAATAAACCGCAACAAAATATGTGCGGAGTGCTGGCCTGGAGCTGCCTTCGGACCCTATTGGCTGCTCACCGAGAGGCTCCGCTATGAAACGACCCCTTTACTACCTGCTCTGCACGATCGCGTGCACGTCCATGGTCGGCGCGACGATGCCCATGGCGGCCATTGCGGAAGCCATGCAGCCTCAGGCAGCAGCCGAGCAGCAGGCGCAAGCCGACGCCACGAGCAGCGACACGGGCAAGGCCGAAGACGGCACTAACACAAATGCGACAGCAGATACCGTAGAGGACAGCACCGCAACATCCACCGGCACCAGCGCAGTCAACACGGAGAGCCCTGACGGCACCACCGCCGCAACCACCACCCTCACCCCATCCCTCCGCGCCCAAGCCACCCCCACACCCGCCGCAATCTCCACCACGTCACAAACCACCTACGCCCACTCCGCCACCGCAACCCAAAACGGCGTCACCTTCACCGTCTCGTGGAACGACGCCCCCGCGGGCACCGCGACGACCTTCCACGTAACCCAGGCCAACGGCTCGTCCCAGGCCAAGGCGCGCATGGACGTGCCCACCTATTGGGACGGCGGCAGCCACGAAAGCGTCTGCGACCCGTCTCGCCCGACATGGTCCAGCTACTACAGCCTGGGCACCACGGGCCACGACTTTACCTTTGACTTCACGGCATCGGGCACGTACCGCATCTACTTCTACTTTATGGACAACGACAGAAACGACCCCCAAAACGACAAGGGGATCTACTACCTGCGCACCACGGCGGAGGTGACCGTAAACGACGCCGCCCGCCCAAGCGTCACGCAGATCGTAAACAACGCAGTGGCCCAGTGCAGACAACAGACAAACGGCTCGGAATACGACATGGCGCTGTGGCTCCACGACTGGACGCTCGACCAGCTGGAGTACGACCACGGCCTCAACTGGTGCTCGGCCGAAAGCGGCCTCACGCGCCACCAGGGCACCTGCGAGAGCTACCAGCGCATCTACTCCAAGCTCCTTGACGCCGCGGGCATCGCCAACGGCCGCATCACCGGCAACGGCCACACCTGGAACGCCGTAAAAATCGACGGCAAATGGTGCCAGATGGACCTAACCTGGGACGACACCGGTGACAACTGGTACGGAGACCTGGACCAGCGCCATCTGTACTTTGGCCTGACCGACGAGCTCATGGCGATCGCCCACTCCGACCACACAGCAAATTACCAGAAGAACGACTACGCCTACCGCTCGACCGACCTGTCCAACAATTACTTTATGCGAAATGGCAAGGCTGATGAATGGGTCGAAAAATATGCCGACCGCATTCAGCAGCACCTGGATGCCAAAGAAGAGAGCTTTTCCATCGATGCCGACAACCAGTCCTTCCCGCCGAGCATCTCGGGGATTCAGAATGGGATTGTTGCTTATGCGATGAATCAGAGGGAGTGGAGTACCGCCGGTGTTGAGGTGGCGCTAAAAACAATGTCAAACACTACGACCCAATCGAACTCATCTTGGGTGGCATTGTTCATCTGCAACGCAATCTACCAAAGCGTCCCCGAAAATAATGAAATATCACAGGCAGTAATCAATATTGCTGACGCTGAATACACAGGAGAGCCAATAGAACCCCGAGTTATCGTGACGATGGATGAAGCTACTCTAATTAAAGAAACTGATTATCGAGTAGAATACATGAACAATATTACTCCCGGAAAAGCCATAGCAAGGATAGTTGGAGTTGGATCCTACGAAGGCAGCATTGAATCGTTTTTTGAGATCAAAGCAAATGACGAAGTTACAGAATACGTGAGTAGTCTTTACGATGGAGTGTTGAGGCGGCGAGCAAACGCTGATGGATTTGCTTTGTGGGTTTCTAATATACGAAGAGGCATGCCATTCAATGAAACGGCAGCGCATTTCTTCGACTCAATAAAATTTAAAACACACCCGTTCACAAATCAGGAAATCGTAGACATCGCATATCGAATACTGCTTAAAAGGGAGCCGGATGTAACAGGAAGAAGCGCTTGGACCAATTATTTGGATTCAGGGAACTCTTTGTATACTTTTATAATCGCATTTACATCTGGAGAGGAATATCAGACGCTTGTGCTTGATGAACACATCAACCACTATGTCGACAATCTCTACCAAAAGAGCCTTGGCCGGAATGCGGACTTAGCAGGAAAAGAAGCATGGTGCTCAAATATGCGCAACGGAATTCCGGCTGGAGACGTCGCCGTCGCTTTCTTTTCCTCCAGCGAATTCGTCAGCCGAAAACTATCTTCGGAAGAAATCATAAAAGCAGAATACTTTGCAATCTTAAATCGTCATCCCGACCAGGTTGGCTTCCAAGAGTGGCTTTCATGCAGTAAAAATGGATTGTCGCCTTCCGAGATCGCACGTTTCTTTACGAATTCGGATGAATTTCGAGATCTCTGTATCAAAAGGGGTATTAGGCCCTAGCCTTAAAAAAGCTTAAAGAAATAAGATCAACGATATTTACATTTGCCAATCTACACGCCTCCATCGGCCATTTCCAAAAATTGTATGCAAGGTTAACGATCAAAGGAGGAAAAACGAGACACCAGAGACCGATGCCCGTGAAATTAGCAAGCAGGAAAGAAGCGACAACCGAAACAATGCTTGTTACAACAAACGCAGGCATATATGGAATAACGTTAAAACATGAGATGAAAGAAGCGAATAGATTGATTCCTCGATACACAAGCATATAAGCGCATATTGTGACAAGCATTATTATGTCAAAATCAAAACCTGGCTTGAAAATCCTAATTAGCGGAATACCAATGACGATAAAGGCGAAGTAACCAATGACGCTGACTCCGAGATACGCAACCAACGATTGAGAGAAGTGCCTTGCGGCTCCATACTTATCGCCAAGGAGGACACGAGCTTGAATTTTAGGCATTGCGGCGTTGTACCAAGAGTAAGCACAATTAGATACAACCGTTGTTATCTGAATAGCAAGTCCGTAGGAACCGGTCGAAGCCAAACCAAGGACCAGCGAACATATTACAGTGTTCGCCTGTGTGCTTAGATATGCCGACAGCGAAACAAGGCCATCACGCCAAGCATTGTGCCACATCGACGAAAACAAAGCTCCAAGGGATTCCATATTACTACATTTCTCGCCAGCACTCAATGCCGCAGCAACACCATCATACCGTCTAAAGCCACGCATCAGTAGCATACGCAAAACAAAATTTGAAACGAAGAAGGCAACAGCCGTACCAAACAGACCGGCACCCGAAAGCAAAGTTGCCACGGTAACAGCGAACTGAACCATCTTAGAAATGGAAATCGACTTGTAGTTAGCGGTTATCGCACCAACACCTCTCAGACAGGCTTCAAGGTAGCCGTAATATAAATTGAAAAAAATACCTAAAGCATAGACGCCCCAAGAAATAAACCAGATGATACTCCCATCGGGACTTACTGCATCAACATAAAGAGTTCCCAAAGACACCATAAGCAGTAGGGCACAAAGAGCAATAACTAGATAAATGCGTCTGCAGACCCTGGTCACTCTATAAAACAAAACGTTGTTAACAGTACCAGTTCCACCATCAGACGTTGTACCTTCAGCAACGATAGCATCAGCACCGTTCCATGCATAGTTAACATTTCGCGACACTGTTGCATTGAACCCAAAATCGAGCAAAGCAACCAACGCATTAAGGCTTTGAAAGACATACCACATGCCGAGCTCATCATCAGTCAAATGAGCCAATACAAAGGGCAACATGAGAATATTGACACCTATATTTAGCAATGTTCCAATATATGACCAAATATAGTCACTTTTAACTTCAGCTCTCAACTTATCCACCCTCTGTTTATTCAAAACCCACTGCTAACAAGTTGACAGTTTCAGCTGCACACCTATCCCATGAGAACAAACCCGCATGTTTTTTACCGGCTTCAATCCGTCTCTCACGTTCGTTCAAAGGCATATCCAAGCAACGAAGCATCGCATTTGAAAGGCCAACGCAATCCTCTGGATCGTCAACATAGATAGCAGATGAACCGGCCACTTCAGGAAGACTCGAAACGCGCGAAGTGACTACAAGCGTTCCGGCAGCCATTCCTTCCAGAACAGGTAAACCAAAGCCCTCATACCGAGAAGGGAAAACGAGTGCGCTCGAGTAAGCCAACAAACTCCGTTTCTCGGCTTCCCCAACAAACCCAACAAATTCAATGCTGTCTCGGACGTCTCCAGCTCCAACGGAAGATGCAAGGACATCGATATCGGAAGAACTGGACCTTCCTCCGATGACAAGGCGACATGTTCGTTGCCTTGCCACTCTCGCAAAAGCTCGCAGAAGACCATCTACATTCTTACGATCATTAAGATCGCCAAAATAGACAAAATAATCCCCTTTTGGGACAATATCGCGCGCCTCATTATCACAACAAGACAGGCTTAATTCTGGACCACCAAGATGCACAACATTTTTGCAGCCATCTATATTTCCAATATATTTATCGACATCATTCGAAGTCGATTCAGAAACGCAGATAACACTGTCTGCATTTCTAATTGAATGCGGAGTGTGATAACGTTCAACTAAATAATCAATTCGGCTATTTCCCCATGCCGGATTCATCAGCAGCGCGAGATCGTGAACAGTAACGACCTCTCGCTGAGCAACTTTTTGCCGCGGAAGAACTTGCGAAGTACCCCAGAAGACATCAAGTGCGTCATTCTTGATTTCACTACCCCACAAATACCGGTAAAAAAAAGCTGAAGGACGACCATTTAGTAAACGAAAATGGCGCTTGTCAAAATATTCTGAAAACCAGACTAATGGATGATTTGCATAGCAGAAAACTTCGAACCGATCATCATGCAACAATCTCTGAAGAACTGCTTTGGTGTAGACACCGATTCCCCCCAAATGTTGATTGGTGATGGGGCGAGCGTCAATTCCAAGCTTAATCATAAATACCGTCCAATTGTGGCCACGCACTTTAACTTTAAATTCAGCAATTATCTAAAACTAGATCCTTAAACTCCTAATTAGATAAACCCGTATTGCTGCGATACGGTCGCCTAAGAATTGCTGGTAAAGAAAGAAATTCAAGCAATAAGATCAGAAGCACTGATGAATAAAGCCCCCAAATCTCAGAAGAACACATAAGACAGCGAAGCAATTGATATAAAACAAACGGTACAAACACTTCTGATCCAGTTAACGACTTGCATCGGGTAAGGAAGAATTCGCTGAAAATCCATTCGAGACGCGCAAACACATAACCCATGGCAACGGCGAAGCAGACAACGCCCAAAATACCAAAATTAAAATATGGCTCCAAAAACCAGCCGCCGCGAAGTCCAAAATGACCAACCCAGCCAAAAAGAGTTTCTGTAGTAAATGTACCGTAAAGATAGTTAGTTTTAAGATCACCAAAATGCCCAGGTGCAAGCAACGCAAAAGCTGCTTGATAGGTTTTTCCGTTTAGGAAATTGCCTCCTGCAAAATCAATGCCCCGAAGGACATATGCGCCATCTCGTATATCGCTAAAAGTATTGCCGTATAGCATTTCCTCAAAAGCGCTGTAGATTCCACCAGCAGACGAACTTGAACTACGAATGTTTGAGTATATAAGGCCAAGGGCAACCACTCCAAAGATTGCAGCAACAACAATAGGCAACTTACGCCTTAAGGAACTCATAAACTCGATTGCGCTTAAACGTATATTTCCTGACTTGTAAACCCACATAAGAAAAGTCGGAAGAAGAACAACAAGAAACACTGATTCCCTGTTTCCCGTCAAAAATAGCGAACATGTACAGGCAAAAAAACCTATCCAGTCTTCAACGCGAGAAGAAAGTCTAATGCCGTAATATAATCCCAAAGCAGGTAACATACGCGTTACAACTGTATAGGGCAAAGCAAAAATCGTTCCATTGGAAAATCCTCTTTGCCCATTAAAAAGAGGAAATGTGCCATTAACCGTAAAACAAATTACAACGAATGCGACCACAAGAATCACAATAAGAACGTTAACACCTGCAATGTCTATAACTTCAGCATGTCTCGCCGTAGCTGTTCCCCATTGCGGATGACTTAAGCACTGTAGAATATTAACCATAATGAGGAAAATACAAAACCCTAGCAGATTAACGAATAGACTTGTTGCCGTATATCCAGTCATTAGCCCCGATGAATCTACCCACAAGGCTCTCCATGAATAGTCATTCACAAAATAGAGCGGAGACACAACAAGCTCGGCTATGAACTGAAATAGACAAATATTGAAAATAGAAAATATATAACCGCGTGTTGCAAAGCAGCGAATAAAGTAAACCGCAAGCAACGCCAAGTCCACGAATGCAAGAGGAACAAGATAGGCAGAGGCCCCGGCGATTAGCATATGTTGATCCTTTACTTATTATCGTTCAGGCATGAAGCCAGAAGCTCAAAAAGCCGACATGCGCTCAAGTCCCAACTATAAGAATTTAGGACCTCTTTATAAGCTTCAACAGAATTTGCTTTAATTTCATCTAGATTTTGCTGTGGAGTAAACGGATCCAGATAAGCAACGCTGTCCCCATAAATCTCATGCATACACGGAATATCACTAACAATGACGCGAGATGCACCGACAGCCATCGCCTCCATCGGGGGGATCCCAAAACCCTCATATAGTGTGGGATAAAGAAACGCTTTGCAGTTAGCCATAAGGTACTTGGCTTCACCGTCAGAAACATAACCTAAATATTTAACGTTATCAGCTTTCGGAATATCACGATCACCGAAAACATTGGTGTTAATTCCACCCGCAACAGCAAAAACGCAGGAAGGGTTCAACTTCGCTGTTTCAGCAATCCATTTCAAATTCTTACTCGGCGCAAGTGAAGACAACGCGAAGTAATAGCCTTTTGATTCAAGTCCGTACTTTGATAAAGCAAGACTATCCTCTTGTACTCTTTCAACATGTTGCCAGGCATTGGGGATGACAGCTATTTTGCCTATTGCATTTGGATAGTAATGAAGTATCTCACTTTCACTAAAATGTGAGACCGTCACAACCGCCTTTGCCCTTCGTGTGATACACGAGAAAAGCAAGAGATAGTAGTACCGGAATTTCCAATCCCAAAAAGCAGGATTAGCACGGACATTCATATCATGCAGACAAACGATACCGGGTGAAAACAGTGGGCCAGTGTTGCACAGATTTACCGTAAGAAGATTGCGCTTCCTTGTATAACGAGGAAGATCAAACTGTTCCCACATAGCACCGCTAAGTTTTCCATATTTTTGCAAAACGATATTTTCAGTCGGCTCCCAATCAATTGGCTCACAATTACCAGGTAGCAGAATGACCGCTTCGTTAATACCAAAATAGCGATCTAGCCTTTTGACTAGCTCACGAGCATAGCGATCAACACCCGTCACTCTACGAGTCAAAAAACGTCCATTAATGCAGTATTTAAAGCTTTGAGACATTAGTTTTCCTATTCGCGTCCCCATAAGGAATCACTTGTGGTTGTTTTTTCTTCCTAACCATCTTGGCGGGTATGCCAGCCCAAATCTCATTTTCTCCCGTGCTCTGAGTCAAAACAGCATTAGCACCAACAACAGTTCCGGAACCAAGGTACAGGAGGCCGTCGGCGCCCAGCACCTTGGCACCCGTGCACACCATAGCGCCCTCACCAATGACCACACCTTCAAATCCACCTACGCCATCGTAGCCAGGCCAGCATGTGGCATCTCCAATTGTCACATTCTGGCAAATTAAGGAGCCATCCTTCAAAATCGTTTTCGGATGTATAACGGTACCAAGGCCGTTATGAAGAAACTCAACGCCATGGCCCACCTCAACTTGGGGGGGGCAAGTCAAATCCAAACAAAAGAATTAGCAACACCTGAACGAAACGCCTTCGATTCACCCCCCCCTGCGACTCCACGCGACTATTTTTGCTGCGTATGACATCTAAGCCCCTTTGTCCTTTACATTAGTTAGATAGCGCGTTGATACAAAACTCAGCTATAGATTGTTTAAACTTCTCACGTGAAAAATTTTCAGCTTGAGCCCTACATCTAGACGAACTAAATACGCTTCTCTCGAACTCTTCAATGCAAGCTATCAGCGCAGATGAGCTCTGTTCGTAGAAAAATAAACCAGTTTCGCCATCAATTACGGTCTCCAGAGCTCCTCCCTCGCCATATGCAAGCACGGGAGAACCACCAGCCATGGCTTCCAGAGGCGTCAATCCAAAATCCTCAATGCCCGGAAATAGAAACGCTTTAGCATGGCCATAATAGTAAGCAAGCTGCTCATCGGAGACACGCCCCACGAATTCAACGGTCGGGCCTGCCATGGCGCGCAGTCTCTCTTCTTCCTCGCCACCTGAGCCAGCAACAATTAGCCTTCGACCCAATTTATTGCACGCTTCGATGGCGATATCTATACGCTTGTAGCCAACAAAACGCGAGAGCACGAAGTAGTAGTCTCCGCGCTCTTCGGATACCTCACCTTCGGGCAAGCGAATACCGGGGTAGATAGTCGTTGACTCCCGGCGATAAAACTTTGTAATTCGTTTGCCAACATAGTCGGAATTCGAGATAAATCGATCGACACGCTGCGCTGCTTGAAAGTCCCACATCCGCACATCGTGGATCAAGTGAGGCATAAAAGCGCGTTTTAGGATCGACGCACCATTTAAGTAATCATAGTAGAGGTCCCACACATAGCGTATGGGTGAGTGACAGTAGCACACATGCAGCGAATCAGGTCGAGTGATAACACCCTTGCAGCAACTGGCGCAAGAGCTGATTACAAGATCATACTCCGTGAGATTAAGCGATTCCCATGCTTTGGGCATGAAGGATAGGAGAAGCTTGTGATGTGTCCTACCGCCTGGCCAATTCTGTATATAGGTCGTGCGAATATCACACTTCCGTGTCCAGGCAGGAGCTTTCTTCTCGTTATACACGAGAGTGTAGATAGGTGCATCCGGCCAGACTTCATGGAGGCACCTGAGCACTTGCTCGGCACCCCCCTCGCTCACAAGCCAATCATGAACGAGTGCAACTTTTAGACCCTTGGTTTTACAAGTCAACTATTACTCCCAGAAATTGCCAAAACGCTCGATATCCTCTTCGACTAAGATGTCGCCCTGTTGCACCTCAATGATGTGCATGTCGGCACCGACAGCGCGCCCCGCATGTTTCATGTTCGCGGGAATGTGGACAACCGAACCAACGCACACATGCTGTACAAGTCCATCAAGCACAACCTCACCGGCACCGGATACCACTGTCCAAACTTCACTGCGATGTTTATGCAACTGATAGCTGAGCTGGCCACCCTCGCGGATGATGAGCTCCTTGGTGAGAGCCTTGGCGCCGTCGGGGAAGACGCTGCTGTCGATGACGCGGTACTCACCCCACGAGCGTTGCTCGTACATGGGTCGGCTCTCGGCGACGGCATTGACCTCGGCCTTGATGTTGGCCGATGCCTCCTTGCCGGAGACGAGGATGCCGTCGGGCGTCGCCACCACGACGGAATCGGAGATGCCAGCAACGACCATCGGAAAACCCGTCTCGTTGATCACGTGGACGTTCTCGCACGTCTTGGAATCCACCACGACGCGGCCCGAGGTATACTCGGCCATCTCGTCGGTCAGCGTGTTCCAGGTACCAAGGTCCTTCCACTCGCCCGCGTAGGAGACCGCGCCGATGGACGACGCCCTCTCCACAACCTCATAGTCGAAGGAGTTCTTGGGCAGCTCGGAATAGCGCGAGCGGAACTCCTCGAAGGTCCCGCACTCCAGGTACTTGGCGGTGAGGCCGATGAGCCAGCCGAGCCTGAAGGCGAACACGCCGCAGTTCCAGAGGGCGCCCTGGGAGATAAGCTCCCGTGCGGTCCCCTCGTCGGGCTTCTCCGTGAACCGGTCGACTCGGCGGGGCCAGCACTCCCCCGCCGCGGGCACGATGTAGCCGTACTTGCCGCTGGGATAGGTGGGCTCCACGCCCATGAGGACCAGCTCGGCGAAATCCGACTGAACGGCCTCGTCGAGCTTCACGACGCTGTCGTAGTAGGCCTGGTCGGCGTAGCTGTCGATGGGCATGACGATGACGGTGTCGTCCTCGCCGGCTCCCTGCTCGAGTGCGAGATGCGCGCACGCGAGCATGATGGCCGGGGCGGTGTCCCGGCGCTCAGGCTCGAGGACGAGCGCGTAGTCACCCTCAACCTGGCGGCGGATTGAGATTTCCTGACTCGCACAGGTGGCGATGGTGATGTCGATGTCAGCATCAACAGATCCGATCTGACCGAAGACGCGCTGGACCATGGAGACGTGGTTCCCGTCCGTGTCGCGCAGGACCTTGAGGAACTGCTTGGAGCGGGTGCTGTTGGAGAGCGGCCACAGGCGCGTGCCAGAGCCGCCGGAGAGCAATACGAGATGGATCATTATCGAGTTCCTCCCAAGATTGACTTTGCGTCCGCGACAAGCGCAGCGAGCTTAGCTTCGGACTTAGCGCGACCGGAACCTTTGGCAAACACGTATGCCTTCGCCTTGGGCTCGGTGCCGCTGGGGCGGAAAAGCACCCGCGACCCGTCGACCAGCCTGAACTCGAGGACGTCCGCCTCGGGAAGGCGCTGGGGCTCATCGGTCGCGTTGACGACGGGCATCGGTGCCCCGTCGGAGTAGTCGGTGCGCTCCGCTACGGCGGTGCCGCCGATATGCTCCGGAGCGTGCTCTCGGAGTCCGGACATCATCGCGGCCATGTCGGACGCGCCCTCGGGACCCTCGTATGCCTGGCCGAGAAGGGCGCTCGACCAGAAGCCGTATTCCTTATAGAGGTGCTCCATGGCCTCGTAGAGGTCCAGACCCAGCTTCTTCCAATGGGCGGCGAGTTCGCAGATGAGCATGGAGGCGACCACGGCGTCCTTGTCGCGCACGGACGTGCCGGCGAGGTAGCCGTAGGACTCCTCGAAGCCCATGAGGAAATCGCCCTCGCGGCCCTCCGACTCCAGCACGCCGACCTGCTCGCCGATGAACTTGAAGCCGGTGAGCGTGCGGCGCAGCTCGAGGCCGCGTGCGCGAGCGATATCGTCTGCCATGGGCGCGGACACGATGGTGGTGCAGGCGACCTCGCGGGACATGTCGCGCCCGCCCTCGGCGGCCTTATCGGCAAGGAAATCGAGCAGTAGCAGGCCGACCTCGTTACCGGTGAGCAGCTTGTACTCACCTGCATGCGGGACGGCGATGCCCACTCGGTCGGTGTCCGGGTCGGTCGCCAGGAGCAGGTCGGGCCTCACCCTGTCACAGTACTCGAGCCCGAGCTTCAGCGCCTCGCGTACCTCGGGGTTGGGGTACGGACAGGTCGGGAAGTCGCCGTCGTGCACGCACTGCTCCTCGACGGTCACGACCTCGTCGACGCCGATGCCCTCGAGGACGCGGGACACGCACTCCAGGCCGACGCCGTGGAGCGGGGTGTAGACGATGCGGAGCCCCGAGCAGTCCTCTCCCGTTGACACCTTGAGCGTCTCATCGAGATACCGGTCGAGAACCCTTTCGGGAATCCATTGCACGAGGCCAGATTCCAGTGCCTCGTCGAGCGGCATCGCCTTGACGCCGTCGAAACAGTCGACGGGGTCGATAGCCGCCTGGATGGCCTCCGCCGCCTCGACGGTGATCTGGCAGCCGTCGGCGCCGTAGACCTTGTATCCGTTGTATGCGGCGGGGTTGTGCGATGCGGTGATGTTGACGCCGGCCGAGCAGCCCAGCTCACGGACGGCGAAGCTGAGTGCAGGTGTGGGCTCAACGCGCTCGAACAGATAAGACCTAATTCCGTTTCCGGCGAGCACCTCCGCCACACGGCGCACGAACTCCTCGGAACCGTGACGGGTGTCGCGACAGAGCGCAACGATCGGATTCTCAAACGTACCATTAAGGTAATCCGCCAGGCCTTGCGTGGCCTTGCCGACGGTATAGATATTTAGACGGTTGGGGCCGAGTCCGAGTTTGCCGCGCAGGCCGCCGGTGCCGAAAGCCAACTCGCGGAAGAAGGCATCGACAACTTGAGTTTCGTCAAGCTTTTGTAGCTCACTTTGTTCCGCATCGCTACAGCAAGAAAGCCATTTATCGAAAGAACCTTGAATCCCTGTATTACTCAACGCGTTTACCTTCCCGTTCTATTTTTTCCAAACATGGCACCGAAGGTGCCCGTAAAACATTTCCAGTCCGTGCGGAAGCAACGATTCCGCACGTAGTGGAGCTCGATTTTCTGTCGCAGGCCGCTCTCGAATGTCGCGGCGTTGCGATCGGTGGCCTGCCACAAGCCCGTGATGCCCGGGGCGACGCTCAGCAGCTCATCCTTCTCCTCTTCGGTGAAGTGTTGATCGAGCTCGTCTCGCGTGATGGGGCGCGGGCCGATCACGGACAGGTCACCCTTGAGCACGTTGAGGAACTGCGGCACCTCATCGATGGAGCACTTGCGGATGAACTGGCCCACTTTGGTGATGCGCGGGTCGTCGTCGACCTTACGCTCCACCTCCCACTGGTGCAGCTGCTCGGGGTTCAAATACTTACGCACGTCGTTTGCATCGGCGACCATGCTGCGAAGCTTAAGCACGCGAATCACCCGGCCTCCCCTGCCCACGCGCTCCTGTGTATAGACCGGCCAGCCCGGCGACTCCGCGCAAATCGCGGCGCAGACACAGGCTATGGGTATCGCCAGCACCGCAGTGCATCCGGCGCTGAAGGCTATGTCGAACGTTCTCTTGCATATGCGGTAGAAGAGGGTCCCCGTAGGTTTCCTAGGCATGGGCTAGCACCCCGCCAAGGGAAAAGTCTCGGGAGATGCCTCTAGCAGGCACCCCCCCCCGTTATGATTTCGACGACCGTGAGCACCACGATCTTCAGGTCCGTGACCACGCCACGCTTGGCGATATACTCCAAATCGCGGCGGACCATCCCGTCGAAGTCGGTATCGTTGCGGTCAGTCACCTGCCACCAGCCGGTAATGCCCGGCTTCACAGCCAAGCGTTGCAGGTCGTACTCGGTATACTCCGCAACCTCGTTGGGCAGCGGCGGGCGCGGGCCGACGACGGACATCTGACCCATGAACACGTTCAGGAACTGCGGGAACTCGTCGATGGAGTGCTTGCGGATGAACTTTCCAATCTTGGTGACACGCGGGTCATTCTTCATCTTGAACATGGCGCCGGCGATCTCGTTCTGCTCCCTGAGCTCGGCGAGGCGCTCGTCGGCGTCCCTGTACATGGAGCGGAACTTCCACATGCGGAAGGTAGTCAAACTATCGTCGGGGCGGGTGCGGCCAACGCGGATCTGACTATAGAAGGGGCTGCCCTCGCTCTCCAGTCGGATGGCCGCGGCCAGCACCAGGCTGGGCACAGCGATGACGACGAGCACGGCACCGCTGAACACGATGTCGAATGCGCGCTTCACTGCCCTATATGCCAAGCGCGAGCGGTCCCAGTCCATGATGGATTGCATGGCCTTGTAACGGCCGGCGCCCTCGCGACGGTCCATGGCCTGGGCAATCAGTGCCGCCCCTGCAGGCGCACAGCTCTTTGTTACTTCTTTAGCAGCCACAGTCAAACTTACGTCCCCGTTCCCCAGGGATCCCCCAATCGGTAAATTCAAAAATGCAAACAATTAGCTGGTGCAACGTCTCCCTTACGTTTTGATAGGAACGTCGAGCGGAAGCACTTCCCTAAAGCTGGAATCGCCTTCGCCTACGTCCACCAGACACCAGCGCTTGCGACGGTCGATCTTGTGCACACGGGCCTCTTGCCCCACCAAGGGCCCCTGCTCTATGTGCAACACACCGTCTTCTATGCGAGCAATGCTGTTGCGCACCACGCCGTCGTTGTCGAGCACGCTGCAGTACCAGTCCTGCGCATCGTCCGGCATGGGCATGTACGCCCGCTCCCTACTGCCGGCGATGCGACAGCCAAAGCTCAACTGAGCCAGGGCCATATCGAGCGCGGCGGCATCGTGCGTGGCGACGAAGAAATATTCCTTGTACATAGGTTTGGTTTGGAGCGACCATGCGCCGTCCCGCTTAAACCAGAACTCCTTTTGCATCACAAAAGCGTCCTGCATAAGGTTGCGCGGGATAATGCGACGGACCTTTTCGCAGGTCTCGCGCTCTTTTCCATTGGGGGTGTGGACCAGATACCAGCGGACGCGGCCATGCTGGCTGTTGGTTGTGGCGCCGTTAAATGCGCCTGGCAGCTGCTCTTGGCGCCGTGCAGTCTGTTCCATGTTCTCGCCCCCTCTTTTGGCTTTGCGATGCACACAAATGCAGAGGCGTTTAGAACAGGCTTCTCGCTCGCAACTAGGCGCAGTCGCAAAAGTACAGGTTTTTGTAGGGGGCTATGGAGATGTACCTA
>OLNY01000928.1_pt1 | contig 25072 bp, 26 predicted proteins | sample 1671981 | NCBI WGS metagenome assembly OLNY01 (sample SAMEA3136632, study PRJEB25190) | human gut metagenome | biome: human gut; feature: human-associated habitat; material: faeces | place: Austria | collected 2013
ATGACATTCAAAAAGTTATCTTTTGCTTGACAAAGGTCATTTCATAACAGTTGATATTTTATGCAATGTATCTGGTATATTTGCTGGCTTTATCGTGTCTCCATATGTACCGGAAACATTTAAAATAGAAATGATATAAAAGAAACAATTATATTTTATTTATAAATTAAAACCTTGATAATGGTGCATATTTATATTCAAATTAGAATGGCGAAGAGTTAATTCCAACATATAAATTATAGCAATAGGGAATGTAAATAAATAGTCTAGAATTTTTGAAATGCATACTCTATTCTTAAGTAAAAGAAGAGAAATGTATATGATGAGCCATTCAAAAAAATATTATACGGAAATTTTTGAAATATTTGGAATGACCGCAATAATTATTATGAGAATTGAAAATTCGAATGAATTCTTAAAAATTGTACTGGCAAGTCTCTATGCAGTAATCTGTGTATTTTATGCAATTCAGGCTGGTAGAAATGCAAAGGTAAGTACTTTTGAAACTGATAAATGTTTAAAACAACTTCATTACTCATTAATAATCAGCTATATTTCAATTTTGATCGTATTGATGATCTAGAGTAAAAATTAAAAAAATTTTCAGTAATTCAACTTTTGTGAGAAGTGGAAGGATAGTGAAATTCATATGACCAAAGAAAAAAAGAGTGCCATTTTCTATTTTTTGATAAATGTTTTCTATACATATCAACTGGTTTGGCGTGAAAAATATCCTCTTCCTGAAAATGTAAGAGCTGTTTATAAATACTATTATATTCCTTCTATATGGTGTTTATTTGCGACTGGTTTTATGTTATTTATGGCATTTAAAAAAGAAAAGAGTGAGTTTATGAAAAAGTTAGATGAGAAAGCTAAAACGATTTTATTAATTCTTACATTAGTTTTAGGAAATGATTATATATTTTTCCTGAGTGTAAAAATGTCTCAGGCATATGGCATTCTAGATCCATTAGAGCCACTGGAATTATTGATCAGCTATATCATAATCATAATAACAGCGATTGCATCTTTAGTAATGATATACAAAATATTAAAAGAATGACTTTATAAAAATGGAATGGAAACAAAGGAAATTCGTATGAACAAAGAAATTAAGATTACTGAAATGATTTGTTTTAAAATTTTATTAGTTTTCATCATGTCAATTTCATGTATTGGCTGCACATCAAATATAACATCTAGTAATGAAACTGTAGAGAGCAGTAGTATCAACACAAAAGATGCTTCTATAACAGTTGCATATAATGAAAACTTCAGTTGGAATATTTCTGGAAATGGCAGTTTTGAATTACTGATATTGAACTGCAATGATTCGCAATTGGATGAACGGTTGGCAAAAAAATACGATTTATCAGATAACAAAGTAGTTACATTATCATTCTCTATCGATGAAAACTTGAATCTATCATATTTAGATAATGTATCAAAAATTACTGATGTTATTCAATCGGAAAATGATCTGAAAAAAGAAGATATGGATACTTCCTACACACAAACAGAAAAGCAAAAACTATTCGATGAGGAATCAGTTCCGTTGTTGTTATTCTGTAAAAATATGACATCGATACAATCAGAATTTTTAAAAGACTATAAGAGTCTTGTGGCAGATTATGCTGTTGTTGTAGCTGTCAAAAAAGTTGCTTAATCAGTTTTGGGATGATTAGATTGTTTACTAGAATTATAGTTAGTAAAAAACAGATGTAATTCTATTGGTAGAAATGCATCTGTTTTTAGATTTAAGATATTTTCATTTAACAAACGAGCAATGACCACTCTCTATATTGCATACATAGAAATGATCAGTCTTTTCAATCGTTGTACTAGCAACAATGTATTTATCCACGATTCGAATGATTTGTGACCCATTTGTCTTCCAGAACAGATTGTTTGTATTATATTCATTTCCAAGAAGTTCTTCTGATGGAGAAATTTCTTTCACTAGATTTCCACTCCAATCATAGATAGAATATTTCATATTCTTTTCATTGGTTGAAGAAGTATAAATATAGGTATCATCAAAATAGTTAACTACAGCATTATCAATATTGAATAATGACTTGTGTGTATCCATATCAATAATTGATGCATGGATGATTGTATCTTCTAGAGAGTCTTTCATTTCGCATGTGTATACTGAAATCTTGTTCAGGTTTTCAAATATAAATGTTTGAAAATCAATATCGACGATATGATTTGTTAAATCTTTGCAGTCAATAAATTTCAGAACAGGGGAATTGTTAGACTGTGTTGTGTAAAAAATCTTGTCACCATCTGCCAGAAAATGATCTACATAGGCTTCTTCTTCCAAAGTGCATTTTTCTTTTCCAGACAAGTCGTGAATATGAATTATATAATTTTCATCTTCTTTTTTTTCTGTACATAGAATATATCCGTTATGGATCAGAAACTGATTTGCATCATAATCTAAATCAAATATACTTTCAGTTTCTTTCCCATCTAGAGTCTGTCTTGTAACAGAAGAATATGAGACACCTTCAGCATTTGTATAATTCGTTAAATAATAAAGATATTTATCATATTGATAGATAGTGGAACTCATATAAGAATATGTATATGTACTTGTCTTTTCATCAAGCAAACCTAATGAAAGATTTTTGGAATTTGTGAAATCATAATAATTCAGAGTTAATTGATCGTCTACATAGTAAAAACCATTCTCATTTGGAACAACTTCAAAATTATTGATTAAGGATTTTTGTTCCATTGGTGTAATCTGATCGATTGCCATTTCATTGGATTTACAGGCAGTGAGTAACATGCTGCAGATCACTGCTTTTATTGTATTTTTCAAAGTCATAGTATTGGATTCTCCATCTTTATTGTAAACGCTTTCTTTACTTTTTAGTAGATAAATTCGCTTTCCTTTATTGAAATGTTGAATTTATCCAAAAAGTTAATACAAACGAGGAAAAATGATAATTGTATGAACAATTTGGAAATATAAAAACTATATTTTGAGATATATAATAGAAGTATCAAATAAACATGCATGGTTCTTTGATAGGAATTATTTTCTCATCAATATAATTGAAAATAATAGTAAACAAAGGAAGGTAAAAGGTATGAACAAAATTGTTGCAGCTGTTGCAATCGATGGGAATTTTATCGAAAAGAGTGACTATTTCAATGATTATCCATTTCCAAGATTGCTGGATTTCAAAGAAAATGAACTCGTAATCAGCAATTATTTCAAAATGAAAACAAATGACTATCGAGATCATTTGATTACAATTCCGTATGATGATATTCAGGATATTTCATTGCGTATTGTCAAACGTGTTAAAGGACAAAGAATTTCTTTTTTGAATGCATATTACAATTTTGATTTCCATATTTCTACAAATGAAAATGGTGAATGGGATGTAGAAACAGAAGCAATTTATCAAATCATTGATGGATTAAAACGAATTGGAAAGTTAAATGATATTGTTGGTGTTTTTGATTATTTTAAATCCAGTGAAGAATTTTATGATCTGAGTGAAAAAGAAATCAAAGAAAATGTGGAAACAAATATTCATAGAGATGTATCTAAAAATGATTTCCAGAAATATTGTGATACACATTATGATTCATGGATTCAGAAATTTGGATTTGAAACTGGTCGGTTAACATATCCTGATAGAAAGATTTAAAATACAGAAAACGTGTCAATAAAGTAACATTTTAATGATGTTACTTTTTTGGAATCTAAAGAAAAAAACATCTGTTTAAAGTAAAGAATATCGTTTATATTATAAGTAAAGAAAATCATTATGAAGTAGCTTCTGTTCAAATATTGATTTTATTAGTGAATGATCATTTGTATATTTTTTAAAGGAGGACATGAATATGAAAAAAGTATTAACAGTTTTGATGTTAGTTCCTTTACTGGTTGGATGTTCAAAAGAATTAGAAATACATGATTCTATCAGTGAAGAAGACCAAGCTGTATATCATCAACTTCCTATCGCAAAATATAAAGATGGATATTATATTCAGAATAATAATACACTTTATTACATGGAAGAAAACAAGAGTACATTGATTAACTATTGCTATTTCCGTGATGATCAGTTTTTGGAAGGTAATCATGGAACATATAAACGATATGATAGCTATATAATAGCTGAAATGGGATTTTATGTTTTAGATGATGCTATTTATACATTGGCATCATATATGAATGTAGAAGGAGAAACCTGGGATTCATTTGTTCAGATGTCATTGGATGGAAAAGAATTAAAAGAACTGTTTAAACTGGATTTTCAGCCATATAGCAATTTCACAATTCATAACAATAAAGTATATATGATTGAAAACACGTCGCATATGACAATTCATATATTTTCTTTATCTGGAAAGGAAATGAAGTCAATCAAAGATACGTATGCAGATAGCTTCTTTATTTCAGGAAATAAAATTTATTTGAGAAATGCAGAATTTGGACATTTTTCTTACCTTGATGAAAATGACGAAATTATAAATTTACCTGTGAAAGATAATGAATATATCGAAATGATAAATAATGATCATGTTTCTTCGATTTCTTATGAAGATAATACTTTTAATACTTTATTTTCTCATTATCGTAGTTTAACAGATACAAAAGACATTCATATATTTACTAATGAACTAGTAACGTATTTTGATGATCAATATATTTATACATCACAGCTTTCAGGAATGCAGAAATATCGGATATATGATTTAGATGCATATCTAGTAAAAGAAATTATTCCATCTCAAAGTATTCAAATTGAAGAAAACGAAAAAAACAATATACCATCTATAAATGGAGATGGAACTGATTTTTCTGTTATTTGTCGCGTCATAGACAATAAAATCATTGCGTATAATTTTACGGGACCAATTGAGTGTAGTACTGATACAGGACAATGCAAATATACTGTTCAATGAATAAAGCTCTGCAAGTTTATGCAGAGCTTTATTTTACAAGTTGATGAATCGCTAGTGCGGCTGTAACTGTTACCAGGAATGCTAATATAAATATGTATTTTAAAAGATGATCAAGAAAATCATATCGAAGCAAAAGAAACAGACCATTTGGCATGATACAAAGTAAAATAATGATACCTGTTAGTGTAATTGTTCCGGCAATTGTTCCAAGTTTTCTCGAAAGTGCCATTGCAGATGTAATCGTAAAAGCAAAGACACTGAAAAAATTCAGAACATATAACAACAGCCATGTTGACATATGAAGCTTTGAATGAATTCCAAGAGACTGATTGACTGTCTGATTCATGAAGTGATATGCATAGTATCTCGTAATCTTCAGATAGAAAAGTCCAAATACGATTCCAGTCAGTATCAGTGCAATCACAAAATAATGCATCCATTGTCTGATCAAGTATTTTGTTTCACCAGTCTTTGTACAGAATACATATCTGTATGTATTTTCCTGATAGAAAGCTGACATTGTTGAAAAGATAATACATATCAAAGGAATCAGTATAAATAGAACATGGATCATTGTTCCTGTCGGATTCTTTTTTTCTACCAGCAGTAACAGTGATTTATTGTCGGCATAGTATTTGACATTCATTTCCTTTAAGGACTGCACTTCCATGAATATCTCGTCGATATCATCTTTATGGGTTCTCAATGATTCCAGTTCATACAGTTCCAAACTTTCTTCTTCTGTAATGTTTCCATCATTTTCTATCATCTTGCTGACAATCTGATCAGAGCGTTCACTTGCGTGATGAATTTCTCGTCTGTCCGTTTTGATGCGCTCAATTAATTCGTCATTGACTGGGCCGTAGTACTGCTGTACAAATGACTCAAAGCTTGCTTCTCGATTGTTTTTAACAACTTTGTAGTGATTCATGTCATAGAAGCAGTAAGCAAATATGACAAGAAGAATCAACAATGCCTTTCTTTGAATCAAGATTTCTTTCAGCTGATACAGTGTGAAATGTCTGCTATGAAGGAAGATGTGTTTATCCTTCGATGATTTTCTGTAGACTGCCTGATGAAAGAAGAATGTGCTGAGGATTGTAAATACAGGAAGCAGTAATAGACAAAGAACAGGAATCAGATAGTTTAATGGAATAATTCTGTGAAAGACATAGACAACCTGATCGGAAAGCTGATCCATTGTTAGAAGAGTATAGATATTGCACTGTTTCAGTATGGCAAAGGAAGACGCAATGGAAAGAAAACGATTCAGAAGCATTTCAATGATGATTAGTGCAATCGAAACAAAGAATGAAAGAGTGCTGCTTTTTGTAAGAGAATAAAGAAATATAAAGAACAGTAAAAGAAGAAGCACACTGATGAAGGAAGAAGCAGTAAGCAGTGTATAGTATGTTCCTAAAGGGAGTGTATAGGAAATAATGTCTATGGAATTCAACATCTGAAATGGTGCACTTAGAGAAAGACCATTGATCTGGAAATAGAGAAGATCTATGCCTGTCTTGATAAGATAAAGCATTGTGACAGTGGAAAGAATCGAGATGATCTTTGAAAGCAGCAGTGATCTGGATGAAGTTGTACAGCTGTTGAACAGTGGAAATAGAGCACTGTCAGTATCCTGCTGAATTAGCAGGTACGTGCAATACAGTCCAATAAACAAATAGATAAAGCTCCAGTACATATTGAAGGATGTATACTGTGTAAAGAGAATGTCATTCATATAGATGAATGGTTCAGAAAGAAGATCTTCCAGAATGGCTTTCTGTTTTTTTAGCTCCATTTGATTTCTTTCTGAAGAAAACAGTATAGAACCTAGCTTGTCATTTGTGTTTTGAAGGAGCTCTGTATAGGCTGTTGTATATTTTTCGTTTGTACCGGCACGGAAAGCAGCAGGTTCAGATAGACCAAGTGCCTTTGCATAGGAATATGTATCGTCAGACTGTGAAAAGTCTGTTGTTTCAAGAACAGGAATATCATTGGATAGTGAACGTACATCTTCCTCTGAAGATACATAGATACACTGAAAAATAGAAAGGCAGAAGAATGTAATGATCAGAAGAATCAGGCTTCTGTTTTTAAATAATCGAGTCAGTTCTGCACGTACCATAAGCATTACCCCAGCCAGTCCAGATAGACGTCATCAAGTGTTGTACTTACACAGTTTCCAATTGGAATGTCTGAAATGAATCTTGTATGCATCTCGTGATCGACGTATGTCTGATTTACAATTTTAATAGAAGGATTCATGGAAAGAAGCGTATTGATATCTAAAGAGGATTCATATACATCTGTGTGTTCCATCAAAGACTGTTGAGATGCACATGCAAGAATTTTGCCTTGTTTCATGAGAATAATCTGTGAAGCAATGAATTCAACATCGGAGATTACATGTGTTGCCAGAAGAATGATTCTTTCACTGGAAATAGAAGCAATCAGGTTGCGTAGATTTCTTCTTTCAATTGGATCAAGACCGGCAGTAGGTTCATCCAATAGAAGAATCTTTGGATCATTCAGAAGAGCCTGTGCAATCATGACTCTCTGCTTCATGCCGCCAGACAATCCCTTGAGTGATCTTTTTCGATAGTCATACATGTTTACTTTATGAAGCAGTTCAGAAATAACAGGTTTTGGCTTTGCAATTTTTTTTAAAGAGGCAATATAGTATAGAAAATCTTCTACTGACAGATCAAGAGACAATTGTTGTGTCTGTGGCATATAGCCAAGAATATTTCTATAGGAAGCACCAAGCTGTCTGATATCCGTTCCATTGTAAAAAAATCTTCCTTCATCTGATTGCAGAGAGCATGTCAGAATATTCAGAAGTGTAGATTTTCCGGCACCGTTCTGCCCTAAAAGGCCATAAATGCCATTGGACAATAAAAGATCTACATGATCGAGTGCCTGCACTTTTCCATATTTTTTGCATAGTGCAGAAATTTTTAATTGATTGGTTGTCATAGTCATTTCCTTAACTCTAATATAAGTGTTATCAAATGAGAAAACAAGTGAAAGTTTTGACTTTTATATCGTAAAGCAAAAGTCACCAATGAGGTGACTTTAGTTGTGTTAAACTATTTTTCTTTCTTTGATTATTTTTTCATTTTTTCATCAATCAATTTGAGAATTACATAGATGAGTGCAGCATATCCTAGAATTGTAACGAATATCATTCCATTAGAACGCGCACCAGGATATATAGATGCAAACCCATGTATCAAAGTAATATTGATTAACAAAAGAGATAATATAATCCAATATGCAAATGTATTCTTGTTCATAATATACTCTCTTCTTTTTTTGCTATTTTCATTGGTTAATATACGGATGTATTAAATTTGTAAATCAAAATAGTAAAAGATAACGATACATTTAATAAATACCGTTTCTGTACCGTGATGGATTATAAGCTAACATAGTGTGTCTTCCTTGCTTATATTATATCCTGATGAATATAAAAAAGAAATCTATGTGGGAGAAAAAACAATCTCAATGGTTTTTTAAAAATAGTATTCCATAAGGAATTGTGAAATTTTCTTTGAGTGGAATCGTTTTTAAGTTTGGATGACCATCTGAAAACTCATCTGCGGTGATGAGTAGGTAGTTGTTTTTTACGCAGGAATTAAAAACATCAATTGTATATGGATTATCATATTCAATTAGCGATATATTTTCAGAAGAGTTTTGGATTTGATAAATGATCTTATCATAAACAGGGTGAATACCATGTTTGACAGTTACAACAGTCTGGCTGGAAAGATCGGATAAACTAATTAATTCTTTAAAAGAAAGGGGATTAGAAAAAGGAATTCCAAGACTGATATGACAATCATCAATAAAGAAAAAATCAAATAGATTTTCATCCAACGGAAAATAATGATACATGCATAGACAATTGATTGTTTCTGTTTTGAAAAGATTGGTAATTGTTTTTATATCAGTAAAAGAAGGTGAAATAGGAACGAGTTCCATATTACATTGAATATTCTGCTTATGAAGTGAATCGAGCCAATGCATCATATGTGAAGCAGGAATGATAGAAGAAGTTCCAACTTTTAATGATTTGAGCTGCTCGGAATAGTTCTGTATTAGAGTTGCATCAGATAATGTTTTTTGAGCACTTTTTTTGAGTTCTAGTGCTCTATGATAAAAAAGATTTCCAGCAGAAGTTAAAACAACACCATTTTTATGACGCGTAAACAGAGTTAATCCAGTTCTTTTTTCCAGCTGATTGATTTGTTTTTGAATTGCAGCAGTTGAAAGATACAGTTGTCTGGCAGCTTTTGAGAAGCTTCCGGTCACGCAGACAATGATAAATGTCTCTATTAACTGATCGTACATAGTTACCCCCCGTTTTTGTTGGAAAACGGATTTTGTATTAATAAAAAGTTAACACAAACGTGGAAAAATAAAAAGCATATTTACAAATTGGAAATATAAAATGTGTATTACATGATTTATAATATAAGTAACAAATAAGCATGCAGTATTCTTTGTGGAAAGAAGGGAAAGAAAATGAAAAAGATGATTCAGGTACTTCTGTTTTCTGCAGTCATGTTTTCTCCATCATTTTTGAATCATGCTGCTGTAAATGCAGAAGAAAGACATTCTGTTCCAGAAAATTCTTCCATGGTTTCCTATGGGAAGTTATGTAACTGTGGTGGAGTTAACTATCTTTTATCTACCAGCTATGGTGAATGGGTCAATGCATCTGAAGAGAAGTGCACCAGTCATACATATGGTACAGATATCATTCAAACACGTTCTGCTGCAAAAACATATCGCTGCAGTTCCTGTTCAAAAGGATATGTGGAACATTTGATGGAAACAAAAAGAGTTTGTCACGGATACGATTATTAAAGAAAGGAGTGAATTTACTGTATGAAAATAGTTCAGAAACTATTTATCTTTGTATCTGTTATTGTACTTTGTGTAGGCTGTACACCTAAACAAACAGAAGAAACAAATCAAAACACAACACAAACTACACAAAATACAACTTCTGGGCATCATCATCCAGAAACACATCATAATGATCATCATTGATGAAGACTCGAATCATCGAGTCTTTTTTTGGAATTTTCTCTGCATTCAAAGTATAATGACTCTATTATGAAAAAGACATTAATGATTGGTCCTTCTTATGTGGACATAAATGCAAAGGTAAGAAAACTGCCTAAAGGAAATGAAGATATGGACATTCTATCTACTTCCCAGAAGATTTCAGGAAGTGGATATGTGTGTGCAAATGTATTTGAAAAGCTTGGTATGGATTATGAATTGATTTCTCCAGTTGGGGAAGGTGTATATGGAGATGCAGTAAAAAAACAGGCTTTAGAAGATCATATTGCATTACAGTATGTAGATGAAATGATGAATGGATGTACATATACACTGCATGATCTGCATGATGAAACAAGCCGTTTCATTATGCCAGGTGCAGAATATTATTATTCACGTTATTTTGTAGATGATTATTCTGCGGATGAGATTCGTTCTGTTTGTGTATTTGGTGATATGTTAACACTAGATACGCAATGTACTTCTGAACTTGTTGAAACTTTAGAAGATTTAAAGAAAACAATCTATTTTGTTCCAAACGGATGCAGTCAGAATATTGAACAGGAAGTATTAGATGCAATCTATTCTTTTCAGCCTGTGCTGTATTTGATGGATACAGAAGCGTATTATCTTGCCAATGAATATAGTGGTGAATTGCGTGATACTGCACGTCATTTATATGAAAAAACGAATGCAATGGTTATGATTGTAAAACAAGGAGAGGGTGTATTTGTTTATGATGGTGAAGAAAGCTATCTTGCACCTTGTAAAGAAAAAATAGAATATGACATGCATCTTGCATTATTCTTGGTCGCAAAACAATGTGGAATTGATACAAAGAATGCATTAATGTTTGCCTGTGCATATCCAAATGATACTTCCTTTGATCAAGATATGATCGAAGAGCGTTTAAAAGAATTAGTTATGGTAAAGTAAAACTATGTATGAAGGATTATCATCAAAACAGGTTCAAGAACGATTTGAAAAACATCTCAATAATGAAAAAGTAAAGAAACTGACAAAATCAAATGAACAGATCATTCGTCAGAATGTATTTACGTATTTCAATTTTATCAATCTCATCTTGTTTATTCTTGTTTTACTGACAGGAAAGATCAAGAATGGATTATTTCTTGGAACGGTAATCTTTAATGCATGTATTGGCATTTATCAGCAGTTGAAATCCAAGAAACTGCTAGATCGTCTCTCTTTTCTTGCGGAAGACACAGTTAAAGTGAAAAGAGATGGAAAATGGATTTCTATTAGTTTGGAAGAAATTGTTGTTGATGATTTGATTGAAATCGTAAGTGGAATGCAGTTTCCGGTGGATGGTATTGTTCTTGACGGCAGTGGTGAAGTGGATGAAAGTTCAATCAGTGGAGAATCACAGCTTGTTGAAAAACAAGTGAATGATTTTGTTTATGCGGGAACAAACTTAACATCTGGTAAAGTGTGTGTGAAGGTTGAACATGTTTCTAAACAATGTATGATTTATCGCATCATTGAAGATGCTTCAAAAGAATCCCCAGCAAGTTCTTATCTGCATCAAGATCTTGAAAAGATGATCAAGATCATATCTATCTGTATTATTCCTGCAGGCGTATTGTTATTTTTAACACAGTTTATGTTGATGCATTTAACAATGCAGGATGCATTGTTGAAAACAATTGCGGCACTGGTAGGAATGATTCCAGAAGGACTTGTTGTATTAACGACAATTGCTTTAGCTGTATCAACCATTAGAGCATCTAAAAATCATGTATTGGTCCAGGATCTTTTTTCCATTGAAGCACTCGCAAGAGTCAATACCGTATGTTTTGATAAAACAGGTACATTAACAACAGGAAATATGAATGTTGTAAATGTTGAATATCTAGGAAATGATAAGAATATAGTTAATACATTGCTCGGTTCTTATTTACAGAATGAAGACACATCTAATCAGACAAGTCAGGCATTGCTTAAATACTTTGATGTGAATCATGCTTATGCATTAGGGGAAATACTTCCATTTTCTTCCAGAAGAAAATATGCTGCAAAAGTTTTAAAAGGAAAAGGTACACTTTATGTTGGTGCATATTCATATCTATGTAAAGAAATGGAGGCATCTTTGCAGGCAAAGATAGATTTCTATACACAACAAGGCAAAAGAGTACTTGCGGTTGGATTTAGTCAAAAAGAAATGATTGATTCCATGAATACTATATCTATTATTGCTTTGATTGTGATCCAGGATGAAATGCGTCAAAATGCAAAAGAAATTATTGCGTACTTTAAAAAGCAAAACATTCAAGTATGTATGATTTCTGGTGATGATCCAAAAACAGTCGCTTCTTTAGCAAAGCTTGCTGGAATAGAAGGCAGTGAACAATATGTTGATGTTTCACAATGTGATGAAAGTATGGATGTACTGGCATCAAACTATACAATTTTTGGAAGAGTCAGACCAGAAGAAAAGAAACAGCTTGTATGTGCAATGCAGAAACAAGGAAAGATTGTTTTAATGAGTGGAGATGGTGTAAATGATGTACCTGCACTTAAAGTGGCAGATGTTTCAATTTCCATTAAAGACGCTTCAAGTGCTGCGAAAAATACAGCGAATATCATTCTTATGGACAATGATTTTTCTAAGATTCCTTCGATTGTCAATGAAGGCAGAAGAGTGATTAACAATATTTCGAGAGCTTCTTCAATGTATTTTGTGAAAACTGTTTTTTCATTTCTTTTAACGTTATATGTTATCTGTACAAGAAATGCATACCCGTTTCTTCCAATTCATTTAACATTGATCAGTGCGATTGGTGTAGGAATACCAACATTTATTTTACAGATGGAACCTAGTTTTGAAAGAATTCAGGGAAAGTTTTTAAGGAATGCATTTCTAAAAGCATTGCCTAGCAGTTTGACAGTGTTTCTTGCGGCATTTCTTTGTATGCATTTCAAACGAATGTATTCCATCAGTGAGCTTAGGTTTTATGGGATTTTTGTATTTTTGAGTGGATATGTCTATCTTTGGACATTATTAAAAGTATATCAGCCATTTACAAAAAGAAGACTGCTTGTGATTGGATGTATGAGTATATTGCTTGGTATATCTTTGGTGTGCTTTGCATCTGTTATCAATGTATCGATACAATGGAAAGATGCATGGCTGTTTTTTACGGGTATCATTGTAGAACCAGTTGTAATTTATGCTTTGACGAAAGGTGTGAATCTACATGATCAGAAAACTGCTGAATAAGAATCATATTTGTATGTTTCTAGATTTTGATGGTGTGATCAATACATTTTTGAAAGAGGGTACAGAAAGAGAAAAGAATGCATATAAAGATCCTGATTCTTTTGATTTCTGTGATGCGAATTGTATTGATATGTTAAATCAGTTCTGTGAAGGAAAACATATGGATATTGTAATATCATCAACATGGAGATTTTCAGGATTATCTTTCTGTAGAAAATATCTGAGACAACATGGATTTCATTATTTTCATATGGTAAAAGATACAACAGAGATCAACTGGAGTCATACACGGGAAGAAGAAATTCAAAGATATCTGAAACTGCATCCACAATATACAAAATGGATCATTCTAGATGATATTCCAATTTCCTGCTACGAAAACTATCAGATACAGACAGATCCATTTGTTGGATTTGATGAAACAGGTAAAGAAAAAGCAGAACAGATTCTGCTTAATCAATCACAGGTTCAATATTAATATTATGATTAATAAAATCTCGTAATTCTTGAAGGAAAATATCAACAGCTTCAGATTGATATTTTCTTTCTTTTTTTGCGAGATAATAGTGAATTTTTGGTGGTTCTTCTTTTAGAGAATAGATAGAAAGTGGATGGGTTTCCATCAATTGTAAAGCAACGGAAAGCGTAACAATTGCCCACATGCCTTCTTCATCCATATAGTTTGCTAGATCAGTTCCATTCGATACACGTGCGTAGTAATTATTCTTTCCCCAGATTTCATCATGCCATGCATTGAAGTATTCATTCCATCGGATGCAGACTTCTTTTTCTGCAGGCAGATCTTTCGCATCAATGCCATTGTAGTATTTAGAAGATCTTGGCGTAATTAGTAATGTTGGCTCTTTATAGATGAGTTTTGTCTGCACATCATATTGTTTTTTCTGGAAAGTTACAATACCAATATCAAACTGGTTCTGTGTCAGTTTATTATAGATTTCTGTTGTATGGTACGTATGAATTGCCAATGCAATATCTGGATGTCTTTTCATGAATTGCTTATAGAATGGAACCAATGTGAAAAGATTTGTTGTATCATTAGAAGCAACAGAAAGAAATTGTTTCTTACCTTCATACTTTAACTGCTTGACTTGTCCAATACAATTTTCAATCTGCTGGGCAATCAATAAAAATTTTTCCCCTTGGTTTGTTAATTCAATGGAATGTCTGCCTCTACCTCTAACAAATAATTCTGCACCAATTTCTTTCTCTAGTTTTTGTATTTTACTGGAAAGATTGCTTTGGTTCATATATAAAGAAGCTGCTGCTTTAGAGATGCTGCCATGTTTATAAATAGCTAAAAAAACTCTGAAATCATCTAAATCCATATTATTTCCTCCAAAATATATAAAATTCAATATATTTATTATATATAAAATATCATTTTTATAATTTCTATACAATGTAAAATGAAAGACATTGAAAGGGGTTTCTTAAATGAACGAAAAATTTATGAACGTCATGTTGACGGTTGCTGCTAAGATTGGTAACAATCGCTATCTAGCAGCGATCCGTGATGCATTCACGGATTTAATGCCAATTATCATTGTTGGTTCTTTCTGTACATTATTTTCAAACGTTGTATGTAATACAACACCTGGCTATATGTCTTTAGCAAATGTTCCAGGTCTTTCCTGGCTGGGGCTATTCAAGCCATTATTTGTTGCGGCAAACTATGGAACAATGAATATGATGTCTATCGGTGTTGTTATTCTTCTTTCTGCTAAGGTAGCTGAAAGCTTTGGAAACAAGGATAAGGTTGTTTCTATTACAGCTTTAGGTGCATTTATTTCTCTATGTGCAACTTCAGTTACTGCGACTGCTTTAGAAAGTGGTGAAGAAGTTGTTGTTGCTAACGTATTATCTAGTGACTACACAAGTGCAAAGGGTCTTTTCGTAGCAATGCTTTGTGGTATTTTCTCTGCATTGATTTATGTTAAACTCGTTGAATCCGGTAAATTGGAAATTCACATGCCAGATAGTGTTCCACCAAATATTGCTAGATCATTTGCGGTATTATTCCCAGCGTTCATTACAATTTTCATTATTGCGGCTGTTGGGTTCGCATTTGAATTACTATTAAACGTAACTCTATTCCAGGCAATTACAAACTTCATTCAGACACCTCTCAAGAATGTCTTGACAGGTTTACCAGGATTCTTGTTCTTGATTTTCTGCACAGTATTACTCTGGTTCTTCGGTATTCATGGAACACAGACACTCAAGGCTGTCTATGAACCAGTATTACTTGCAGCATTTGCTGAAAATGAAGCAGCATACGCAGCTGGAGAAGCAATTCCAAACATTATTTCTACACCATTCATGTCTAACTTTGCAACTGTTACAGGTGCAGGTATTACAGGTGGCCTGCTGCTTGCAATCTTGATCTTCTCTAAGCGTGAAGATTACCGCTCTATCGCAAAGCTTTCTATTCCATGTGGACTATTCAATATCAATGAACCAGTTACATTCGGTCTTCCAATCGTTATGAACCCAATTATGGGTATTCCATTCATGATTGCTCCAGTTGTTACTAGTGCATTTGGTTATTTCATGACATCTATTGGTTTCTGTGGAAGAATGGTAGTTAACGCTCCTTGGACAACTCCTCCTGGACTCATGGCATTCATGGCTTCTGGTGGCAGCTTCGGTGCTGTTATTACACAGATCTTGGCTGTGTTGATCTCATTCTTGATTTACACACCATTCGTACTCATTTCAAATAAACAGGCAGAACAGAATAAAACTGCTGAATAATGTAGTATCATTAAAATAACAAATAGGGCATAGAAATATGCCCTTTCTTAGAAGAGGTAAAATATGGACAAAAAAGTATTTCCTGAAGGGTTCCTTTGGGGCGGTGCCACTGCTGCTAACCAGTATGAAGGTGGATGGAATGAAGGTGGAAAAGGATGGTCAGTTTCTGACTGTGCTAGAAGCCATTTAGATGTTGATGTTACAAACTATGCAAAACAGAATGAAGTTTTAAGCAAGGATATTGAAGAGGCTTTAGCACATCCAGAAGATTTAAAGCATTATCCAAAAAGACATGGTTCTGATTTCTATCATCACTATAAAGAAGATATTGCTTTATTTGCAGAAATGGGATTTAAGACATTCAGAATGTCTATTGCATGGTCAAGAATTTATCCAAATGGAGATGATGCTGCACCTAATGAAGAAGGCTTGAAGTTCTATGATGAAGTATTTAATGAATTAAAGAAATATAATATAGAACCACTCGTTACAATTTCTCATTATGAACCACCTCTCAATCTATGCTTGAAATATGATTGCTGGTATAACAGACAGACAATTGATTTCTTCATGAACTATGTTTATACAATTGTTGATCGCTATAGCGATAGAGTGAAGTACTGGCTGACATTCAATGAAGTTGACTCAATGATTCGTCATCCATACACAACAGGCGGATTAATTAAAGATCGTTTTGAAGACAAGAACTGGGAAGAAGTGATTTTCCAGAGTATGCACCATCAGTTCGTAGCATCTGCATTGGCTACAAAATATATTCATGAAAAAGATCCGGAAGCTAAGGTTGGATGCATGCTAACAAAACTAACATATTATCCATATACTTGTAAGCCAGAAGATCAGCTGGAAGCACAGCAGAGAATGCGTGCAACGTACTGTTATTCTGATACACAGGTATTTGGAGGATATCCATCTTATTTGTTAGCTAGATTCAAAAATCATGGATTGAATATTGTAATGACAGAAGAAGATTTAGATGTTATGAAGAAGTATCCTGTTGACTTCATTTCATTCTCTTACTATTCTTCCAGCTGTGTAGCTAAGGATACTGAAGGCTTACAGACAACAGCTGGCAATACAGTAACAGCAATCAAGAATCCATACTTGCAGGCAAGTGAATGGGGCTGGCAGTCTGATCCAATCGGATTGAGAATTTCATTGGTTGATCTCTACGATCGTTATAGAAAACCATTATTCATTGTTGAAAATGGATTGGGTGAAAAAGAAACACTTGTAGAAGATGGTAATGGCAGCTATACAGTTAATGATGATGCTCATATTGCTTACTATGAAGAACATATGAAAGCAATGTATGATGCAATTGTGGAAGATGGTGTAGATTTAATGGGTTATACATCATGGGCTTGTATTGACCTTGTATCTGAATCTACAAAGCAGATGTCTAAAAGATATGGCTTTATCTATGTTGACTGTGATGATGAAGGAAATGGTACATTCAACCGTTACAAGAAAAAATCATTCTACTGGTACAAGAAAGTCATCGAAACAAACGGTGCTTACTTATTTGAAGAGTAATACAAAAGAGAATTTCAGAAATAACACCTGAAATTCTTTTTTTTGACTAAAAGCTCAAATTTATTGTTTAATTTGTAAAAATTTTGTATAATACATTAGCACTTGCGGATATGGCGGAATTGGCAGACGCGCTAGTTTCAGGTTCTAGTGGGGAGACCCATGCAGGTTCAAGTCCTGTTATCCGCACTGTAAAGCCTTCTTGTAAGGCTTTTTTTGTTTTTGATGTGTAGGACATGATAGAGTAAATGTATGCAGAAAATGATAGAAAATTTGATTTCACACATTTGTTTATATATTGATCAGTTAATATTTTTTAGAATTCACATTCCATGGAAGCATCATTATAGAAGAGAAAGAATTCAGCTATATCCCAGTGAAGAATTATGTCAGATAATTCGTGAAGCAGGTGGTGATATTCAGCATGATATCGCATATCCAGCATATTATGACAATGTTCTGTATGATGGAGATATTCTCTGTACAAAGATTGGATGCAGGGATTTTGAAAATCATCAGGAATTAATGGATAACGTTGATATGGAATTTCTTGAAAATGTTGAGCATTATTATGAAGCATATAAATATTTTTATTTGACGTTATGGCTAGATCGTAAGCTGCATCCAGTGGAAATGGATCCCGAATCAATTAAATGATAATTGTATATTTGTAAAGAATTTTTTTGCTCATTCAGTAAAATTGGAACAAAGTTCCAAATTTGATTTTTGATTGTGAAAATATTTACAAGAAGGTAAGAAATACTGTATAATACACTCCTCAAAAGAGGGGGAAAAATAATGAAAAAATCTTTTACAGCACTTTTAGCTGCATCTTTAATGCTGGCTGGATGTGCAAGCTCTGCAGGTTCTACTGCAAACGCTTCTGGAAAGACTTTTACTGGTTCTTCTACAGGTATGCAAGGTCCAGTAACAGTCACTTTATCTGTTGATGGTGGAAAGATCACAAACGTAGAATTAACTGAAATTTCAGAAACACCATCCATTGCCAGTGTAGCAATGGAAAGAATTCCACAACAGATCGTTGAGCATCAGACAACAACTTTAGACACAGTTACTGGTGCAACATTTGCATCCAATGCGATTATGCGTGCAGCTAGTGAAGCTGCAAAGGTTGCTGGTCTTGATATGGACAAGCTCGAAGCAAACGCATATCATGCTGAAGCTGGTAAAGACGAAGTCTGGGATACAGACTTGTTAGTTGTAGGTGCTGGTGGTGCAGGCTTTTCTGCAGCTACTACTGCCGCACAAGAAGGTGCTGAAGTTATCATGATTGAAAAGAGCTCTGTTGCTGGTGGTAATACATTAATGCAGGGTGGTGCATTCAATGCGAATGATGACGATGCACAGGCTGAAACAATTTTAACAGAAGCACAGAAAACAACATTAGATGGCTATTTAGCACTCAAGGCATCTGATGAAAAACTACACTTTGATGCATTCCCTGAATGGAAAGAAGTATTAGCTGACTTGCAGGCTGATATTAAGAAATTCTATGCTGAAAATGAAGGTAAGACTGTTGGTAAGGATATGCCTGGATATGATTCTGTTGAATTACATATGTGGCACATCTATACAGGTGGTTTAAGACAGATGAACGATGGCAAGTGGGTTGCCAGTGATATCGATCTTGCTAGAACACTTGCTGAAAATGCACTTGGAACATATGAATGGTGCGTTGATTCATTAAATGTTGAAGGTCAGTATGGCAAGGGTGCTGGTAAATCTTTATTCACAGTTCTTGGTGCAATGTGGCCTAGAACACATAAGTTCATGACTTCTACACCACTCATTGATACTTTAAAAAAGGCTGCTGAAAAAGAAGGCGTTAAGCTCTATACAGAAGTTGCCGCAAAGTCATTGATTACAGATGAAAATGGTAAAGTTGTTGGTGCAAACTGTGAAAAGGCAGATGGTACAAAGGTTACTGTTAATACAAAGAAGGGTGTTATCTTAACATCTGGTGGTTATGGTGCAAATCCTAAGATGGTTAAGGAATATGACAACTACTGGGGTGATAATTTAACAGATCATACATTAACAACAAACGTTGGTACAAATACAGGTGATGGTATTGTTATGGCACAGGAAATTGGTGCTGGTACAGTTGGACTGGATGTTGTACAGCTCATGCCTTCTTCTTCTCCTATCAAGGGTACAATGACAGATGGTATCTGGGGTGATGCTTCTCAGCAGATCTGGATTGATGGCGAAGGTAATCGTTTTGTGAATGAATATGCTGAACGTGATGTACTTGCTAAGGCTTCTTTAGCATTAGACAATGGAATCTTCTATATTATTTACGCTGGTAAGGATGTAAATGAAAATGGTGAATTACAGGGTGCAACTTTAGATGATAGCTTATTTGGAACAACAGTACAGTCTATGGTTGATAATGGACATGTATGGTATGGTTCAACATTAAAAGAATTAGCTGAAAATTCTAAGACAAGTGCTGGTGGAGCAGCTCCAGCTTTCTCTGAAGAAGCATTACGTGCAACAATTGAAAAGTACAACACATATGTAGCGAATCAGAAAGATGATGATTTTGGAAAAGAAGTGCTTGCAGGAGCAATTGATATTGATGCAATTGAAAACAATCCAGATGCAGGATTTGTAATCTCTCCAAGAAAAGCATCTATCCATCATACAATGGGTGGTGTTCAGATTAATACAAATGCTGAAGTATTAGATGAAAGTGGCAATGCAATTGATGGCTTGTGGGCTGCAGGTGAAGTTACAGGTGGTATTCATGCTGGTAATAGACTAGGTGGTAACGCTGTTGCTGATATCTTCACATTTGGTCACATTGCTGGTGCATCTGCTGCGCAATAATAGATCAGAAAGTGGTTTACTCATTTTGGTAAACTGCTTTTTTTATATTTCAGGATTTGATAGAATAAATACATGTCAGATCTATTTGAAGTTTCAAGTGAACAAGAAAGAAAAAAAGATGAACCACTCGCTGCACGTATGCGTCCAGCAACACTGGATGAAGTAATTGGCCAAAAACATATCATTGGAAAAGATAAACTGCTGTATCGTGCAATCAAAGCTGATCAGATCAGCTCTATCATTTTTTATGGTCCTCCAGGAACAGGAAAGACAACACTTGCAAAAGTGATTGCTAATTCAACCAGTGCTGATTTTGAACAGGTCAATGCGACGATTGCTGGAAAGAAAGATCTTGAATTGATCGTTGAAAAAGCAAAAGAGAATTTTGCACAATATTCTAAGAAAACAATCTTGTTTATTGATGAAATTCATCGTTTTAATAAGGCACAACAGGATTTCTTGCTGCCATATGTTGAAGATGGTACTGTGACTTTAATTGGTGCTACAACAGAGAATCCATATTTTGAAGTCAATGGTGCTCTTTTAAGCAGAAGCAGAATCTTTGAATTAAAGCCACTTAGTAAACAAGATCTTATGGATCTTATTCAAAAGGCAGTGGATGATCCTATTAAAGGAATTGGCATGTATAATGTCACAATTGATGAAGATGCAAAAGCATTTTTGGCAGACAGTGCAGATGGAGATGCTAGAACGGTATTAAATGCATTAGAACTGGCATCTATTACGACAGATCCAGATGAAGATGGGAATGTTCATATTAGTTTAGAAGTGGCTGAAGAATGCATCCAGAAGCGTGCGATTCGCTATGATAAAACAGGTGATAATCATTATGATACGATTTCTGCTTTTATCAAAAGCATGCGTGGATCTGATCCAGATGCAACGCTGTATTATTTAGCTAGAATGTTAACGGCTGGAGAAGACATTCGCTTTATTGCAAGAAGAATCATGATTGCTGCGAGTGAAGAATGTGGCGTTGCAGATCCTAGAGCGCTGGAAGTCGCAGTGAACGCAGCTTTAGCGGTAGAAAGAGTCGGCATGCCAGAAAGCCAGATCATACTGGCAAATGCTGCGTGCTATGTTGCATGCGCACCTAAATCAAATGCTGCAAGTGCAGGTATCTTTAAAGCAATGGAACTTGTACAGGAAACAGGTAATCTTGAAATACCTTCATATCTAAAAGATGCACATTATAAGAGTGCAGCGAAACTAGATCGTGGTGTTGGCTATAAATATGCGCATGATTATCCAAATCATTTTGTTCCACAGCAATATTTACCAGATAAAATTAAAAATGTTTCACTATTTGAGATGAGTGATGTTGCCTATGAAGGTAAATTAAAGAAATATTACGACATGATTGGTAAAAAGTATCATGCTGAAAAGAAAAAGTGAAAGTAAACACTGTAAAATAGTGATACAATAAACGGGTAAAATTAAGGAGAATACTCATGGATTACAATCTTTATGAACCAAGAACATTCGAAGAAGCAAGAAACAGTGCAGATGCACTCCTTGCTGGAAATACTGTAGTTTTGAATTTACATCGCTTAGATCGTGCAACAGCACAACGATTTATCGATTTCTTAACTGGTACAGTTTATGCTTTGCACGGTAAGATTGAAAGAGCAGGAACAAATGTAATTATCTGTGTTCCTACAGAATCTCAAATTACAGGTACAATTGAACTTTAACGAAAAATCGGGATATATCATCCCGTTTTCTCTTTACTCATGAACTTTTTTTTGTATAATACATTTTGGATTAGGAGAACACCTGTATGCCTGATAAATTAAATCTATTTACGCATAATGGATTATTCCATGCGGATGACGTATTTGCTGCAGCAATGCTTTCATTGCTGAGTGATGATGTCAATATTGTAAGAGGCGGGGATGATGATGTCCCTGAAGATAAAGAAAACTGGATCATCTTTGATATTGGTGGAGGAGAATTAGACCACCATACGGAAGAATGTAAACAAAGAAATGAAACACATCCTGGAACAGATGTACCATATGCAGCTTGTGGGCTTGTCTGGAGAAAATATTATCGTGATATCTTAGAGACACAGAATTGTCCAGAAAGGTATTATGATTCTGTTTATACAAAGATGGAGAAATCTCTTGTTCTTGGCATTGATGCAAATGATAATGGTTTTGACTATATTATGAATACAATGGAATCGATGCCAAACATTCTTGATAAACAGAAATCAGCAATTCAGCATATTTCACAGACCGAATTTACGATTTCACAAGTGATTAAAGATTTTAATCCTAGCTGGGAAAGTGACAGAGATCCATATGAAGCATTTATGGATGCAATGTCTTTTGCACAGGATGTATTTTTGAATCGTCTGGATTCTATTATGGATGCGCTGGATGGAAGAGATTATATCCTTCAGCATATTGATTATTCTGCAGGACATCTAATGATTCTTGAACACTTTGCACCATGGCAGGGTGTTGTTACTTCACAATCGAATAGCAATCCAAAGGCAGAAGATCTATGGTATGTGATTTCACCTGCTTTAAGAGGTGGCTGGAATATTCAATGTGTGTTAGATGATCCATCGGATCGTACATCTTATAGACATCCACTTCCAAAGGAATGGTATGGTCTTAGAAAAGAAGAATTACAGAAATGCAGTGGGGTAGAAGATGCAATCTTCTGTCATCCTTCTGGATTTTTAGCAGGATGTCAAACACAGCAGGGAGCGATGAAAATGGCAAACATCGCAATGAATGATAAAGGAGATAAATAATGGCAGAAAGACATAAAGATTATTTTGCGTTTGAAACGATTCGTGATGCGGAACAGAAAATCGTTTGTTACTATGTAACAATGATTGGAACGATTGAAGAAGAAGGTATTGTTCATATTCGTACAGATTTAGGTGAAAATCAAAATCAGAAGATGGCATTTGGAAGACTTTCTATCTACAACCAGGATCGCAAGATTTCTACATTATTAAGAGAATTGAATTGTAGAGACTACCGTCATGAATCCAATGGAGAAGGTTCTAGAGATATTGTTTCCTTTACTGCAAAAGACTGGAGAGCAGATGAGGTATACGGTTTAGAAGAAGGTGATCGTGTACTGATTCAGGGAAAAGCATATGTGAGAGAAAACAATCAGGAAAAATACCCTGGACGCGCAAATGAAATCTCTATTACAACTTCCGGTATCTTCAAGATTGGCAGAGTCAGAAAAACAAGACCAGTTTCTATGAACCAGGGTCTTGTTCCTCAGAAGTAATCATGGATCAAATTGTCATTGCGGCGTGTTTTGGACTTGCTAGAGTGTGTGCTGCAAATACAAAAACACCGGATACGGAAAAGATTTTGATGGATGTTCTGCATAGTGAAAATGATCCTCAGCAATTGACTGCTTTGATTCATGAAGAGAAAGATAAGATTTCTCCTGGATGTAAATTGTGTCAATCGAGGTGTGGAAATACAGATGATATCTTTGTGGAAATGAAAGAAGATTCTTTCATGAAGAAATCATTTGATCTTTGTTTCCAGACAAAAAATGCTTCTTTGGTATTAGAAGCATTTGCGAGAATTTCTTATCAAATGGATGATGCAGAATATAAGGATATTTATCGAAGACTGAAAGAAAGCGTATGATGCTTTCTTTTATTTTTGATTATCGAACCATGCAAGTGCGATAGCATCTTCACCAGCATATGTACCAATGGTTGGTCCAATTTGTGTAATTGGAAGGTTATCTGTTTTTCCTTCATATAATGCAGAAGAATCTTTGATGTATTTGTCTAGTTTAGCTGAAGAAAGACCTGAATAGCCTAAAGCAAATGGTCGTGAGAAATCAATACCGCCATATTTATCAATCTGGCTGACAAGCATGTTATTTCCACTTCTAGATCCTCTTGCTTTTCCTACGGTAATGATTTGACCATCTTCAATAGAAATAACAGGTTTGATACCAAAAAGAGAACCTGCCGCATACGCAACTGCAGAAATTCTTCCACCTTTTTTTAGATATTCCAGTGTATTCATCAATGCGATGATACGTACATGACTCTTTTCTTTTTCTAAGGTATCAACAATTTCCTGACATGTCTTTCCTTCATCTCTTAACTGTACTGCACGCTTAACAAGAAGACCTTGTCCTAAACATGCACTTCTTGAATCAATGACATGGACATTGTTCTTTCCTTCTGAAGCAAAGCATGCATTGCGATAGCATCCACTTAGTTCTGATGCAATTGTGATGATAATACATTCATCATCTGTATCTGTTGCTTGTTCATATTCATATGGTGTGATCTGTGATGTTTTTGGCAGTGCATCTTCTTCAATCAATAACTCATAGAAGCGTGATTTACTTAACGTAAAACCATCAATATAATCTTCATTACCAATATGTAAATGAATTGGTAAAACTGTAATATCTAATTCTTTTGCCATACTCTGTTCAATATCAGAGGATGATTCTGTAATAATACGAATACTCATATATACTCTCCTTTGTTGGTTAACAACGTGAACCATTATAACAAAGATTTTAAATATCTGATAGAATTATTTTCAAGATGAGCTTCCTGTAACATGTAAATGAGGAAGTGGAAAGGAAGAATGAAATAAAAAA
>OLNY01000929.1_pt1 | contig 25071 bp, 20 predicted proteins | sample 1671981 | NCBI WGS metagenome assembly OLNY01 (sample SAMEA3136632, study PRJEB25190) | human gut metagenome | biome: human gut; feature: human-associated habitat; material: faeces | place: Austria | collected 2013
GCCCCTGGGCTCCATTGAACGCATCAATATTCTTTTCGCTGAGAATCTTCTCAAAGATCCGGTCTCCAAGCTGTTTTATTTTGGTAACAAGAAATCCGCCGTTCATTTTCATGCAAATGCTCCTATATAGTAGTTTACTTCAAATAATACCATATAGGAGCTTTTTTGTCAAGAGGCTGTATGTCTAAAACATCCGGCGAGTTTTTCATAGCCTGCGCTTTTTGTGTTCTTTCCGCCCGAAAGCATTGACGCACCGCGCCGAATCCTGTATCATGAAGCTGTTCATTCGGCTGTTTCTGCCCGTTTGGGCATTGTGCATATTATGAAAGGAGTCCTTTCCTCATGGCGATGAATCTGACCCAGAAAATCCTGTCCGCGCACCTGCTCAGCGGTGAACTGATTCCCGGATCGGAAATCTCCATCCGCATTGACCAGACGCTGACGCAGGATTCCACCGGTACGATGGCGTACCTGCAATTCGAGGCGATGGGTGTCAAGCGCGTCAAGACAAAGAAGTCCGTGGCGTACATTGACCATAACACGCTGCAAACTGGCTTTGAAAATGCGGATGACCACTATTACATCCAAACGGTGACGAAAAAGCATGGCATTTACTGCTCTAAGCCCGGCAACGGTATCTGCCATCAGGTACAGCTGGAGCGCTTCGGCGTGCCGGGCTACACACTGCTCGGCTCGGACAGCCATACGCCCACGGGCGGCGGCATCGGGATGCTTGCCATCGGCGCGGGCGGACTGGACGTTGCGGTCGCGATGGGCGGCGGCGCGTATTATCTGGCGTGCCCGCGTGTCGTCGGCGTGCGCCTGCATGGCAAGCTGTCCTACGGCGTTGCGGCGAAGGACATTATTCTGGAAGTCCTGCGCCGGCTGACCGTCAAGGGCGGTGTCGGCAAGGTGATGGAGTACATCGGCGACGGCGTGAAAACGTTGAGTGTCCCGGAGCGTGCGACGATTACGAACATGGGCGCGGAACTCGGCGCAACGACCTCCATCTTCCCGTCGGATGAAGTGACCCATGCGTTCCTCAAAGCGCAGCAGCGCGAGCAGGACTTCGTGCCGCTGTCCGCAGATCCGGATGCGACGTATGACGAAATCCTCGACATTGATTTGACCGCGCTTGAGCCGCTCGTCGCGAAGCCCCATATGCCTGACATCGCGGAAACCGTCAAGCAGTGCGGCCCAATTAAGGTCGATCAGGTGTTTATCGGTTCCTGCACGAACTCTTCCTATACCGACATGATGCGTGTTGCCCGCATTTTGAAGGGTAAGACTGTGCACCCGGACGTGAGCCTTGTCATCGGCCCCGGATCGAAGCAGGTGCTGACGATGCTGGCGCGCAACGGCGCTTTGGCAGACATGATTGCGGCGGGCGCGCGCATTCTGGAATCCGCTTGCGGGCCGTGCATCGGCATGGGGCAGTCGCCGCGCACGAACGCCGTCTCCGTTCGCACGAACAACCGCAATTTCTACGGCCGCAGCGGCACAAAGTCCGCCGGCATTTACCTTGTCTCCTGCGAGACGGCGGCTGTCACGGCGCTGACTGGCGTGCTGACGGATCCGCGCTGCCTTGACATTGACCTCGATATCCCGATGCCGGAGACGTACACCGTCAACGACAATCTGGTCATCCCCCCGGTCGCGCCGGGCGAAGAGGACACGGTGGAGGTCGTCCGCGGCCCGAACATTCAGCCCTTCCCGCTGGGCAAGCCGCTGGCGGACGCGATTTCCGGCAAGGTGCTGCTGAAGATGGAGGACAACATCACCACCGACCACATTGCGCCGTCGGACGCGAAGCTTCTGCCGTTCCGCTCGAACGTGCCGTACTTGTCGGACTTCTGCCTGACCCCCGTGGACGCGACGTTCCCGGCGCGCGCGAAGAAGGAAGGCGGCGGCATCCTCGTTGCGGGCATGAACTACGGGCAAGGGTCGAGCCGCGAACACGCCGCGCTTGTCCCGCTGTATCTGGGCATCCGCGCCGTCGTCGCGAAGTCGTTCGCCCGTATTCATCAGGCGAACCTCATCAACAATGGCATTCTTCCGCTGACGTTCCAGAATGAGGCGGATTACGACCGCATCGCGCAGGGCGACACGCTGAGCCTGCCGAACGTCCGCGAGACGGTGGAAAGCGGCAGCGACACGTTCGTGCTGCATAACGACACGAAGGACGAGGATTACATTGTGCTGATGCCGCTGACCGCGCGCCAGCAGGGCTGCATCCTCTATGGCGGGCTGCTGAATTATACAAGAGAGAGCGCAAAGGCGGAATAAGATAGTTTGTCCCCCAGAAGTATGGGCTTCCGGGGGATTTTTGGCGTTATTGTTTCAGGGGGAATAGAGAGGCTTGCGAAAATCTGCTGCTTTTGCTACAATCAAGGGGGAAGGAGGCTGCCCTGATGAAAAATATCAAGTACACCGTCACGCATCCTATCTTTGTGTTCATGAAGAAGCATTTTTGCCCGCACTGCAAGGCAGCACTCACAGTGGAAACGGCGCATCATTTGGTGAACTCCCGTTCCGAAGAAGCAAAGAACTACGATTTTTCCACGGAAGACGGCAGGATGATTGGCACAGTTGACTTCCGCAATCCGTATTTTGCCTGCCCGAACTGCCATGCGGAGTTTTCGGTGGAAGAATTGTGGAAAATGGAGAAGGGAAAAAGAGCAAGCAGATAACGCAGGTGAATTGAAAGAATCGTATGAAGCACAAAACAGCCGGGGACTGCCTTACCAGCAATCCCCGGCTTTCGTAATTCCTATGAATTTTTATACTATTTCCAGATAAGAATGCGCCAAGATGCGCCGCAAATTTTTCATTCTGGCTAACGTGAATGAAACGCAGCGTAGCAGCGCTACGCTAAGTGGAATGAGCGGACGCCAGAATGGAAAAGGCGCAAGCAGATGGCGCAGGTGAATCTGGAAATAGTATTACTTAACTTCCAGCAGGTTCTTGCATTCCGCGAACGCGCGGCGGCCAATGATTTCAATCGTCGCGGGCAGGGTTACGCTCTTGAGCTTCGTGTTGCCCTCAAACGCCTGCGCGCCGATTTCCACCACCGGCAGACCCGCCACCGTGTTCGGAACGGTCAGCGTCGATGCCGTGCCGTTGTACTTGACGACCACAATGCCCGTCGAGTCGTCACGAACCGCGAACACGAAGTCGCCTGTCACGGTGAATGCCTTGTTGACAGATTCCAACTCCGTATTGTCGGACAGCGCCTTACTGCCCGTCACCATGAATACAGCCAGCAGGAAAGACAATGCCTTTCGCATCCACTTTTTGTCCTTCATCGTCCTCACTCCTTGTTCTGTGCAATCTTCCGGCACGGCGTATGGCTGTGCCAATGGAAGGTATTGCTGCTTTTCGCCTTCCTTTTCGCGGCGAGCTGCAGTGCTCCCGGTGGATATAGCAACCTCTTTCCTAATCCCAGCTATATTGTAACAAATTACAAGTAGACTGTCAATACTTACCGCGCAGAAAGCCGCATTTTATACAAAAATCAAGGCACTTTCTCTGCATCTGTCTCGCGGAACTGATTTTTCCATTGCCGAATTGCCGTGGTCGGCAAATCAATTTGCGTCTCCCATGCGGAACAGATGCGCTCCTCCAGCACATCCAAATTCCCGCCGCGGGGCAGGAAGGGCAGATTCGTGTCCTTCGCGATTTCACTTGCGCGGTTGTCTACCGCCAGGATCAGGCTTCGGCAGCCCATGTTCATTGCGTGGATGCCGCCGTGCAGCCGCGTGCCAACGTAGTCAATCCCGCCTGATGCCAAAAGCGCTGTGTAATCTCGCAGATTCGGCTGAATCAGGTGCAAATTCTGCGTCACGCGCGCATCCATTTGGCGCAGGCAGGCATAGTCCTCAACTGCTTGCAGCCACACATACACCTCGCGATAGTGCTTTTGCAGCATGGTCAGCATCTGCGCATCCTGCTCCGGGCTGCTGCGGTAGTCCGTCAGCGTTGTCACGACGCGCTCCGCCTTGTGCGTCGGAATCTGCGCGCATTTGTCGTCTGTCAGCCCCCACATTGTCGGGCACGCCGTATTCAGCACGTTCGTGATGCCCAGCTTCAGCAGGCGCTGGCGCGTGTATTCGTCGCGCACCGCGTGCAGGTACTGCCCATCCAGCAGCGTTTTTAGAATCCGCTTCGTGTACCCTGTCGGCTCGTCCTGATATTGATACCACCCCGCGCCCAGCAAAATGATATGCGTGCGCTGAAATTTCTCACGAATCAGGCGGAAATTCAGCAGCTCCCGCTTGTGCAAATCGCCGCAGCGCATCATCACCGCGTCCCGCAGGCGGATATTCCACATCCTTTGGCGGCGCATGTCCGAGGAAAGCAGATTCGTCCCGCAGACAAATGCGTAATCCGCACTGCCGACGTGCTTCATCGACACTTTCGACAGCCTGTCCCGAACCGGCACGGTGACGGACAGCTGCACAGGAAAGCAGTCATGCAGCACATGCTCGCAGGCGTTGCGGATGATGAAATCTCCCTGATTCGCTGTTGAGATGGTAGGGTCAAAACGCACAATTTTACGGCAGTGCTGCATTTCCTGATCGATCATGCCTTCTTCCTCCATTTGCGCAAGAAACTCCGCCCTTTTTCAAGCATCCAGCGATATTCTGCCGTCCGCCCCAGCGCCAGCGTGTACAGGAGCGCCGTCACCGCCGCGCAGGTGATGCCCTTGAGGATAATCCACATCAGCGTATGCCCCATCCGCGCGCACAGCATCAGCGACAGCAACATCACCGCGCCGTTGAGCAGCAGCAAGCCGCCCTGCGCCTTGAAATACGCGGCAGCGCTGCGCCCGAAGGTGCGATGGAACAGCACTTTCGGCTCATACCAGAAGATGGTGCAGAGTCGCGCCAGCCCTGTTGCGCCGATGATGCCCGCCACGCCGAAGAAGTGCCCCAGCAGGATGGACAGCAGGATGTTGACCAGCGCCGTCATAAACATAACATATTTCATTTGCCGAAAAAGCCCCAGCGTTTCGCGGTACATCCACACAGGCGCGACGATGGTGCTCAGGTAGAACGTGAACAGCACCGCCGCCACTGTCCCTGTATCCATCAGGTATTCTTCGCCCACCCAGATGGGGATGAAGTCCTGTACAATCGCGCCGTACGCGGCGACGCAGAAGCCTGTAATCGCCCCGAAGAGGACAATCAGGTTGCGGAACATGGCGTATGACTTTTCCGAATTCTTCTCGGCATTCAGATTTCCCAAGCTGGCGGAAATGCCGGTAATCACGATGGAAAAGAACGTTGTCACATACGTCGTCAGCGACGCGTAGTTGGAGTAGTAGCCGACGAACACCGTGCCCAGCATGACGGAAATCAGGATGTTGTCCGTGTTGTTGATAAGAATCGTTGCCAGCTTGTAGAGAAACATGGAGCGGATGTTGTCGTTCAGCTCCTGCTTGCGGTGCATCGGCGCACATTTCTGCTTTTTCCGCAGGAAGGGGTTCAGCTTATCCGCTAAATGGCTCAGCACCGCGTTCTGCAGGAGGGTGCAGGCAATCTGAATCAGCAAATAGCCCAGATAGCTGCCCCAAATCAGCAGGCACGCCATCTGCGCCGCATACTGCACCACCAGCGCCGCAGCGGAAACCATGTTCTGCAAATATGCCTTCTGGTCGGCCTGAATCAGCGTCGTTTTGTAGATGACCAGATAGGATGCCACGGAGTTCGCCAGGTACAGCACATAGTAGACGATTAGCTGCGCCATCGGCAGCTCACTGCTGATAATGAGCGGCAGGAAGGGGATTACCGCCGCGCCCAGCAGCGCTACCGCCAGCGCAATCAGGCGGTAAATGCGACGATAATAGCCCAGCAGATGCTGGATTTCGCCCGTGTCGCCCCGGTGCAGCGGTGCGTACAAGCTGTACACCAGCACGTTGCCCACGCCCAGCTCCGCCAGTGACAGCATGGCCAGAATGTTGCTGTACAGCCCGTTGACAGCCGTGTAATCCGCACCCAGCCGGCGCACGAACACCGTTCGCACGGCAAAAGCCAGCAGCAGCGTGACCACCTGCCGCACTGCGCCTACACCGATGTTGCGTGCCGTGTTTTCGCTCCTTGATGCTGTGTTCATGATTCCTCTCCGCCTGTTTCGCCTGTCTGCTCCTGCGCCGCGTCCTCCGGCCGCGTGTTAAACGTCAGGCGCAGTTTTTCCGGCGGCACAGTGCAGCGCCTCCTGCGTTTCCTCTGCCTGCGCGCATTTGCCGGCAGATCAGGCGCTTCCTCCGCGTCCGGCTGCCACTTGCCCAGCAGCCCCAGAAACAGTATGTTCAGGAAAACGCCCTCCGTGTTGATGCACAGGAAATACAGCAGGAAAACGCCCAGCACATACAGCAGCCGCTCCTTGGCAAATTTGGTGCGGATACCGCGGTACATCAGCCATAGCCAAACTGCCGGGAGAATCAGGCCTGTATCCATGACGAAGGCGGCAAAGCCGTTGGAAATATTCTGCACCCTGTGTTTCAGCAGGATTTCCGCCTTTCGCTCCGAGAAAACGCCCTGTCCCGCAATGGGGGATTCCAGCCCGATTTCAAAGCCGCTGAAGGTGTCGTTCCACCGCGTGTAGAACGAACCGCCGGAATTTCGCCCGATAATCTTGCTTTCCACCACGCCCGTGGCAGACTCGATGACAAACAGCAAAATCAGCCCAACGAACGCCGCCATCTTGATGCTGCGCGCCATTTTCCTGCCCTTTTTGCGGAATGCCACCGTCAGCAGCACAACGCCCAGACAAATGAAGCCTGTTGTGGACAACGTGCTGAGGATGGTGACGATCAGCAGCGCAATTGCCCAGCAGTATTTCTTCTTGCTCATGCCCATGCGCGTTTCGTCGCTCATCAGGAACAGCAGCGCGAAGTTCAGGAAAATCTGGTGGCTGCCCGGCTCGTTGAACATACCCGCATTGCGGTGGAAAACCGGGATGTTCAGCCAGCCTAAGGTGAAATAAGGCGTCAGATAAAATCCGTTGACGCTGGAAACTTCGTAGTGCAGCAGCGGAAGCGGCAGCGACAGCAAATCGCCGATGACGAAGGAAATCAGGCTGATGACCGCCTCTGCCAGCATGACTTTGGTATACAGCCGCATATACGTCCGATACCCGATGCAGCTTTGCAGAACCAGCACATAGCCGATGTTGCAAAGCCAAATGACAATATCGTTGATGTGGATGCCGTTCTGCGGGTTGACAAAGCTCGTCAGCAGCAGCGTCAGGCGTACATTCTGGCCGCTGATTTTCGGATGATGCGCCCGCGTCAGCAGCAGAATCGACGCAATCAGCATGGCTGCCATCAGCGGCATCCGCAGCACCTGAAAATACAGCGAACCCATGCCCAGCACGCCAATCAGCACACAGAGTGCATCCACATGGTTCTTTGTGATTCGGATTTTCATCGTGCAATCTCCGTATAAATCTGATGCAGTATCTCCAGATTCTTCTGCGCATCATGCGTTTTTCCAGCGTGTTCCCGCCCGGCGCGCGCCATCTGCTCCGCTTTTTCCGGATGCGCGAACATCTCGCAGATATCATATGCCAGCAAATGCGGGTCGTCTGCCGGATAAATCAGCCCTTCCACGCCGTGCGTCATCAGACAGCGCACGCCGCCGACATCCGACGCAATGCACGGTACGCCAAGCAGCATCGCCTCGCCCAGCGAATTGGGGGAGTTTTCAATGCTCGACGGCAGCACAAATACCTGACTTTTTAGATACCGCTCCTTCATTTGCTGTGCATTCAGGCTTCCGGTAAAAACAACATGGTCGTAGAGGCCGTTTTCGCGCAGCAGACGGTGGATGTACCGTTCATAGGCATTGCGCGCAAGCGGCGGAATGCGTCCATAGTCCTTGCGCCCCACATAGGGCTTGACATCGGGATGGCGCTTGCGGACAATCGCCAGCGCCTGCAGCAGCAGATGCAGCCCCTTGAGCGGCACATGCGCCTGACTGCAGAAGATACTGTGCGGCTCGCAGCTGTTCAGCGACCATTCGCCGGCGTAGAACTCGTCCTGCAGCGTTTCGTTGTTGAAATGATAGGCCGCCTGCGGGGCAAACTCCGCCATGCAGGCAGCATCCCAGTCGGTGCGCCCGATAACGTGCTGCACCCTGCGCAGGGCTTCCTGTTCATACTGCCCGACGCGGCGGTAGATTGCTTCCTGCCGGACGATATTGCCCTTCACCAAGTCCTTCAGCGTGTGCCCGTGGCAGACGTGTTCCGGCAGATAAGCGCGATAATGCTCCGCGTATATGGACAGAAGCCCCTGAATGGAAATTACAATCCGCTCGCGCATCCCCAGGTGTTCCGCCGCATCAACCATGGCCAGCGTGTGCTGATTTTCCGTGCCCCAGAGGTGAATGACATCCGGCTGCTCTTTGCGCAGAATATCCTCCAGCTGCCGGGTGTAGGCTTCGCCGCACCGCTGCGTAGGGCGTGTGGGGTTGACCAGCCCGTAATAGCGGTAGCCGTCCACTTCGCCCGTCAACGCTTTCGGCGCGTCAAACACATACGTCAGCGCCGCATCCGGCAGCTGCGTCAGCCGCCGCGACAGTCCGACCAGCCAGCCCACGATATACACCGGGGGAAGCGATTCTTTTTCCGCAATGGCAGGGAGGATAATATTCCCCATCCACATGACCTTCACGCTTCAGCCCCTCCTTTCACTCTGTGCTGCGGGTATCCGTTATTCCGCCGCGCCTCGCGTCAGAAAATCCCGCAGCTTTTCCCGCTCCTGCGCCTGAGATTGGCAGTAGCGCGCAATGTTGCGCACATAGCGGTCATGCACGGCTTCATCCAGCAGCCTTTCCGGCGCAAAATCCGCCATGCGGGATACCGTTTTGCCCAATTCGTTTGCTTCCACCATTTGCAGCGTCCCGCAGCGGCTGCCCACAATCGGCACGCCCCGGAAGAGAATATCGAATACAACGCCGCTGCTGTGCAGGGAGTAATTCTCCGAATAGTTTAGGATGCAGTAACGGCATTGGCGAATCGCCTCGTCATACGCCGCTTCGGACAGGTATTCCAGCCGCAGCTCGATGTTCTTCGCCCCCGCGCAGACTGCCCGCAGCTCCGCCTCCAGCGGCGCTTCCTGCACCCGACCCGCAATCAGCACCCGATACGGCGTGTTCCGCAGCTGTTTTGCCGCCTCAACGACGCCCTTGTCCGACGTAATCAGCCCGACCATGCCGAAATCATAGCGCTGCTGCGCATACGGCACAGGCGGCTGCATCGTTCCTGTGCTGATGTAATCGGACACGACGCACATCGGCCGCCCGTACGCCGCGCCAATGGCTGCATTGGGGCAGATAACGCCGCTGATTTTCCGCCTGCACAGCGCATACAGCCCCCGCTTCAGCACCGAATTGACGCCGTCGGTGCTGTACTGGATGGCGTAGACCCGCGTTTCTTTCTTCTTGAACAGTGCAAGCCCCAGATACGCTGTTGCGACGGCACTGCACTGGAGGACAATCACGTCATCCTGCGCTTCCCGAAGCAGCGCGCGCACGTTCTGGAACACGGCGCGTTTGTTGCGCACCGCCGAACTGCCACGATGTAATCATGCGGCAGACGAATCAGCTTATTCCCGAAGCGGTCGCCGTACACCGGCCCGCCCGCAATGCGCACATCCATCTCCGCACCGAACAGGTCAAGATAATTCTGCGCGACGGTGAAATAATGCCCAGCGGCAATGCCGTCTGTGCTGGTGCTCCGTACATCTGCCACAATCAGCCGCATGATGGTTCGTTCCTTTCGCCGCTTTTCTGCATCGCCTTGCTGTAAATCGCCATCAGCTGACGATAATTTGCTTCCGCCGTGAAATTCTCCTGATACGTTTTCAGCGCGCCTTCGCTGACGGATTCCGCGTGCTGAAGCCGGTTGAGCGTCTGTGCCAGCTGTTCCGCCGAGTCTGCCGGAAACTTGAAGCCCGTCACGCCGTCCGAAATCAGGGAACCCGCGTTGCCTAAATCCGAGCAAATCACCGGCGTGGCGGCGCTGAAGGCTTCCACAATCGTCATTGGGAAGCCTTCGTACCACTGTGTCGGCAGAATCAGCGCCTTGGACGCCCCATCAGCGCCCGTGCCGCCGAATTTGGCACAAAGCCGCGCAGCTCCACCTGCTTCAGCTTTTCCCGCGTCAGATATTCGCGGCACCATGCTTCCTCCGGCCCTGTACCGCAGATGATCAGCTTCATGCCCCCGCCTGAACGCTCGTAGCGCGCCCACGCTTCCAGCAGCAGCCGAATGCCCTTGAGCGCATCCAGCCGACCGATGTACACCACCTGATTTTCGCGCGCCGCATATGGCACAATCGTCTCCGGCGGTTCCACAAAGTTCGGCTTTACGGAGACGTTATCCGGCGGGATCTGCTCAAGCGCCAGCAGCTTCTGCCGGTTGAAGTCCGTCAGGGTGATATAGTGCAGGCGGCTGTACGTTTTGAGGGCGCGGTGCAAACGTGTGCTGAGCACGCAGAGCACCGTCTGCAGGCGGCTGCCGCGGTAGCAGCGGTGCTTCACCGCGCAGTGCAGTCCCTTTTTCACGCAGTCCTCGCAGATATGGCCGTCGCGGTAGAAAAGCGCGTTCGGGCAGAGCAGGCGGAAGTTGTGCACCGTCTGCACCACGGGAACGCCCTCGCGGAATGCCGCGTAATACACTGCCGGGCCAATCAGCGGCAGCGTGTTGTGCACATGCACCAGCGAAATCCGATTTTCGCGGATGCTCCGTCGAACCTCGCGGTATGTACGGATGCTGAAAAACATCCCCAGCGCACTGCGGATTTTCTCCAGCGCTCCCATGCGCGAAATTTCCTCGTTCCGCCGCGCATACAGCGCCGCAGCGTGACCGTGCGTTTCTCGTTCGCCACAACGACATCCTCGCCGCCGGGAACCTGATAATAGTCGTGTACCAGCAGTACAGCGGGCTGTTTTGTCGCTTGCTGCATTTACTTTCTCCTGATGGTCGCGTTCCAGATGAATTTCAGGTTCGTGCTCCAGTAGCGCTGGAATAGCCGCTTCGGGTCTTGCATCAGGCGATAGAGCCATTCCAGGCTGTGCTTCTGCATCCATAACGGGGCGCGCCTCACGTTGCCCGAAAAGAAATCAAAGCCCGCGCCGACCCCAATCATCAGCCCGTGCACACGCCCTTGGTGCGCCGCCATCCAGCGCTCCTGCTTCGGCGCTCCCAGCCCGACCCACACAAAATCCGGCTGCGCCTGATTGATGCGCGCCACGGCAAGCGCATCTTCCTCCGGTGTCAGCTCGCGGAAGGGCGGCGCGTCTGTGCCCACAATTACCAGCCCCGGATACTCCTTCTGCAGGCGCGCAATCATTTTCTCCTGCACTTCCTGCGTGCTGCCGTAGAAATAATGCCGCCAGCCGTGTGCCGCCGACTGCCGAAAGACCTCCATCATCAGGTCAGGCCCGGTTGTCCGCTGAATCTGCGGATACCCGCGCCGCCGCGCTTCCTGCGCCAGCGGATTGCCATCCGGAATCGCCATCAAACCGCCGTTCTGCACGGCACGGTAGTCCGCATCCTCGTAACTGACGACGGTTGTATGTACATTCGATACGCAGATGTAGTCTCCCTGCAATTGATGAATGTTCTGCGCCAGATATTTCAGCAGCCAATTCATGTTGATGACTGCAATATTGACCCCTAAAATCGGACAGACCGGAATTTCACGCTTGTCCACTTTGCGGCAGTACTGCGCTGCTCCTTCGTGCGCCGTGGCAAACACCCTTTTCCCCACTTCCCCAACAGGAAACCTTGAATCATAAATTACCATTTCCATTTCGCATGATGAAGAAATTTCCTTTTTTTTCGGGAGGGATGAATTGCCGCCCTCCATTCGTTCTTTCATTAGCATACCAATGCGAAAGGAGTATTCTTTGTGAAGAACTGTATTTCCCGTTTCTGCCTGCTTGCCTTGCTTCTCCTGATGACCATCGCCCCTGTCCGCGCGGAAATTATCGGGCAGACGACGGAGAACGAGTACATCCACCGCCTGATTGCGGACAATGGGCAGGAACTCTGCTTCGTGTCCGGCGAGAAAGACCCGTACCTTTCCTATGCGGATGTCAACTTCGACGGCATCAACGATGTGGTGATACTGACACAGCGCGGCGCGAGCAATTTTGTCTACCAGTTTTTCATTTTTGATGGCGAACAGTATGTTCTCTGTCCGCTGACGTTCACGAATTACGACCTTGACGCGGAACACAAAATTGTAAGGAGTTCTGTGAACGGCGGCTTGGCGGGCGGCATTCACAGAGAAACGCTGTACCGTTTTGATGGGACGGAGGCGGTGCTGCTGCGCTGGGCGGTTGGCGAGGAGAAAGAGGACTGGACGTTCGACGCGGATGGTTATACCGTCCGGCACTACAATGATGTGCTGACCCTGCAGGTTTGGGAGCATGATCCGGATATGGACGGCATCCTGATTTTTGAGCAGGATGTATCTACTGAAGATGAAAATGCGCTGAGGGAAGCGTTTCAAGCGGAAAATGACGCGCTCTGGTCGGGCATCCGCTAAGGCACCACCGCACAATTCGGCGGCGCGGCTGGCGATGTCTTTTCCGCCATCTGCGGTATGCAAATTCCTCGATTTACCGCCAGTAAATCTTCGAAATTTGCATTTGTATCTGACGAAAAAATCCATTCGCCAGCCGACCACCTCATTTGTGCGGTGTTACCTTAAAAAGTTAGTCACATCGAACGAAACCGCTTGACAATCCGCCGCGCTGGTGCTATCATTCAGATACCCTGATGGGGTATATTGCATTCATCGAAAGGATGAGGGCTGATGATAAAAACGACGCTGAAAATTGATGGCATGATGTGCGGCATGTGCGAGAGCCATGTCAATGACGCAATCCGCAAGGCTTTCCCGGCGGTCAAGAAGGTGACTTCCTCCCATGGCAAGGGTGAAACGGTGGTCATTTCCGAAGATCCGCTGGACGAAGCGCAGGTGAAAGCTGCGATTGCCGCGACGGGCTATGATTTCAAGGGCATGTCAAGCGAGCCGTATCAGAAGAAGCGTTTCCTTTTCTTCTGATGGCTTCTTTCGCACAACAAAAAGCAGGGCTGTCTCCGGCGTGGAGGTAGTCCTGCTTTTTGTGTCCTGTGTTAGTTGATTTTTGTTGTGCAGAGGGTTTCGCCTCTGCGGAGGCGACAAGAAAGCATGAAAACAGATGAAGTCTGCGGTCGCCCCCTGCCCCCCTTCGCTATTTCCCCCACTTGATATGCTTCATGTGCTTCATCACCAGCGTGGCGCTCACGCCGGTCAGCGCGCCGAAGAGAATGCCGCTGAGCATTAGGACAGCCATGTAGTACGCCAATTGCGACGTGTGGAGGATAATCATCGCCATCACGATTTGCCCGACGTTGTGCATCACGCCGCCGACAATGCTGACCGTGACCGGGTGCATCCACTTCATGCGCGAAAGGAGACACATGCTTGCCAGCGACAGCACACCGCCTGCCAGTGCGTACGGCAGCGCCGCCACGCCGCCCAAAAACAGCGAGGACAGCACCACTTTCAGCAGCATCAGCACCCACGCCGTCGGCAGGGACAGCATGTAGACCGCGAAAATCAGCACACCGTTGCTTAAACCCAGCTTGATGCCCGGCACGCCCATCAGCGGTGGAAACAGGCTCTCTACCCAGCTCAGCACCAGCATCAGCGTCAGCAGCACACTGCACAGCGCAAGCTGCTTTGTGGTGATTCGCTGCTTATTCATTTGCTGCGTCCTCCTGCACGGTCGTCAGCCAGTCCATCAATTCGTCGCGGCTGTACAGCTGGAGCGTCACCTGATTCGGCAGACAGATAATCCTGTTGCCCAAAATGCGTGTGTCCTTGTTTTCCAGCGTCACTTCACCCTGCTCCACGCAATCCTGATTGTCGCAGTTCGCCTCGTGCATGTCGATGCTTGTCGGGGTGACATGGACGATGTTGATGCAGTCGCCGTGGCGGAAGCGATAATAGCCCTCTTCGGTCAGCGGAATCGGCTGATACGTTTTGTCACCGACGGTGACGACGAGGAATGCTTCCACCTGCGACAGGTCGGGGGTGGCGGTGGCTTCGGGGGTCGCCGCTGCCTCCGGTGTGCTGGTCGCAAGCTCTGTCGGAGCCTCGGTCGGCGCTTCGGTCGGCGCATCTGTTGCGGTCAGGGGCAGCAAAGGCGCATTGGCGTCTACATTCGCGGGCGCGTTCCTCCGCAGCACAACCATCAGCACCGCCACAATCAGCAGCAGCGCTGCCACAATCAGCACATTGCACCACAGGCCATTCCGCTTCGCCTTGGGATTCGTTTCCTTCTTCATACCCGTTCCGCACAATCCTTTCGTTATTGAGTATCCCCATCATACAACGCCGAGTCGGATTCGTCAAGGGGCGCACGCGCAGGTGTTACAAACTTGTCACAAAGCGGCGAATCCATCCCGATGTCAGCAGGCACTTTTGCCCGTTTTATTGGAAGCGGAACGCATTAGTCCGCGCCGCCCTATGGCAACGAAACCGACAATATCCGCAATCAGCCAGCCCGCCGGAATTGCCAGCCAAATCGCCATCATGCCGAAATGCGGCGCGAAGGCGTAGGACAGCACGACGCGCAGCCCAAGCGAAAGCACCGTCAGGACGATGCTCATGCCCGCCTGCTCCAAACCGCGGAAAATGGCATAAAGCAGGAACAGGAAGCCGATGCCGATGTAGCACAGCCCCTCGGTGCGCAGGTACGTTACGCCGATGGAAAGAGACTCCGCCGATGCATTTTTGAGGAACACAAGCAGCAGCGGCTCGGCGAAAATCGCCACGAGCGTGGAAACAATCAGGCAGAAGCCGCCGGAAAGCAGGAATGCTGTGCGAATGCCGTGACGGAGGCGCTGCGGCTGATTCGCCCCCTGATTCTGGGCGACGAAGGTCGCGAAGCCGTTGCCGAAGTCCTGCGCGGGGCTGTACGCCAGCGAGTCAATCTTCACGCCGGCGGTGAATGCCGCCATCGCTGCCAGACCGAAGCTGTTCACGAGACTCTGCACACACAGGATGCCGAAATTCATGATGGATTGCTGAATGCTGGTCATGGCAGAGACGGAGAAGATGCGCCTGAACAGCGCGCGGTCGGGGTGCAGGTCGTGCTGCGAGGGCGTCAGCGCCGGAACGCGGAAGAGCACATAACCTAAGCACAGGAAACCGGACAGTACTTGCGAAATAAGCGTCGCGACGGCAGCGCCCGCCACGCCCCACGGCAGCACCGCCACGAACAGAAAGTCCAGCGCGACGTTCGTCAGCGACGAAATCAGCAGGAAAACCAGCGGCGCGGTTGAATTGCCAACGGCGCGGAGCATACACGCCCCGAAGTTATACAGAAACGTCGGGATGATGCCGATGAACACAATCAAGAGGTAGCAGGAGAGAACGCCCTGCGCTTCAGGCGGAATGCGCAGGAGCGTCATCATGACGGGCAGGAGCGCGTAGGAAAGGATGGTCAGCAGCGCTGATACGCCCGCAATCAGCACAAACGCATTGCCGACCGCTTTGCGCACGCCGGCATCGTCTTTCTGCCCGAAAAGCTGGCTGACAACCACGCCGCTGCCCATGCACAGCCCGGTGACGATGCTCGTGAGCAGAATCATGACGGAAAACGCGCTGCCGACGGCGGCAAGGGCGATTTCACCGCAGTATCGCCCGACGACGAAGGTGTCCACAAGGTTATAAAGCTGCTGGAGCAGATTGCCCGCCATCAGCGGCAGAGAAAAACGGAGCAGTCCGCGGAAAATCGAACCATGGGTCAAGTCAACATTCATAATAAAGGAATTCTCCTTTCACTGCACAGGATAGTATAGGTGAAAAAACGGGAAACGTCAAGTATGGCGCAAAGGCAGAGAAATCAAGGCAAAGAACGAAAAAAACAAAAAAAAACAATTTTGCGCGAAAACGATTTCACATCGTCGAATCAAGGAATTGCTGTGAAAGTGGGGAATTTTGCAGGAAGATTGGTCAAAAATTGCAAGCGGCAGACACTTGACAAGGAAGCGGCAATTCCCTATAATAGATACAACGTATCATTTGATAGGATACGAAATTTCAAGGAGGGGTTTGACCATGAAGAAGTTTCTCTCTCTGGTTTTGGCTGCGTGCATGCTCTTCGGCGTTGGCGCGATGGCTGAAACCGCGGAAGAACCGTCTTACACCTACAACGGCAGTTTGACGACCTTCCCCACCAACTGGAATCCGCACCAGTACAAGACTGAAACGGAAAACACCGCTGTGCTGGCCTACATCACGGATTCATTCTTTGAGTTTGACTATAACGACACGATGGACTCCTATGCCATGAAGCCCAGCATGGTCGTGGGCGATCCTGAGGACGTTACCGCTGACTATGTTGGCGACAAGTGGGGCATCCCCGAGGGCACGACTGCCCGTGCGTGGAAGTACACCCTGCGCAACGACCTGAAGTGGGAAGACGGCACGCCCATCACCACCGCAGATGTGCTCTACTCTATGATGAAGCAGCTGAACCCGCAGGCGCAGAACTACCGCGCCGACTCCTTCTACGCTGGCTCTACGGTCATTCACAACGCGGAAGCGTATGCCAAGTCCGGCGTGTATGCGTACAGCAGCCTGCTGAACGCCGACGACCCGCAGTATCTGGCGGATTCCGACTTCACCGTGGGTGAGGACGGCTTCTACACCTACAATGGCGCCGATGTTGCCCTGTCCCTGACCAACAGCAACATGTGGTCTTCCAACAGCCTGACCGACTACTGCGGCGCGGGCTACTTCTCTGAAGACCTCTACAACGCGCTGAAGAGCGGCGAGGGCGCCGACGGCTACGTTAAGGTCAACGCGGACGTGGTGAAGACGCTCCAGCAGATCACCGCTGTGCTGCACAACTACGAGAGCGCGGAAGCCTACGCCGCCGCTGAGGGCGACTACGCCTATCAGGAATGGGAAGAGTTCCTGTTCGTTGGCAAGGTCAACGACGCAATGTCCTTTGACGAAGTCGGCGTGCAGGCGCTGGACGACTACAGCTTCGTCTTCATTCTGGACAAGCCGTTGCAGGGCTTCCAGCTCAAGTACAACCTGAGCATGACCCTGGTCAACAAGGATCTGTACGAGAAGTGCGAAAAGTATGAGAATGGTGTTTACACCAACAGCTACGGTACTTCCGCCGATACCACCATTTCTTATGGTCCCTACAAGATGGTCTCCTTCCAGCAGGACAAGGAAATCGTCTATGAGAAGAACCCGAACTGGTACGGCTATGCGCTGCCGGAAAACGAGAACTTCTATCAGACGACCCGCCGCGTTCTGACCTATGTCGCTGAGGACTCCACCAAGATGGAAATGTTCCTCGCCGGCAAGCTCGACGGCGTCGGCCTGACAAAGGACTACGCGGAAGAGTACGAGAACTCCGAATACTGCTACACCGTTGAGGGCGCGTCCGTCTTCGCGATGACCCTGAACCCCGACCTCGACGCGCTGACTGCGAACCAGAAGGCGGCGGGCGAGAACATCAACAAGACCATCCTGACCGTGAAGGAATTCCGTCAGGCGCTGTCCTTCTCCCTGGATCGTGCGGCGTTTAACATCGCCTGCGTGCCCGGCTCCGCTCCTGCGTTCGGTCTGTTCGGCGACACCATCGTCGGCGACGTTGAAAACGCTGTCTTCTATCGCTCTACCGATGCTGCCAAGCAGGTTCTGGTCGATTTCTGGGGTCTGTCCGACGAAGTTGGCGAAGGCAAGATGTATGCCACCAACGACGACGCCATCGACGCCATCACCGGCTACAACCTCGAAATGGCTCGCGACTACTTCAACAAGGCGTATGACATCGCGATCGAAAAGGGTCTGATGGACGACGACGACGTGGTTCAGATCATCATCGGTCTGCCCTCTGCGTCTTCCGCCACCTACAACCGCGGCTACGAGTTCCTCGTGAACAACTACACCGAGGCTGTCAAGGGCACCAAGCTGGAAGGCAAGCTGACCTTCGTCCGTGACGACACGGTTGGCAACGGCTTCGGCGACGCGCTGCGCAACAACCAGGTTGACATGCTGTTCCTTGTTGGCTGGAACGGTTCCACGTTCGACCCCTACAACCTGATGCAGGCTTATCTGGATCCGGCGTATCAGTACGACGCGGCGGTTGACTACTCCAATACCATGGTGACGGTTGACCTGTCCATGGGCAAGATGACCACCGACGCGGTGTCCTGGTTCAACATCACCAACGGCACGCCCTGCAAGGTGAAGAACGAGGCCGGTGAGGAGGTTGAACTGGTTCTGCCCTACAGCTATGACGAAACCGTGGCTGCGGATCGTCTGCTGGTGCTGGCCGCGCTGGAAAACGTGCTGCTGCAGAACTACGACTTCATCCCCACCACGAACGATGCGTCTATGATTCTGAGGGGCATGAAGGTTAACTTCTACACCGAGGAAGAAATCTTCCCGATGTCCTACGGCAACGACATCAAGCACATCACCTACAACTACACCGACGCGGAATGGGACGCCTTCGTGGCGGAACACGGCGGCGTGCTGAACTACAAGTAATTCGGCAGGTAGTCGGGTGAAAAATCCTCCGGGTGACGGTCATCCGGAAAACGGTGAAAACGTCTCCGGCGGCAGAGGAGCTGGCCTCTTCTGCCGCCGGGTTGACCCACCGGAGAAATTGCATCATAGGGAAAACAATGTCGCCAAGGTGGGGAAGCATCCTTCGGGACGCGTTCTTGCCTTGGATTCATTTGCGTTTACACTTGAATGCAAGGAAAGTCAGGATGCAGATGATTTTTCCCATTAGGAAAAACGTATGCAATCTGATGCACGAAAATGCAGGAAAATCAAGGCTTTCCGCGCAATCAGGGGATGCAGGATTGTATCCAGCATCCAAAAATCCCGGACAAAAAAGGCAAATCTTCATTTCTTACGGCTGCACCCGGTGGCGGGTGCGCTTGCGCCGGGGAAGAAAAAGGTACATCGCTGACGAAAAAGTCAGTACGGATGCAGCCGTAAAAAATGGAAAGGGGCTACGGCATGGTAAAGTATGTTATTCGGCGTGTCCTGCTCATGTTGATGGTGTTTATGATTATCATCTCCATGTGCTTTGTGCTGGTGAAGCTCCTGCCGGACAAGCCGGCAGAGCAGTTTGGCAAGGATCAGCAGCTGATTGAGATGCGCCGCGAGGCACTGGGGTACAACAAACCCCTGATTGAGCAGTATTGGATTTTCATCCAGCGCTCGCTGATTGGCGGCGACTGGGGCGTCAGTGAGACATTGTATACCGGCAAGGACGTCTGGGAAGTGTTCATGTCCAAGATGCCCGCGACGGTCATGGTCAACGTGTATACGATGATTTTCGCTGTCCCGCTGGGTCTGCTGTTCGGTATTTATGCCGCACTCAAGAAGAACAAGTGGCAGGACCACTTCATTTCGACGGCGGTCATGATTTTCGTTTCTGTACCAAGCTATGTATATGCATTCTTGGTGCAGTGGCTATTGTGCTTTAAGCTGCAATGGTTCCCCTTCCAGATGAAGTCCGGCTATGACTACTTCTCGTGGGACATGTTCGTGTCGCTCGTTCCGGCGGTACTGTCTCTGGGCTTCGGCACGGTCGCCGGCCTGACGCGCTATGTCCGCGCGGAACTGACGGAAGTGCTGACGAGCGACTTCCTGCTGCTGGCGCGCACGAAGGGTCTGAGCCGCTCGCAGACGACGGTTCGCCATGCCCTGCGCAACGCGATGGTGCCTGTCTTCCCCATGATTCTGGGTGAATTCATCGGCATCATGTCCGGTTCGCTGATTATCGAGCAGATTTTCGGCATTCCCGGCGTCGGTCCGCTGTATGTGTCTTCGATTAACTCCACGCCCCCGGACTATAACTTCTTCCTCCTGCTGACGGCGTTCTACACGCTGATTGGTCTGGCGTCCGGCATCGTGGTTGACATCAGCTACAGCTTTATTGATCCGAGAATCAGAATGGGGAGCAAGAAATGATGAACGAGAAGATGAATTATGCGGATTTGCCTGATTCTGCCTTCGAGCGCGTCCCCATGGAAGGACGTATGCACGATCAGGCGCTGGAAAGCAAGCCGATCGGTTCATTCCGCGATGCGCTGAACCGCTTCTGCTGCAACAAGAGCTCTGTCGTCGCTGCGGGGATTATCGTGGTGCTGCTGCTGTACGCCATTTTGGTGCCGTGGCTGTGCGAAACGAATTACAGCCGTGCCCTGCGCGACACGACGTACTTGCAGTACATCAAGCTGCCGCCGAAAGTTCAGGGCCTGGAATGGCTCGGCATGGGCGGCACGAAGACTGGCAAGTACAACGAAACCGACTACATCAAGATGAACGCGATTGCGCAGGAAACCGGCCATACGCCGATTGTCGAGGTCATCAACGGCGCGCACATCGACCCTAAGAGCAATAGCAATGCCAACTACTATGACCTCAAAATCGACGCCTACCAGAACATGGGCATGATGTACCTGACGCTGACCCCCGCGCAGTATGAAGACATTCAGGCGTGGCAGGACGAGCATCAGATACAGGTCATCTTCCCCGCGATTACCGATGCGAAGCAGACGAACGCGAACATCTGGTACGAAGTGACGAAGAAGGGCGCGCCGAAGCTCAAAAACGGCGAGGTGAACCCCATCTATCGCACGACGACCGTGTCGGACACGTCCTACCATTCGCTGCGCATCGCGGCGGACAATGACCCGGAAAAGCCGCTGGCGTATGCCCGCGTGACCGGTACGTCCGAGAGTAAGTCGTATGTCGTCCGCGTGGACAAGTACAATTACTTCCAGTATCGCTACGGCTTTGAGCCGGCGTTTGTCTTCGGCACGAATGCCACGGGTCAGGACATCTTCACCCGTCTGGCGGCTGGCGCACGGTTCTCCTTCCTGCTGGCGATTTCCATCTCCCTCATCAACCTCGTCATCGGCACGTTCTACGGCGCCATGCAGGGCTACTACGGCGGCTGGGTTGACCTGACGATGGATCGTATTGCCGACGTCCTGAGCGGCGTGCCGTTCATGGTCGTGACGACGCTGTTCCAGCTGCACTTGGCGAAGACGGTCGGTCCGGTCTGGTCGCTGATATTCGCCTTCATCCTGACGGGCTGGATTGGCATGGCGCAGCGCGTGCGTATGCAGTTCTACCGCTTCAAGGGACAGGAGTACATCCTCGCTGCGCGCACGCTGGGCGCAAGCGACTATCGCTTGATGTTCAAGCACATCTTCCCGAACTCGCTGGGTACGATTATCACAGGTTCCGTGCTGGTGATTCCGGGTGTCATCTTCTCCGAATCGAGCCTGACGTACCTCGGCATCGTCAACCTCGAATCTTCGACTATGACCAGCGTCGGCACGATGCTCGCCAACGGCAAGAATTACCTGTCCACCGACCCGTACATCATCCTCTTCCCTGCCCTGTTTATCGCGCTGCTGGAAATTTCCTTCAACCTGTTCGGCAATGGTCTGCGCGATGCCTTTAACCCGTCTTTGAGAGGTGCTGAGTAACATGGAACAGAAAGAAAAGAAGCTGCAAGTGCGCAATCTGCGCGTATCCTTCCGCACCACGGGCGGCAAGGTGCAGGCTGTCCGTGACATCAGCTTTGACCTGCACAAGGGCGAAACGCTGGCGATCGTCGGTGAATCCGGTTCCGGCAAGTCTGTCACCAGCAAGGCGATTCTGGGCATCCTCGCAGGCAATGCCATCGTCGAGGGCGGCGAAATCCTCTATGACGGTCAGGATTTGCTGAAGATTCGCGAAGACGACTTCTATCGTCTGCGCGGCGACAAAATCGCGATGATCTTCCAAGACCCGCTGTCGTCCCTGAACCCCATCATGCGTATCGGCAAGCAACTGACGGAAGCCATGCTCCTCAAAGGCAAGGCTCGTCAGCGCTCCTGCCGCCAGAATTTCAGCGGCAAGTTGAAGCTACTGGAACAGTACATGACGGATGCGAACCCGGAGAAGCAGGCGCAGGTCAAGGAAAGCGTCGGGCAGTTCCGCAAGTTTGAAATGGCGCACACGAAGATGCAGCAGGCGTACAATGCCGCGCATGAGCATGCGCAGGACGCGCAGGACGACATCGAGCATCTGCTCTTCCTGATTGAGAAGAACGCGCTGAAAGACAGCGAGAAGCCGACCATCCGTCAGGTGCGCGACTTCGCTCGCAACAGCATTGACCCCTTCGTCGTTCCGGCGGAGGAGCAGGCGGCGGTCGTGGAGAATACGAACTTCCGCATGAACGACACGGAAGACCTGCGCAAAAAGCTGACGAATTTGCAGGGCATCCTGACCAAGGCGCTTGACCGCGGGAAGGAGGAAGAACCTGACTTCTTTGCGATGGGCTACTTCAAGACCTTCGGGCAGGGCGCTGCCCCGACGGGTACGGTGGCACAGCAGAATGCGTTCTATCGCGCATATCTGGACAAGAACTTCCTGAATGCCTTCAACGATTTGGCGACGACGGGCATCACCAAGGCGGACGCCAAGTACACCCAGAAGCGCCGCGAAGCCCTTGACGCGCTCACGAAGGGCATTGACAAGCTGGAAAACAGCTCCATCGAAGCCTTCAAGGAGACGGCGGACGCCCTGTGCAAGGCGGTGGACGCGTCCATCGACCCGCTGGACATTGTGAAGGACTCCGCCGCCTGCACCTTTACCGGCAGCATGAAGGCGTACTACCGCACCTTCTACGAGGGCAAGCGCACAAACGGCAAGAAGGAAGCCAAGTACAACCGCGAGCTCGCCCGCGCCGAACGCAAGGCGGCAAAGGGCAAGGCGTACAAGGTTGCGCTGGAAACGACGGTCGATTTCGATTTGGTGAAGGAGAACGTGCTGACCCTCATGCGCAGCCTCAAGGCGCACTATGAGGAGCGCGTGGCAACGGAGCCGAAGGAAGACAAGCGCCGCAAGACGGAGAAGGTCGTCGATTACCTTCAGGAAAACGCTTCCGGCATGGTTTGCCGCATCACCAAGCAGGCCGCCAAGAACAAGGCACTCAAGCTGATGGCGGAGGTCGGAATTTCCGAGCCGCGCAAGCGCTATCGCCAGTACCCGTTCGAGTTCTCCGGCGGTATGCGTCAGCGCATCGTAATTGCTATCGCGCTGGCGGCAAACCCGGACATCCTGATCTGCGATGAGCCGACGACGGCGCTGGACGTGACCATTCAGGCGCAGATTCTGGAGCTGATTAACAAGCTGAAGAAGGAACGCAATCTCTCCATCATCTTTATTACCCATGACCTTGGCGTTGTGGCGAACATGGCTGACCGGATCGCGGTGATGTACGCGGGCAAGGTGGTCGAATACGGCACGAGCCGCGAAATCTTCTACGAGCCGGCGCATCCGTACACGTGGGCGTTGCTTTCCTCCATGCCCGATCTGGACAGCAAGGATCGCTTGGAGGCGATTCCCGGCACGCCGCCGGACATGCGCTTCCCGCCCAAGGGCGACGCGTTCGCCAAGCGCAACCAGTACGCGCTGCAAATCGACTTCGAGAAGCAGCCGCCGGAATTCCCCATCAGCGAGACACACTGGGCGGCAACGTGGCTGCTGCATCCCAAGGCGCCCAAGGTTGACCCGCCCAAGGCCGTCGTCAACCGCATTGAGAAAATGAAGCAGAGAGCGGAGGTGACGTCCAATGGCTGAGCAGGAAGTATTGCTGAAGGTAGAGCATCTTTGTCAGTATTTCGGAACGAACAAGGCGGTCGATGACGTTTCCTTCGACATCAAGAAGGGCGAGGTCTTCGGGCTGGTCGGCGAATCCGGCTGCGGCAAGACCACGACCGGCCGCTCCATCATCAAGCTCTATGACATTACGTCCGGCAACATCTACTTCAAGGGCAAGCGCATCGCCGCGGGCGTGAAGAGCTACAAGGACGCGATTGCCGCGGCGAAGGCGGAAATGAAGAAGGCCGACCCTGCGCGCAAGGAAGAACTGAAGCGCATCATCGCCCAGAACCGCGAGGAAATCCGCAAGGCGCGATTCGACCACGAAAAGTGCGACAAAATCTACGCCAACGCGATGGCAGACGAGGTGGACGCAAAGTACGCTGAAATCCTCAAAACCACACCCGCGGACAAGCTCGACGAAGTGAAGCGCGAATACGCCTACGAGAAGAACATCGCCAAGCGCCAGCGCTTCACGACGCAGATTCAGATGATTTTCCAAGACCCGATTGCTTCGCTCGACCCCCGAATGACGGTCTACGAAATCATTGCGGAAGGTCTGTCCATCCGCGGCGAAACGAACAAGGCGGTTGTGGACGAAAAGGTCTACAAGGTGCTGGAAATGGTTGGTCTGGTTCGCGAACACGCGGGCCGCTATCCGCATGAATTCTCCGGCGGTCAGCGCCAGCGCATCGGCGTCGCCCGCGCGGTCATCATGAATCCGGAACTGATTATCGCCGACGAACCTGTGTCTGCACTGGACGTGTCGATTCAGGCGCAGGTCATCAACCTGCTGAACGACCTGCGCGACCAGCTGGGCTTGACCATCCTCTTCATCGCGCACGACCTGTCTGTCGTCAAGTATTTCTCCGATCGCATCGGCGTGATGTACTACGGCAACATGGTCGAGCTGGCAACGTCCGAGGAGCTGTTCGCCCATCCGCTGCACCCCTACACGCAGGCGCTGCTCTCTGCCATTCCGCTTCCTGACCCGGAATACGAGCAGAAGCGTCAGCGCATCCACTACGATCCGCTGAAAGCGCACGATTATTCCGTGGATAAGCCCTCCGTGCGGGAAGTGGAGCCGGGGCACTTTGTGCGCTGCAACGACGCGGAATTTGCGCGCTACAAGGCGGAACTTGCCAAGTAATTTATACTATTTCCTGCATTCACCTGCGCTATCTGCTTGCACCGCGAATTTGGAATAGTATCATCCCTATTCAGCCGCAGCGAGGAATCCTGCGGCTGATTTTGGGTGCGCCCGGCGTCTCACGTTTCTAAAGGGTGAAAGACCCGAATCCGCTCGGTAGCGGGAAGGAGAAAGCCGAAGGCAAGGGTGTCCGTCGTGAGGCGGAATCT
>OLNY01000933.1_pt1 | contig 25040 bp, 38 predicted proteins | sample 1671981 | NCBI WGS metagenome assembly OLNY01 (sample SAMEA3136632, study PRJEB25190) | human gut metagenome | biome: human gut; feature: human-associated habitat; material: faeces | place: Austria | collected 2013
TACAATGTCCGAATTGGATGACCTTTTTGCTATAACCTATAAAGTGGATTTTTACATATTTATAATGCTATTCTACGTATATTTTACCACTCCGACCATCCGCTTCAAAATAATATTCTTTTCCGTCGATCATTTTCTTTCCTGTAACCATGCTGCCTTCCGGATAACCAGCTTCTGCTTTCGGTCTGCAGTAATATGTCTGACCATTTACTGTAACGAATCCAGTACACATAGCTCCACGAGGCCCGCCCGTATACGGATTGAGATAATACCAATATCGTCCATCAAGAAGCCATCCGTCACACATTGCTCCTTCTGGATGATTTGCATATGCCTGTCGGTTCATGAAATACCATTTATTATCTACTTTACGCCATCCGGTAACCATGCGACAATCACTTTTGAAATAGTACCACTCACCCTTAAGTTCTTTCCATGTATCATGAATAGCATAACCGCGACTATCAAACCAATACCAGTCGTTGCTGATCTGCTTCCACTGATTCTTTGGATATGAATTGTCTGCATTACGGTACCACCATCCGTTTTTATCGTGTACCCAGCCAGCCTTTACAGACGATATAATGCCAAAAGCACTGAGAATACCTCTTGCTAAATCATCCATGTGACTGTTCACTTTATTTAAGTCTTCTTTATTAGTTATAAATCCGCATTCGAGCAATCTATAACTGTATCCTTTTTTTGCTGCTCTGTTCACGTTACCCAAGTCAGCTCTGCCAACAATAGAACTAGCTCGTCCAGGCGTGAATCCACTGATAAAATGTGCAAGAGCTGTATCATATGCATCTGGTTTGTACCCAGATTTAATAATTACATGGCCACCTCTTGCCGAAGCACTGGCTCCATCCATATGAAGTTCAATAATCTGCCAGCTTTTCGGGATTGACAAGGTGCTAATCCCTTTGTCAGCATACCAATTTCGACTTGTGTCTCCTACTGTTACATTGCTACCACCAAGTGCAGAAAGCCTCTTAGCTAACGCCCGGACTCTCTCTGCCTCTGTATATCCATATCCCACAGCACCGGAGTCCCCTGCGCCGTGCCCGGCAATTACAAATATATGTGCCATAATTACTCCTTTCTGTGCGACGTCGCACAAATCTCTAATTTGCAAATACCCAATCTTCCGCAAGCATATCTGTCTGAGACGGTGTCCACGGCACTTTATTTTTAGGCGCATAAGGATTTTCTGTCTGTAATCCAGTAGTGTTGATATATATGAACGAATGCGTCATATAATTGAATGCTTCAATAGTTGTTCTTGCTGTAACTCTGTCGTATTCTTTCACTTCTTCACTTAGTTCAGAATACGGAATCATATCCGGGTGATCTGTAACTCCCTGTTTTTTCTTTTCTTCCCACCATGCGTTATGCACTGCTTCTGCAATAGTTTCAAGATTGACTTCTGGCGAATACATTTCCAGATAGATTCCTTTACCATTCCAACCTTTACGAGCAACCTTGAAACCTCTATTCAGATATTTGATTGCCTCTCCGAACGAGAATGTATTCTCGCCTCCTAGTTCTGGACAATTCTTTTCGTCGGCAACAATCCAATCGTCACTCGCAATATTCTTAAACGTATACTCCGGTACCTGTGTCTCTCGGATATCCATTTCTATACCATCTTTTGTATGCATGATAATTGTTTTCTTTTCTTTGGACCAATACCAATATCCGCCCCAGCTTGGCAGTTTTACTTTCAATCCACTTTCCATTAATTTAAAGGCTTCGCTAAAATACATAGGCTTTTTTCCTCCTTTTAAAAAGAGGACGATCACTCGTCCTCCGAATTCTTATCTTCCTTCTTATCTATATTAATCTGTTCTTCCACCTGCGATCTAATATGTTTAACCAGTGGTTGCAGGAAAGCCGGAATATTTACTCCCATGTCCTGTATATTTTCCAAAATTGAAATAATTTCATTACAGATTAGCCACATCGCCACCACGCATGCGATCAGGAATGTAACCGGCACCGGCTTTCCGATCGTTGTGGCTGCATATAGCAACAGTTCGTCAATTATTGCACCTACTACCACTAAAAGCCACATAGAAACTTTTTTAAAAATACCTCTTATGCTCTTATAGGAATTAATATCCTGCGACCTGTATTTGCTCGCCATCAAACCCGTAGCGTAGTCTATCAGGTTACATGTGACCAATAATATTACCGGCACCGCCAGAACACCCAGGAGAGCCGATATAAAGGCGAATACCGCCGTGAAAATTGCTTTGATATAATTTGCCTGTTCCATTTTCATATACCTCACTCTTTCTTAATTTTTTTGTATAAAAATAAGACCTCTAAGGTCTTGCTCTAATCTCTCTCATTATTACCTCCATTCCCCGGATAAACCGGACGGGAATATAAAATAAGAGCGGTCATCCCACTCTTTGAATTATTGCCGTTTAAAAAGGACCGGAATACCGGTCCTTTGGCTCTGTCTATTAACTTAATGTATTGTCTTGCTGTTCTAAATCAAGCACTAACTCATCTCCGCAATTTTCACATTTTATAATCATAATTTTTCCACAATCACCCATTTCTACTACTCTATATGACAGTGTACCTCCACAATTAGAGCATATTCCCTTATCAATAATATCCTTCACCAATTTCTTATCAACTGCTATTTTTCTTCCGCTCATTGCAAATATCTCCTTTTGGAATCGAATCTCCTAACATGATTATATTTATTTTCTTTCCACTAGTCAACTAAATCTGATTTCCATATTCACCTCGATTTATTCGAAGAAGCCACTACCTAAGTAATGGCTTCTTCAAATACAATAATATCTTTTTCTTTTAAATCAAGTCTTTTGGCTACATCTTCCTTTAACAATCGTTTCTTATATTCTTCCGTTTTAACAATGACCTTAAATGGAAATCGTGTTATCGTCACATCTCCAGGTATTCTCCACTCACATTCGTGCGTCCAATCCAAGCATTTCATTTTATTAATGTTCAAATCAAGATTAACTACTCGCCAATGTATATCTTCGCTTATGAATTGGAATATTTCTTTTCCATCGTAAATTACTGGTCTTGCTCCTTCAGAAAAAAGCATTCTTTTATCTATCTGTATTCCAAATTCTTGATATCTCTGCGGAATTTCACACCATCTCTCGCCTTCAATTATTTCCTTTATGCCATCCAATGATGCGTCCTGAAAGCAAACTACTTTCTTATCTCCTTTTACAGTTCTAAAATTATTTCTCAAAGAAAATGACGCTTTTAACATTTTGTCATCCAATATATCCACGAGGGTTTTATATGCTTTTTCATTGTCGTATGCTCTGATTAAATGTGTCAAATAAACTGATTTAACATTTCTTGCCTCTGTTAGCACTTTCCAATCATCATAAAAAATCCCGTCCATCTTTATCATCTCCTTCTGTTTCTATTATACTTTATTCTCATTTTATTTTCATCCAAAAACTGAACGGGAAACTTATTTATGTTCTCAGTTAACTATAAGTAGGCTTGGATTTCCATATAATCACCTCTCATTAATTAGTATTCAGTGCTTCCTTGATCGCTTCGAGATCATCAACAGTCAACGCCGGATAGTCTGCCGCAATGTCTTCAATGTTTTCTCCGTTCTTGATTCTGATACGAAACGCTCTTACCATTATTTTCATTTTTAAATTGTTCAAAGTTTTCATAGTTATCCTCCTATAATATCTGCCATCATCAATATGATATCATCTGACGTGGACTTTAGTTCTTCTGTTGTTGTTTCTAAGCTACTTATCCTTTCTTCTGGCGTTGGCTCTGGCTCTGGATATACTGGGTCATCCACAAGCTTCCACACCTGCCTAATCGCATTCTCTCCCTCCTCCCACTCCGATTCCCAGTGCTTGCCATCTGTTACCCCAGTAGGCATATCTGTGTACACTACAGGCTTGTAGCCTATCTGCTCTAACTCTTCCGGTAATGGATTATTGATAGTGCGACCGTCTAACACTATGGTTTTTGGTGCACTTCTAAGATAGCCGTTTTCTAATTTTGCGTACATTTGTTATCACTCCTTTCTAACTTTTATCCAATCTCCATCAAAGCATGGTGCGTTGATTTCTCCGTGTTTTAGGTTACTATTACTTCCAACCCCGACATACAATGTTCCATCGGCAGGAATAGTTATTTCTAAGCTTCCTGTTGCTACTGGTAATTCTACATCTCCTGTTTTAGTTCCGTATAACATATACGAGCCGCCACATTTACGCATATCGTAGAAATATTTGCTTGTCGTCCTAACATTGCTCCATTCGATATAATACTGTTCTCCTCGTTTTACACTGAATACAATAGCCGGACACCGCTTGCCGTACCACCCTCCACTATTAGTTAGGTAAGCTTCATAGAGCCATTCGCTTGTTTCTTCTCGTGTATTAAGCAACCTACGCCTTAAGGTGCTGTGCTGTGCTGTGCTGTGCTGTGCTGTCAGGATTTTATTACTTTTCATTTTTGTATCAACTCCTTATTATCTACCATAAATTTTGATATATGTATCTGTGGTAAAATTTGATTGCCATGTCGAGCTTGTAAAGGTTATTGATTCAACCGTACTCATTCCTACCGAAGAAAGATTTATTACATTTGGTGCACTCATTTTTATAGTATTATTCTGGTTTTCAAAAGTGCACATATAAAAGCTACCAAACGGATTCAGCTTTCTGCAAATTGAATGTTTTAATGCCGTTGATACATCTGTATTTTTTGCATTGATTTGTACGTTTGTTGGAATTCTGTCAACACATAATACACCTGCTTGCTCTACTACAAACTTTGCTTCACATATCCATTCTGTTAATCCAAGGTCTGCTATGGGAGTACCATTCATATCCTTAGTTAGTTCTATTGTTCTAGTTGCACTCTCTAAATTGCCATCATATATCAATTGCCATTCTTTCATCTCTTCTACCTCCTGTGCCTTTGCCATCATCGTTCGCCGTCTTAACATATCTCCACGGCATTCTCGGACTTGACACAGAATTTAGAATCAACTAAGCCCTGACTGACTGACTGACTGACTGACTGACTGACAAGATTTTGTGTTAATTTACGTTTCATGTCAACTAACTCCCTTACACATATTTTGAAACGCCATAAATGTAAATTTTAGTATCTACTTTTAGTTTTTCTCCAACAATGTTCTCGAATGTGATTTCATCTGTATCTTTTATCGTAGCTTTTTCCATGTCTATTGCACTCCTTTTTAGAACAATTGGGTAATTTGGTGATGTTGTACCGTATTTAGGGTCTAGTAATGTTGTGTTTTCATACATGCACCAAGGTTCAATCATCGAATCATTCCTTAAATCTAACAGAATATAAATACCGCTTGCAGAAGCTCTCCCGATATATTTATTTCCTAATTTTATAGCCGAATTACTAACTGGATTATTACTAGACATTTTTTGGCAAATGCTGACTCTTGCATATTTCTTCAAGTCAGCGTAGGTAATTCCTGTATTTAAAGCAATTACATTTCCAGTTTTCACTTCTTCCTCGTACAATAAATCATAGCAATATGTTTCTTGCTTTGACATCTCTATAACCTCACTTTCTAGCGTTCTCCGTCTCTCCATCAACTCACCGCCCAACTCTGGCTCGTCAGCAAGCCCTCTAAGATTGATACTTCATATACCTTGTTGCTCTCCACCGAAAAGCTACCGATATTGACTCCGGTCGGATGTACCACCCTTGTAGCCGTTGCTCCCGACTTGAATATAAAATGTACCTCACCTGTGCCCTTGCCGATGGTATATGTAAGCGACTCCATCTCTGGAAATACATAGAGCTTGTTAGGCTCTAAGGTTACTGTCGTGTCTGTAGACAGCTTTTCTATTCTTTCTATACCGCCTGTCTCTATGGTGATGGCAACAGCTTCTGAACCATCGTAGGTGTAGGTTTGACCGCCATATGTTATGGTTAAAGCTGTGGGGTTGGGGAGGGTGGTTGGTACTGTGGGGATTGTTGGTTTTCCCTGTAAATCTCTATATTCTCCTGAAAAGTCACTCTTTGCGTTCCAACTCTGTTTTTCTGTGTCTGTAACAGTACGGTGTTCTGAATCGTCTTTTAGGTCAGATAAGTTTTTCGGCACATTAATTGGATTCGCTTCCATATAGGTATATACCGCTTCTGCTACCTTCTCCTGTGGGATTTCCGTCACATTATCAAGTCTGGTAAGAATCTGCTCGATGATATCCGGATTTCGTTCCACCACCTCGTCTGTGGCTTCCAGACCTTCCAGTACGGTACCTTCTGCAATGGTGGTATTCCATTCCGGAATTGTTCCATCTCCCTTTTTGGCGCATACAATGAACTTAATCTGTCCCTTATATGCAACCACATCTGGGCCGATCAGCCACGAAAATGTAATATAGTCGCCATCTGTCCGTATGTCCTCTACCAGATAAGGATACTTCTCACCGTTGGCGTTTTGGTAATTCACATACAGGTGCATCGTAGACAGGTCGATGTTATCCCCTACGATTTTTGGACACCGGAAATGTTTTCGCTCAGCGTTTCCATCATGTGATACACCGAAGATCCGCTCTGACTCCGGAACTGTGATCGTCCTGTTCTCCGGATTGATTAGGAATATGTCGTTAACCGGTTCGGCTCCAGACGCCTCTAACGCTTCCTCTAATGTCATTCCTGCCCCACCTCCACTTCATTGGTTGTGATCCGGTACCCTTCCTTTTCTCCTACCAGATATACTTTCCAACGTTTATATCCCGTAATTTCATTTGGTACGGCACATTTGCCGTTCACAATCGGTACAGGATATTCTTTGTCGTATCTCGAAAAGACGGCCGCTTTCTTGCAACCGTCCCACTCTCCGTCGAAGTTATATGCTGCATACAGATAGCCTTTCGTACCAGCTATTAATCCGGAAAAGTCTCCGTCCTTACTTAACTTTTGTCCGTTAATCTGGAACTGCAGTATTCTCATTTTGCTCCCCTCCCGCAATCAGATCCGCCATCATTAATACGATGTCGTCCGTAGTTACCTCGAGTGCGTCGATTCGCTCTAGCTGCGACTTTCCAACTTTATGTAATACAACTCCTAGGATTCCTGCTGTGTATTTCATGATTCCCTCAAGTTCCGTGTAATTCTCATAAGTGCCAATCGTAGATTCTCTTTCCTTGATGATCATCTTCTTGGTCTTCATGCCATCCTGAAAGATTGTCTTCAGATTCTCTTCAGTTTCTGATATTGTTTTGATCAGCAGGCTCCCGTCCGGCCGGGTGCTCGCTGACTGGATGGTCATTTCTGACGCATCATTGAATATAAGTTTCATGTTTTTTCTCCTTTCTTACAAGATCTTAATACACTGCAAGAGATCCTTGCCCTTATTCTGGATCGTACCGGATCCTTCAGAGCGAGCAGAACACAGCTTGATGGTGATGCTTGACTCAACCTGCAGCATGTGCGAGATCGCTGTGGTCGCTGATCCGCCATAGACGTAAGCACACGATCTGGTGATCTCGGTACCGGATTCCAGAACAATGGCATTCCAGACAGTGCCGCCGACTCCGGCATTCGTGCCAAATTCGGATGATGCAAGCAGGAGGTATGTTCCTGGCTTTTTAATCTTAATCACAGCGTCATTGCCGGATACGGTCTCGTAGAGATCGTTGCTCACTGCCGGCAGCTTACTTCCGACATTCTGGTATGAGGTACCGACGTTCCACGCCGATCCATACTGACCGATTGCGGCAGACTGACCGAGATTGCCGAGTTTGTTGGACAAATCCTTATTTGTCTGAGCGATCTCCAGCATCTTCGTTACTTCCGTAATATTAATTCCGTCAAAATGAACTTCAAATGCCGGACAATCGTCCACAAAATCACCTTCCTGTAAATTTCCTTTTGTATATTCCGGAACTGTCGGATTAGACTCTGCCGGCGTGCCCATAATCACGATCCATTCATTCTTTTCTGTATTATCCTCTTCATTTCTTGTGTACCGGTTAACAACCAGATCTATCCTCTTCATCCCCTGTGAACCATTTGTAAGCTCCACTTCATCATAGGTCCCGATTTTTACAGAAGACACATTTCCGTGATGGCACATCATTCCACTTCGGATTTTAAGCAAATTGTTAGATACCAGCTCCGGCTCCAGATTTTCTCCAGACGGCAATATACAACTCTCATCACTAATAATTCCTTCTATAATCTGCCGAAACTGTTGGCTTGTAACATGGGGTTTCCCGGTTCTTCCACTAACTATTTCCATTATCGCTCTCTCCTTCCAATTCGTATTCTTTAGACTCTACTCTATTTGTAACACTATAAATAATATTGGCTACTGGACGACTGGAATACATCCCTGTAAGATAATCCCGGCCACCAACAATATCTCCAATGCCCACATCAATACCAAGCTTTGCTATGTCCATACCAAAAATCTTTTTGCTACATAGTTCTTGCAATTTCTTTGTGCTTTGGCTCTCTAATTCATCCGTTTCTGTTGATGTATTTTCATATACCTGAGTGATTTCAGCCAATCCCTTATAATATTGTGTCTTCTTGAATGAACCATTTGGCCATACATACAAGTGCAATACATTTCTATCCTTCAGCTCACCTTTTCCGGTCACGATCAAGTGATTTACTCCATTTCTTTTATCTTCCATCGTGTAATTAAGTCCTGAGTCTTTTGATAGCTCAATCTCATCGGAATAATCCACGATCGGTACGGCTCTGATCAGAATGTATCCGGGAACCCCTCGCTCTCGCTTGTGTTGAATATCCAATCTATATCCAACAGTTTTCAACATCTTGGTGATTCCTTCTAACAATGTGCAATAGCGGTCAAACTGATAATTGCTTACGGCCACCCCGGTACTTTCCCCTGATACAACATATAATCCTCCAAATTCCGGTTCTATCAGTTTCTTAAGAATTGCATTTAACTCCCCGGACACCACCCTGTAATCACTTCCGGCCGGCGGCTCTATTACTTTCATTGCCATGCGTCCACGCCATGTATAACCTTTCAGCTCTACATAATCCAGAGTTGTATCGGTCAACACATCTTCGATAATTCCGCCAAATTCCGTATCTGGCACATACACCAGATTTCCGAATATCATTTCTTCTGTCCAGTTACATCTGGCAATCTTGATGGAAAATTCCCTATCTTTGTTAGCATCAAAGGTGCAATTCGCATCTAACAGTGGATTCGTTCCTATTTCTCTGCTCCTTGTCGCCAGAATTACCATGCTGCCTCCTTCCGCTTCAGAAACACATATAAATCTATTCCGAAGTCTCCACTCCAATTTACTGATATCAATCCGGATGGGATTTTCTCAAATACGGAATAATTATATCCACGGACGTCAAACAGATTCGCTATTGTTCCATTGGAAAGATATTTCATAATCGTCTGCTCTGAGCTGTTGATGATTAAATATTCATTCTTCTCTAACGTAGTAAGGACTTCATATGGATAACCATTCATTAATACCTTAGGATTTACGCATGGTCCATATATGACCATTTCGAAATCGGACGGAATAATATGATCAACTTCAAATTCTGCAGTCCCTCTTTTCTCGTTCATAAAATCAAATGGAAAATCACAAGCAAAATCCAAGCCGGTATCTGCAGTTATTTCTTTTTGCGGGAAAAATCTTTTTTCCAAGACCGTGATCCAAGACAATTCCGGAGCAAGGAATGTAAGCTCTACCTCCGTATACACATATCCTTTCCATCCCGTTTTCTTGGTCTTATAAATCTGACACGGCAAGAACGTATCATTAACATATAAACGCCCGTAATTCCCTGTTTCAGCATCCACAGAGATGATTCTATACAGCGTTTCCATGTTCTGCGTGAACTCTTCTCTCTTTCCAAAGACGTCCAAGGTAATTACCTTTTCATAGCCATCCTCTGTCTCTTCCCATGTACTGTCAAACCAGTCCGCATCTATTGTACGAAAAGGCGCCCTGGTCAACCAGAGCACCTCTCCCTTGCTGTTCTTATAATATGCCTTTATCATAATGCCGGCACCGCTCCTTTCGGTAATGGTTCATCAATTCTCTTTGTTCCCAGATAGATTGGACGTTTCGCCATTTTTTCTGCAGCTCGCATCTGGATTTTTTCTAACCGGTCATAATCGATATCTTTTCCTCCATCGAATCCCGGATAATTCTTTACTCTTCCAACTGTCTTGTCTGCAGTTCTCGCCGATAATGCAAGATCTACGGATTTCTGTAATCTGGATACCGCTTTCTGCACACCCACGTTCATAGACTTGATTGGAATATTCTTCTCAAATCCAATTCCCATACCAAGAGCCATCATCTTACCTACCTGATCACGGAATACTCTGGATGGCGAATGGATTCCAAGAGCACTCTTTGCCGCATCTAATGCTTTGTTTGCTGCACTTTTCGCCGCTTCTACGATTGCACCGGCTGCACCGGTTAATCCACTGGCAATGCCCTTTATAATATTCATTCCAACACTGCCCCAGTTCACACTGGTAAATGCATTCTTAATCTGGCTTACCATGCTTGGAATTTTTCCGATCAATGCCGGTATTCCCTGCACTAGTCCAACAGCGAGTTTACTTATGATCTGCACTCCTGCGGTCAGAATCTTTGGAAGATTCGTTATGATAGTCGATGCAAGCTTTCCAATAATCACTGGTGCATTCGCTGCCACCAATGGGATTGAATTTGCAATTCCACTTGCGAGGCCTTTCATTAAGTTAAGTCCTGAAGTAATTAATTGTGGAAGATTGCTTATCAATGATGTGACCAATGTCAGTATCATCTGTACTGCACATGGTATCAATTGAGGTAATTGTGCTGCCAGACTGCTCGCCAATGTGGATATAATGCTTACTCCGGCAGTAATCAATGCCGGCAGATTCACCGTAATTGCATTTAGGATTCCCATGATCAGCGTTGCACCCTGAGCAACCAATCCTGGTAATGCTGCAGTAATGCCATTAGCAAAGTTCGTGATTACTTCCGGTCCTTTGGTCTGTGCGAGTAATAGCAACTGATCAATCTGTGTACCGAACTGACTGTAGATCAATCCCATACCGGCAACGATGATTGCTGCTCCTGCACCGATATTGATTAATTTAAAGAATGTTGGAGCAAACGACGCCACTCTTGATAAAATCGGTGTAAACGCATCCCCAATAAAACCGGCATATTCAGATATCTTTATTCCGGCTTTCCCCAGAACTTTAGAGACCTTCGCTGAAACAGCTGACATCTTCGTGCCAAGCTCTGCAAATTTCTTCGTTATTCCCGGGAACTTTTCAGCAAGCTTAGGACCTATCTCTCCAATAGCTCCACCTATCTTTTTAACAGTATCAGTTACAGCTCCAGTAATCTTTCCTCCCGGACCATTCGCCCAGGACTCAGCCATAAATCCGCCAAGATCTTTCAGACGAGGAGCTATTTTCTCCCCAAGATCCTGGAACGGAAGCGCAATACTTTCGCCGAGATATTTGAACTCACCACCTATCTTTTTAAACGTGGCACTGGCACTCTTTGCCCCTTTAGGTACTTTTCCTATAGATGTGACAACTCCATCAACAATGTCGTTAAATCCATCAGTTGCAGTTTTTACATTTTCAATTCCTTTTCCAAATATGGACAACGCCGGAGCTGATCCGGCAATTACAACTGCCATCTTTCCAAGATTTAACAGTTGATCACTGTTCATCCCCTTTAGCTCATTGGCTAATTTGGAAATACTATCAGTAAAACCTTTTACTTGTGGAACAGCGCCGCCGATTTTCCCGGCAAGTGCGCTGACAACATCCATCCCCGTTTTTCCTAATCTTGGGATGATCTGTCCTAAATTTGTAAAAATATTCTGCGCTGCAGTCCAGAATATCTCTACAAGGTCATTTGCACTTATAACTCCAGCTTCAAAGTTTTCCCAAGCTGCTTTGGCAGAATTCACAGAACCTTCGATTGTAGTCGCTGCTTCTTTCGAAGTAGTCCCAGTGATTCCCATCTGCTTTTGGACAACACTAATAGCATTTACAATATTTCCGAAAGACAAGCTGCTTGCATCGACTGTAACACCAAGTTCTTTCTGGACATCAGTCATCTTTGACGCATCAGAAATGAGACGTTTCATCTCTTCCTGAGTACCGCCATAACCAAGCTTTAAGTTATCAAGCATAGTATAGTTCTGTTTTGCAAAACCCTGATAAGCGTTCTGGATGTCACGCATGTTCGTCCCCATCTTATTCGCATTATCAGACATATCCACGATAGCTCGGTCCGCATAAGATGCTGCTTTCGCGGTATCTCCGCCAAGACTCTGTAACAGCGATGCTGAAAAGCTTGTCACTGTTTCCATGTAGTTGTTTGCTGACATTCCTGCAGTCTTGTATGCCTTATTTGCGTTTGCTATGACCGTATTCGCACTGTCTTTGAATAGAGTCTCTACACCACCTACCTGTTGCTCCATGTTGGCAACTACGCCGAGCGACGATTTTATAATTGCCGCAGCTCCTGTTCCGACTGCTGCAATCGTCCCGGTCATTGCTTTGCTTACAATAGATAATCCAGATTTTCCAAGTTTTCCAAGCTTACTTATACCGTCATTAAATCCCTTTTCATTTATCTTGGTATCAAAATTTAAATATCCGTCTGCCATACTATCATCCTTTCTGATAGCACGGCTCAACGGCTCACATGTGCTTTATATCTTTATTTTTACTTCTCTTTTACACTCCCGACAGTTAATATACACACCATCACATTTGGCGGTATCATCATATATCAATAATTTCTTGCCGCAATAAGGACACCGGAGCCATTTTCTTTCTGTCGGGATTTTAATTACATGTTTCATCACGCAAACATATCTCCAATCTCATAATCTGTCATTATTCTCCGATTCTTCTTTTTCAGCGCAACTATCTCCTGTATCTTTTTAATTCTCTTACGCTCGTCCTTATCTTTAATTGTCCGAAGATCTATGCTCCGGTACATAATTCTCTGTTTGATCTCTGTCTTTTCCGGAAGGCCAGCAAACAATATCTGGAACTCCCACCAGTGCATATACGGAATCGTCTGCAGATTAATTCCATACACCTCTCGGAATGCACTGTAAATACACTCTGCATCTTGTTCAAAAGAATACAATTGCTTCGGTGCAGATTCGGTAATACTCTCATCCTCTTCTGCGTTTTCTGTTTTCATTGCCAGAAAATCACCCAATGCATAAACTGCTGTTTCCAGATCATCCGGAATCCCATCTATGTACCACTGCAACAACAGTCGGCACTTAATTTGCCAAGGGACTTTGGCATCATCAATCAATTGTATAAAACGGATCCATTCTCTAAAATCGGTTTCAACTAAGAATCTTTCTCCATTTACTCTGACTGTTTTCGGAAATTCTTCGAATAAAATATTCATAACATTTTACCCTTTGTAATGCTGCTTCTTTTTCTTTCCCTGCTGTTTGTTGTAATAACGTCTCTGCTGTCTGTTTCCATGTTCCTGCACGTTATATCGATCATATTTTTCGAAGAACTCTTCTGTCTGAGTATTTTCACATTCTGAAAGTTTCTCTCCTGCTTCTATACATAATTTATAACTTGTTCTCCCTTGAAACATAGCTTCATGCGTTCCTTCCCCGAAAAGATAATCGAAAAAGTTAAAATAGCACTGACACTGAGCTCTAAACAATTCTGCTGTTTTCCCTGTCTTTGGAACTTTAGCTGCATCTTCCGACAGCTTCTCTTGTGCATATTCCAAGTCCGTCAAAAAATCAGCATCTGTAAAGTCCACTTCCGCTTCAAAATCTCCAAATTTAAAAAGGCTCATCGGCTCACTCTCCTATCTTTACTCTGCTGTAAATGTACATGTCTGCCAGCTATCTGTTGTTGTGGCAGTTCCTTTTGTAATCTTTCCGGCTGCTTTAAAACTTCCTTTGTAGATCAGTGCATCCGTTCCATCACCTTCCGTATCCGGAATCACGCTCCAGTCACGTTTTCTTGCTGTGCAGGTATTCGGATCTTCTGTCTTAACCTCAAACAGATCCACCATTACAATGTTCACCTGTGCATCCGATCCCAGAAGTTCATCATCTGTAATCGTCGCAAGCCTTTTCAGCACCGCATCATTTGTATGTAAATCAAATTCGTAATCCATAGATGGAGCGTACCCTACCACATCTGAACGTTCACTTTCTTCATCCACATACTGCCTGCTGTATTCGGTAGAATTTTTCCCATCTGACATTGATGTGAATCCCGTCATTCTGGTAAATGTCTTACCGTCACCTGTAACATCCATAAACGCAACACGCTTATGTCTGCCTACTAATCTCTTTTTATTATCTCCTGACATTTCTATACCTCCTGTTCATATATCAATCTGCAAATCATCTGATACCGCCCCAGATCAACTTCTGTGCTAAACAAAAAGCCGGACTGCAACACTTCAACTTTAACAGCTTTGTGCTCGTCCAGCTCTGGGAGAATATCATTCATATTATTTTTTTCAACCCATTCCTCAAAAGCCTGATAAAAACCACTGTTGGCAATCCCGGTTCTTGCATCGCCGTCATATGCTTCCTTGCTTGTGAATGCGAATTGAAACTGTTTCAGACCTCCGCCATCCACATACTTCTTGTAATTCGGATCCGCACCAATCGGATCAATGGAATACTCCATCCCATTTCCAAGATAATTAATGTTAATCTTCCGATCGTCAATATCCGGATTCAACAGCACATAGTCACGAATGCTCTGAATAATCGGTTTTTTACTGTCCTGCAAGTTTCTCAGCTCCTTCTTTAATCTTTTCCTTATGGCTCGCCTTCATCGTTTCGAACCATCTTGCTTTTGTTTTATGTTCATAATACTGCCGACGGGCATAAGGTGTCAGATACTCAATGGAACCGGATCCGATTACTGTGCCAAGCGTTGCCGATTTGATCATCATACCGGTGCGTCTCGGTGTAAGTGGATTCATATATCGCAGGCACTCTGAATCAACAAATTGTTGCGCTTTGGAAAAGCTTTCTGCCTTCCGTGCGGCAAATCCCGGTGCCCACTCAATCTTTGCGGTCACGCTACCGTTTTCATCTCTTGATGTGAATACGCTGCCTCTTGGTGTCGTAATTCGAAATTCTTTTTTCTGTGCCATTTACTCACCTTCAATCTTCCAATGTGGCAATCCGCCAAAGCGATTATCTGACCAGGACAACACTTTGCAGTGCCTCAATCGTACATCTTTCAGATCAGCCGGCTTCTCAATTTCCTGATTATACTCGCCGAGTACAATCTGATCATCTGTCTGAATGGTCCAGTGTTCTTCCGGATCTTCCAGCTTCGCATATTCTTCCGGCGGAAGATACTGATCCGCATTCTCTACATCGGTAGGAATACGGATCTTATATACTTCTGCGCTGTTTAGTCCGGAATCGCCGACGGATGCTTTGTGGTTAACATATATATGTACATTTTCAATAACGGTTCCATGCCAGGTATCGAAACGGGTGAGTGAATCGTACCCACGGTTATAAACAGTTATCGTTGCATTCGTTAACACAACAGCATCCCACCTTTCTTGACAACCATCCTGTTGGGAGCAAGTATGTAGACGCTGCTTCATACGCTTTCTTTCTGATCAGTTCTTCAACTGTTTGCCCATCCGCTTGTTCGACAGTATATGAAACACTGTATCCATCATTGTTTTCAGATTTTACAGTACCTGCTTCTCTTTTCTTTTCACAAGATGCATACACATCCGCAACTGCACACACAGCATCTTTTACTGCCATGTTCTCAGTTGCAAATATATTTCCACGAATATACGTCAGCTTTCTAATATAGGCTTCGGCTTTGCGTTCTGCAAACGGAAATTCCTTTTCAGTAATCCCGCCTCCGTACTGATCTGCATAATATTCATAATCTACATACATAAGTTATTCCTCCCTACTCTCCCGCTTTCAGAATCGAGAACGGGCATCTCTTTGTCTTATCTTTTGCAAGTGCATTGATAGGATTTGGAACTTCCCAACCCATACGCATAACTGCACGAAGTGCAACCATATCGTTCTGCATCAGGTTGTATGCGATAGTTCCGTCTGTATTCTGTACAACACCTTCTGTAAACAGCTTGAATGTAATATCCTGTCTGATAGAAAATACAAGCTGCGAGAAATCTCCGGAGACCATCAGGGCCTTAGATTTATCCCATGCTCCATTGATCGGGAAATTCATCGGAGAACCATCCAATGCATACTGCGTAGATCCCTGCATATCTGATTTAAACAGTGGATCGCCGTTAGCATTCTTTAATCCTCGAAGCTTTGCCCTCATAGAAACATCAGCCATATGACCATTCACTAAGTATCCGCATTTTTCAACTTTGTCAAGAACGCCTTCTTCCGCCATAATCTTATCGTACAGTGAATCAGCAGAACCAAGCGTTACTACACTTTCAGCTTTTGTTGCAGTAGTTACTATATCATCTCTCCAAGTAGACGGTTTATCTACTCCGAATAATGCAGCTCCATCAATCTTTGTTCCGAATGCTTCTGTTACCCTCGGTTTCACCTCGCCCCAAATATCATAGTCTGAATCATCTAATACGGACTCTGGAATCGGTACAATTACCGCAATTTCTTCCGCAATAATAAACTTCTTATCCCATGCCTGCTTGGTCGTTTTCTTCTGTCCTGAATCACCGTTCACAAAATAAGCAATTGGCAGCATATCCAGTACTGGCATCTTGTACTGCTTACTTGTCATATTTGGCAGCTTACGTCCTCTTGAAAGAACAGCTGACTGAGCAATAACACCCTGAATGATCTCATTTGATTCCTGTACTGGAATCAAAGATTCTGCACCGCTTCGATCGATAATGTTGACATCATTCTCAAAAAGCCTTAAATTCATTCTGTTTTTATTCATCTTCTACCTCCGTTATCTTCTCGCTGCAGCACGGATACGATCATTGATGGAAGCGTTCATGTTTCCACCAGAACCTTCTGAAGAATTTCCAGAAGATGTGGAAATGCGATAAGAACCGGCATTTCCTGTAAATTTTGGATTCTCCTTCAAAAATTTGTCTGCAGCTTTTTCAAATGTTGTTTTATCATCTACAAGTTTTGATACCTTGAACATGACATAATCCAAATCTTCTGATCTAACGCCTTTACCAGATAAAGTCTTCTCATTCTCCATCTGCTGTACTTTCGCCAGCGCATCATCAAGATCTTTCTGCAGTTTTGCGGTATTTGGCTGATTAGCCGCACGCTCTGCTTTGAAATTATTGATTGCCTGTGTTACCTCAGATTCTGTCATGCCCTGATTTCTGAAAAAATTGGCAAGAGCTGTCCGCTCAGACCTCTCTACCCGCGCACCTGCAATCTCTTCCAACTGTTCATAGGTATATGTTCCGGTTCCATGTGCTCCGGATGCGCTCCCAGCGGATCCCTGACCGCCGTTTCCAGTCCCAGCATTTCCACCCTGATTACCAGAGCCAGCTCCGCCGCCGTCTTCAAAGAGCTGTAAATTCATTCTGTTTTTATTCATCTTCTACCTCCGTTTCGCCTCGACAGGCTCCCGAGCTTTTATATCGTCTTCACGTTTTGGACATAATAAAAACACCCTCTCGGATGTTTATTTTTGAAATTCTATGCAGTTGTATTCCCGGTTGACATCTGTAAGTCCCAGGAACCATGAATCTACCAGAAGTTTCCCGCCATCTGATAGATCTTCCCATTTAATTACCGTATTTCCGCATCTTGCATCTACCTTAATCTTATCGTGTGTAAGATCTTGAAGTGAATTAATCAAACTACATGTAAGAGCTGATACAGCCGTACACGCCCGATCAATGCCGCTTGATTCTTTCCGGCAAGCATGACCAGTTATACTAATACTGTTATCTTTTACTGTTACAATTATCATCCGTTACTCCTTTGTCTCTATGACAGTTACAGTTCCTTCGAAAGAACCAAGATCTCTCTGCTGTCGGAATGTGTGAGTCTCAGCCACATCATCATCCGTCATCGGTCTTGTAAGATACCATAAAGAGTCATCTTTCCATGTAATTTCTTCTAACTTCTGATTTGGTTCAAGTTTCACTGTTGTCTTTCCACCATAATTTTTTGTTGCTGACTGGCATCCAGTCAGACATGCAACCGACATGATAATCGCTGTTAATACTACTGCTATTCTTTTTTTCATTGTTACTCCTCCTAAAATTGCGTGCAAAAATACCACCGGCCTTTCGACTGGTGGTAGCTACATGGATAATACTTTCATATCATTCCATAATTCCTTTAACTGTTTATCATTTATTTTATGTTTATCAAGCATTGCCTTGGCATCTGTATAGAAATTAGTCTCACCTTCTGGACACCTGCATATAAACGGCTCATCATCTCTCCACGAAATATTATATCTTTCTCCATAAAGAATAAACTCGATATCTAATCCTATCTCTATAGCTTCTGACAGTTCAGACAAGTTCTCAAATTTTGCATAATCTTTATACTCAATCATTTCAATCACCTCTTCTCGATAATATCTTTATTTGCGATTTCATGCCCTAATTTAAGTGGATTATCGTGCTTTGCTTCACGTTTCAAGTTACCTTTTTCATCAAGATACCAGTTATGATAATGTGGTACAATCGGATGTTCTTTTGAATTTCCGTGATCCGTCATATCTATGTCTAATCTTGGTCTTCCATCATTTCCGTAATATCTGCGTCTCTGCAAGACACCATCTTTGAAATTATCAAACACGCTATTCGGAGTGCCTTTATACGAGATAGAATGTACTTCTCCTATTTGTTTCTTCTTCAGTGCTTGACTCTGCCATTTTACATCTGTATATGCTTCACTGATAATTTTCCATTTCTCACTATCATTATATTTCATCTGGCCGAAATTAACAAGCGAACCAATATAATCTCCCAGAACTTCTTTATACCGCTTATATTGAGCCACATCCTTGGATGCATTCTCAATCATTTCCCGCGGGAACAATGCATTCTGTCGTTTGCTATTTGTTGCCACTCGTCCTTTCATGTCCAGATAAATACGCTCACGTTCTTCCGTAAGCTTCATTTTCCGGCAAAATCTGGAATATTCATCAAGCTGCCCTTGATACTTTGCTTTATATAGCAGGATCTCATCCTGATCAGCCTTTCCCTTCTGGAGCAGTCGAACCTTTTCTCTTTGCGCCCGCATCGCCAATTCCATCTGACGTTGCTTTTGTTTGGCTTCATACAAGGTATATTCCCTATCCCCAAATTTCTTCGGTTCACTCTCTTCCAGATTCTTGGCATCCAGCCACTCATCCGACCAGTTACGTTCGGATAGTCCCGGAAAGAACGGATAATATGTATGATAGCAGTTTACTCCAAGAAGTCCTGTAACTGTCCCTAGACCGCATACTGAATACAACTGTTGCTTTGACCAGACACGCCCTTGCCATACTGCATGAGTCGGTCGTGCACCTGCATGCCATTCCACCTCGAAATACTCAGTTCCGAGCTTCTCAGCATTATACTCTGTTATCTTCCCTGTGATCTGGCTCACTGCAGTCATTACGGCTCGTCTTGCAGCCACATCCACCCGATCAGCTCGCCCGGATGAATAATCTATCTTCCTGAGTCCGCTGTTCGTGAGCTGTGTAACTACTCGTCTCAGGACGCTGTTATAATCAAACGCGCCGGTTATGATATCATAACATGCTGCATCCAGATATCCCGAATACACCTGAGCAAGTGGTGTCAGTACCTTCCTACCATTTCCATAATCCAAATAGAATCCAAGCGAATTGGTTACATTCTCCAAATCTTCACAACTCTGATTAATAATTGCTTCTGTGATCTGATTAAGCTGCTCGTTCTGATCATACGGTATATATTCTGCATTGATCTGCTCATATACATCCTTATCTCGAACATATTCCTTTTCAATTACCTTATCGTACAGCTCAAACATTTCCGGATAGGAAGCATTGAGCGTCTTCTTTATCTCCCGTTCGATATTCTCTGAAGAATGTCCCAGGATCCGTAACCGATTAATCTGCCAATCTGCAGTACTGGTAATCTCACCAGTCTTAACGATTCTCCGAACAATGTCTTGCATGATTCGTTCTTCCAGATCCTGATATCTGGCGGCGATCTTACTGGCCATCTTATTCTTGTAATCATCTCGCATTACTCAATCACCTGATTTTGTTCTGGGAGATTCTTAGCAGCATCTTCTTCTGATTCTCCATACCATTTAGCACGGTACTCTGCCAGACTCATGACTCCCATACTGACATCTTGTCGGTCTCTGCTCCGCTCTGTCTCTTTGTCCTCAATGATCGAATCATCAAAATCAATGGTGATTTCGCATTCAGGATTCACTGGCTCATTCAATACCATTCCCAAACGAATGATAATCCGAATCAGTTGCTTTAATGCATCCTCAAGCAATATCTCATGTTTCTTAATCATACGATACATATCCGAATTTTCCGAAATAATCTCTGTTGCTGTCTTTGCTCCTGTTGCTCCGAATTGATATCGATCTGTGCCGAATCCACATTTAAGAGAAAGATAGTTCAGATCATCGTTAATTGCTTTACTGTGCTGATCAGTTCGAAGTGACATGTCAATTTCCTTTAACATTCCTTCTTCATTAGCATCATCTTCCGGAAGAGCGTAAAATACACTGTCATCCGGATCGAATGCCGGAGAACCATCCTCGTTTGTCAGCATCTCCGGCCTGACAAATATTCGTTTTCTACCTAGCTCAAATTCATTACAATATGAATCATATTCGGTATCCAGCTTTTTCAGCACATCAATCGCATTTGCAAATATAGCAACGCCCATTGGATTGTTCTGATCTGCATTATTTGTGATATTCAAGCGATCTATAACAAATTGCGGCTCGGGTGAACCGGTTTTAACTTCTTTCGCAAGTGTTTGGAACGGCTTTAATAATTTCCATTCACTCTCAGAAATTTCTGTTCCTTCCTGGCTTCCCGACTCACAGCGCAATACCGTATTTTCGATCACATACTCTCCATTTTTTAAAATATGGGACTGTAATTGGACATATTTTTTTCTTGAAATCGTATATGGAAATGCAAAAATACATTCCGTTACTCTTCCATTATTCCACGTCACTGGATATATATTAGGTGCATCTACATAGTTAATACAGATTTTCCCTGACAAGATTTTTCCGTCCTCATTGATTTCTGCATCTTCTAAATATGGAATGTATGCTACTGTACCAGTAAAAGCTTTCCGCTCCTGGTAATCATTTCCCATCACAAGGAAACGGTTATCTTTCAGCACTTGCTGCACATACTCATGTGTACATTCATCATCCAAGGTAATTGCCACACGCTCATTCAAAAGGAGATCTGCAATATCTTCGCTCAGCTTCTTCGCCATTCCCATGCTCTTTCGTCTGCAGCGTTTATATGTTCCACGTCCACTATACACTTTGTAGAAAGAGAAATTGCGAACATTTCCTTCATACCAGGATATCCATTCTGCTATCTTCCGGTAAAAGGATGGATCTACGGTATCAATTCCCTGTTTCTTAAAATAATTAAAGATATTCATCGTCTGTCACCTCCTTCTCACCAATATCGCCTATGTCTGACTCCGCTTCCGACTTTGGCAACCAATGTTTCGTTTTCTTCCATGCTCCCATGACCACATACCGGATTGCATCCATACAGTGATCATCCTCTTTCACCGGTACTTCCTTGCCTTTTTCAATAGATTTCTTGTCATACTCATAAGTCCCAAATTCACTTACTGCATATTCCTGTTTGGGAGATATGCTCATAATATCAAAGCTCAAAACCTTCTGTACACGGCTGATACCAAGTGCCACATCGTTCTCAGCATCTTTTAAAAACACTTGATAATCCAATTTTTCTGCTCTAGTTGCCCGCCTTACTTCCTCGGCAAGACCTTTGGCAGATGGATCGAGAAAAATATAAAAGACCCGGTTGTCATACTGTTCATGCAAATCATTCATGAACTCAACCAAGTCTTTCGCATATTCTGACGGACTCCTCTGCTTTCCGGTTTCTCGGCCACTGTGGTAATATTCTCCAAGTCCTGGAAACCTCTTCCTGTATGTATCAAGTCCAAAAGCTTCAAATGTCGTCGCATTCTGCTGCCCATAGTCACCGCCGATATAAATACGATTATATCGCCTATCCGGATCCGGCTTCTGTCTGTGCCTGTCTCCAAACATATAATAAATCAGCTCATCCACACCAACAGCCTGTCCGAGCCATACCCACCGATACATTTTTTCATCCACGAGCTTCATAGCTTCTGCAGATGCAATCAACGCATGCCCCAACCAGCTGACCGGGACATCTCTGTAATCCGTATGAATGTGAATGCAGTCATCACGCTTTTCCATCTTCTTGCACCATTGGTTGATCGGTGCATTTGGATTCTTGGGTGGGTTATACAGATAGATCATCTGGAAATCACTGTCATTTCCTCGAACGAATGTTGCTTCGATATTGCTCAGCTCATCTTCGCCTTCACCATCATCGAAGAACTCAGTCAGCTCATCCAACACTACCAGCTTAATCGGCTTATCCTCATCGATGATACCTTTCGTATCGTCGATGCCGTCTGATCCGGAAAAGTAAATGGTCGTGCCATACTTTTTGTAAGTGATCTCCATCGGGGATTTCGTGATTGTGAATTTGTTCTTTGAGATTCCCAACCGGTTAATCCCTCTGATCATTTCCTTGTACACCGTCTTTCGGAGCTTGTTATGATGCTTGCGAAGAACTACTGCAGAACCATGCGGATCTGATACAATCTGGTAATCGGTTCGAATAGCAGCATAACTGGACTTTGTTCCGGCGCGACCGGAAGTCAGGATGATGTGTTTAACTGTCCTGTTGTTGAATATCGGCAGGTACTTCGGTATCACTATGTCTGATATCTTCACCTGTTGGCGCATCGTTGACAATCACCACACCATCCTCTCCGTCATCATTACCACTGGATTTCATTCTTTCCGTATTGGCTTTGATCTGCAGGATTCTTGCTTTCTGCTCATCTGTAGCAAGATCCCAGTTCTTATGCAGCAGATCTTCATACCGGTTAATCATGCCTTCCAGCGTCTTCTGTGCTCTGGCTTGAGCCGATAAGAAGTTTGCCTGTTTATCCCACGCCTGCTGCACCTCCCATTTTTCAGAACAAATATTTCCGGAGCTATCTGCGATCTTTGTCGTTGTCGCATCCTCCTGATCACGAACATACATAATTTTCTGTGCCCGGATAATGGCAGCATATGCAATCTGAATCTGGTCCCACAGAACATCAAGCGGATCTTCCGGCATTTCCCGAATGATGGATAACGTCTCTTCCGGAAGATGTTTAGAAAAGAACCCGAACTTCTCAGCATGCTTATTCCCCGGCGGACCGGTTGCATTCTTGTTACCTGGTTGACCTCCCCGTTTTCTTTTTCTGGGTATAACAGAGGGTGCACCCTCCGCTTTAGAAGGTGCACCCTGTTCTTTCTTTAATTTGGACCAGCCATACCGTTTGATCCAGCTTTTTATTGTATTCAAACTGGTGTTGTATTCCTCCGATAGTTTCTTCGGAGGGACACCTGATAGGTAATCATTTTTGATCTGTTCTTTTACATCCGGCACGTCACCACCTCTCTCTTTCCGTTTTTTTTGACATTATAAAAGCACCCCGGAGGGTGCCTGTATTTTTTATCACTGTTTTCTTTCCTTGTATTCTTCCATTTCCTTGCGTTCCAACTCCCAATCTTGATTAGATAGTTTTACCAACTCCTGATCAGAAATTCTTGCTTCATCTATAAATATTTTATGCCTATAATTCCAGTGTTTCTGTCTTATCTCCCTTAGCTTCGGATCTCTTATTCTATGAATTTCGCCTATGCTTAAATTTTCTTTATACTGTTCTTCTTCACTCAACCATTCATCCATATTGAACACTCCTTACTTTTCGGTATTCTTCTTTTCTATAATTTCAATATCATCATAGTAAATAACAACTACATCATCATCTGTTATATTATTTTCTATATACGGCTTTTGCGGATTGCCCTTTTCGTCCAATATATACTTTCTATATTTTTTCAAAGAGATAAATTGCTTTTTCCCTTCTTCCAACTCACTCTTTCCTAAATATCCCTCATATACAAATTTATCATTTCGCAAATACACTTTGAGCCACGGACTTATTTCACCATCATCCAAAACATCTATCTCGTTCTCATCCATGCTTGTTTGAATATCTAAAAAACTAAAAACCTCTTTTAATACATCAGATTTCTGTGCTACATGTGCTATGTATGGAACAACCGTTGAAACACCTATCATACAAAAATGATATGCAATTTCCGATGATATTTGAAATCTATCCACACATATTTTGTACAAAAAACTTATTACAATTGATTTTGCGATAGTTCCTTTTTCATCTTTCAAAGTTTTCGCTTTCAAAAAGTGATATACATACAGCGAAATATACCCTGGATAAAAATACACTATATATGTTGCTATTGAATCTATTATTTTTAAAATATCATCTACCGACATCTTTTTCACCTACTCTTCTGGCGGATTTCCTGTTGGCTTTCCATTTTTAATTCTTGCTTCTTTCGAAGTAGCTATACTCCTCTTTCTATTACGGTTTTCTCCAAATATTTGAAGATTCATCCTCGAGCCATTTTCTTTTATGTTCTTATTATTACGTTGTTTTTTACTCACTTACCCATTCCTCCAACCTATCTAAAATCTACTCTCATAATATCTCATTTCTCGACATTACGCAACGAAAAAGACACCCGCGTTGCCAAGGTGTCTTCTCTCAGTTTTTTTAGGTTGTGGGGGAACTGATCAAATGACTATCATATGTCTTTTGTCTTTTCATCATGTCCAGTATAATAATAACATAGTAAAAATATGAATGTTATGAATGTTTCAAAGTATCTTTAATAACCTTCGACACCAT
>OLNY01000964.1_pt1 | contig 24503 bp, 18 predicted proteins | sample 1671981 | NCBI WGS metagenome assembly OLNY01 (sample SAMEA3136632, study PRJEB25190) | human gut metagenome | biome: human gut; feature: human-associated habitat; material: faeces | place: Austria | collected 2013
GCGCTCTTGGGCTGGGCCGGGCAGCAGGGCAGCCAGATGTCCTGCTCGTGGTCAGCGGCGAACACGCCCTGCTCCCCCAGGGAGATGAAGACGCGCTGCAAGCCCGTGCCCAGCAGCACCTTGGCCGCCTGACGGGCGCTGTCCCGGTCGGTGATCTTCACGCCGGAGAGGGACTCAGCCTCCAGCCGGTTGGGTTTCAGGGTGTGTATTTTGCCCAGAATGGGCCGGATCTTCTCCGACTTCACGGTGGACACCGGGTCCACCAGCAGCGGAGCCGTGCAGTGGCTGGCCAGATACTCCAGGGCTTCCGCCGGGAGATTGGCGTCGGCCACCACCAGGGAGGCACCGTTCAAAAAGCCCTGATTGTGGGCAAAGTAGGCGGGGGTCAGTTTTTCATAGATGTCCATGTCGGACACGGCCAGGACCATGTCCCCCGTCTCGTCGCTGAGGAAGAGATACGAGGACGTCGTCCCGCCGGGGACGTGCAGGGCATGGCTGAGGTCGATGCCCAGGCGCTGGCAGGACTCCGTGACGAGGCCCGCGTTGGGGTCCTCCCCCAGGGCCGTGAGGAGGGAGACCTTGGCGCCCAGCATCCGCAGGTTGTGGGCGATGTTCCGCCCCACACCGCCCATGCTGACGGTGACGGTGCCGGGGTTGGAGTCCCGGCCCACCAAAGGCCCGGCGGAGCGGCCGCCGATGTCGACGTTCACCGCCCCGGCCACGGCCACATAGCCCACCTCCGGCAGGATGTAGCCCTTGCCGACGATGTGGCCCTTCTTCATTAAATTCGAGACGTGGACCGCCACGGAAGAGCGGGCGATGCCGGCCCGCTTGGCTAGGGTCTCCTGGGTGACCATCGGGTCCTGGATGATCCAGTCCAGGATCTGTCGTTCTCGGTTGGTCATGGGCTTTCCTCCATAAACATAAGTTTGTTTTCTAATCGCTTGTTTATTTTATCATACTTTTCCGTTCTGTCAAGTCCCTGGGGCAAATTTTTTACAAAGTTAGCCCATACGATCTTTTCCGTCGTTTCAGGGCTAAAACGGATGCTTTTTCCCGTCTCCAGTTGATTCCAATTCTCGTTTCAGTTTTGCAACACGTTTCAGTTTTGCATCGACCGACTACCCGAAGGTTCCTCCTAAGGTTCCCCATTTTTTAGAAAAGGATACCGTCCGCCGCTTTGATTTTCCAGTTTTCCAACTGATCTCCGGAAACGCAACCGGGCAAACCAACTTTTTTCGCGGAAATTCCGCGAATTTTTTTGTTTTTCTTTTCTTTGGCACAAAAATTGCTTGTATAGTAAGGCGACAACCCCCACCGAACAAACCACAAAACAAGACAGACAGAACGAGAAGGAGGTCATTCGGATGACTTGGAAAACCTGGTACAAAGAGCATCTCTTCACTCCTGAGCAGGCCGTGCAGCAGATCAAGTCCGGCCAGCGGGTGGTGGTCGCCCACGCCTGCGGCGAGCCGTCCATCATCCTGGACGCCCTGGTCGCCAACGCCGCCCAGTATGAAAACGTGGAGATCATACACATGGTCGCCATGGGCAAGGCAGCCTACTGCCAACCCCAGTATGACAACAACTTCCACCACAACGCCTTCTTCCTGGGCGGCTCCACCCGTGCCGCCGCCGCCGAGGGCCGCGTGGATTTCACTCCGGTGTATTTTTCCGAAATTCCCAGCCTCCTGCGGGAGGACCTGCGGCCCAACGTGACCCTGCTCCAGTGCTCTCCCCCCGATGCGCACGGCTATGTGAGCCTGGGCGTTTCCGTGGACTACACCAAGCCCGCTGCCGAGGCCTCCGACCTGGTCATCGCCCAGGTCAATCAAAATATGCCCCGCACCCTGGGCGACAGCTTCCTGCACGTCACCCAGATCGGCTGCCTGGTGGAGGCCGACACCCCCGTCATCGAGCTGGCGCCCCCCAAGATCGGCGACGTGGAGCGGGCCATCGGTGAGAACGTCGCCAGCCTGGTGCGGGACGGCGATACGCTTCAGCTGGGCATCGGTGCCATTCCCGACGCCGTGCTGCTGTTCCTGAAGGAGAAAAACGACCTGGGCATCCACACCGAGATGTTCTCCGACGGTGTCGTGGAGCTGGTCGAGGCCGGCGTCATCACCAACAAAGCCAAGACCCTGCACCGGGGCCAGAGCGTAGCCACCTTCCTCATGGGCACCCGCCGCCTGTATGACTATGTGAGCGACAACCCCGCCGTAGCCATGTACCCCGTGGATTACGTCAACGACCCCTACGTCATCGGTCAGAACGACAATTTAGTCTCCATCAACTCCTGCGTGCAGGTGGATATCATGGGACAGGTCGTCTCCACCTCCGCCGGTCTGCGGCAGATCTCCGGCGTGGGCGGGCAGGTGGACTTCGTCCGGGGCGCAAACCTCTCCAAGGGCGGCCGGGCCATCATGGCCATGCCCTCCACCACCGGCAAGGGCAAGATCTCCAAGATCGTCCCCTTCCTGGACCAAGGTTCCGCCGTCACCACCACCCGGAACGAGGTCAACTATGTCATCACAGAATACGGCATCGCCAAGCTCAAGGGCAAGAGCCTACGCCAGCGGGCCGAGGCACTCATCCGCATCGCCCACCCCGACTTCCGGGACGAGCTGACCGCCGAGTTCCGCCGCCGCTATCCCAGAGACTATTAAGCACGCTCCGCACATCACGAAAGGAAGGATCTATCTATGACGCAGTTTGCCGTACACCCCACCATCCAGCTCTGCGACACCTGCCAGGAACTGGCAAATACCTATGACCTGGGTCCCCAGGACCTGCTCTTCACCAACGACTTTCTGTTCGGCCCCTACTTTGCCCCCCTGGACCTGAAGTGTCCCGTGCTCTTCCAGGAGAAGTATGGTCTGGGCGAGCCGACTGACGAGATGGTCGAGGCCATTTATCGGGACATGCCCAAGGACATCACCCGCATCGTCGCCGTGGGCGGCGGCACCGTGCTGGACGTAGCAAAAATTCTGTCCCTCAAGCACGTCTCCCCCATCCTGGACCTGTATGACGGCAAGCTGCCCGTCGAAAAGGGCAAGGAGCTGATCTTAGTGCCCACCACCTGCGGCACCGGCACCGAGGTCACGAACATCTCCATCCTGGCCCTGGTCTCTCGCCGGACCAAGAAGGGTCTGGCCAACGATGCCATGTATGCCGACCAGGCCGTGCTTATCCCGGAGCTGCTGGGGGGACTGCCCTTCCGGTTCTTTGCCACCAGCTCCATCGACGCGCTGATCCACGCCATCGAGTCCAGCCTCTCCCCCAAGGCAAACCCCATCACCAAGCTCTTTGGCTACCGGGCCATTGAGATGATCTTAAAAGGCTACCAGGCCATCCAGAAGGACGGCCCCGACGCCCGTCTGCCCCTGCTGGGCGACTTCCTGCTGGCCAGCAACTTCGCCGGCATCGCCTTCGGAAACGCCGGCTGTGCCGCCGTCCACGCCCTGGCCTACCCTCTGGGCGCTGTCTATCACGTCCCCCACGGCGAGTCCAACTATGCCGTCTTCACCGGCGTGATGAACCAGTACATGCGCCTCAAGACCGACGGAGCCATTGCCGAGCTGAACCAATTCATGGCCAACATCCTGGGCTGCGAGGTGGCCAACCTCTACACCGCTCTGGAGGACCTGCTGGTCTGCCTGATCCCCAAAAAATCCCTGCGGGAGTACGGCATGACCGAGGCCGAGATCGAAACCTTCGCCGACTCCGTGGTGGAGAACCAGCAGCGTCTGCTGGCCAACAACTTCGTGCCTCTGAAGCGCGACCAGATCCGCGATATCTATCGCGCTGTCTACTAATTCTTCACACCCTCCAACAAAACACGACTATTTTTATTGAGAAAGGAACTGATTTTTATGCTGCGCACTGCTCTTCCTCAGATCGTCACCGGTACCCTGCCCGGCCCCAAGGCCAAGGAGATCATCGACCGCCGCGCCGCCGCCGTCCCCGGCGCCATCCGCTGTGCTTACCCCGTCGCCATTGAAGCAGGCGAGGGTGCCATGATCCAGGACGTGGACGGCAACATCCTCATGGACTGGATCGGCGGCGTGGGCGTGCTGAACATCGGCTTCTCCCACCCGGAGATCATCGAGGCCGTGAAGGCCCAGGCCGACAGGTACTTCCACGGCATGTTCAACATCGTCACCCACGAGGGGTACGTGGCGCTGGCCGAGAAGCTGGCCCAGATCGTCCCCGTGCAGGGCCAGCGCAAGAAGGTCTTCTTCGCCAACTCCGGTGCCGAGGCCGACGAGAACGCCGTCAAGATCGCCAAGGCTTACACCGGCCGCCCCAACATCATCGTCTTCTCCGGTGCCTTCCACGGCCGCACCATGCTGACCATGACCATGACCGCCAAGAAGGCCTACACCACCGGCATGGGTCCGCTGGTGAACGGCGTCTTCCGCGCCCACTTCCCCGACCTGTACCGCGGCAAGGGCACCGAGGCGGAGATCATCCAGAACGCCCTGACCAGCGTGGAAGACCTGTTCGAGGAGGCCTGCCCCGCTGATACCGTGGCGGCCATCATCCTGGAGCCTTTGCAGGGCGAGGGCGGCTTCATCCCCGCCCCCATCGAATTCGTGAGGGGCCTGCGCAAGATCTGTGACGACCACGGCATCCTGCTCATCGCCGACGAGGTCCAGAGCGGCTTCTGCCGGACCGGCCAGATGTTTGCCTCCCAGTATTGGCAGGACGCCGGCTGCGCCCCCGACATCCTGGCGACCGCCAAGTCCATCGCCGCCGGTTTGCCCATCAGCGCCATCATCGCCCGCAGCGAGATCATGGACGCCGTGCCCGCCGGCACCATCGGCGGCACCTTCTGCGGCAACCCTCTGGCCTGTGCCGCCGCTCTCAAGACCATCGAGATCATGGAGCGCGACGACTTGGCTGCCCGTTCCCGTCAGATCGGCGAGAAGGTCATGGCCCGCGCCCGCCAGTGGCAGAAGAAGTATCCCATCGTCGGCAACGTCCGCGGCCTGGGCGCCATGGTCGGCATCGAGTTCGTTGAGAACCAGGAGACCAAGGAGCCCAACAAGACCATTGTCCCCGCCATGGTCCAGGACTGCGTCCAGCGCGGCCTGATGATCGAGCCGGCCGGCCGCTGGAACCAGGTCATCCGCTTCCTGGCTCCCCTGGTCATCACCGAGGAGCAACTGGAATGGGGCCTGGACGCCATGGAGGCCTCCATCCTGGCCTGCATGGACAAGTAAATCGGCGCACAACGCCCTTACAAGAGACTTAAAAGAGGTGAGGTATTATGAGTAACACACCCCAAACCAAAAAAGGACTCGGCACCTTTGACTTTTTCTGCGTCGGCTTCGGTGCCATTGTCGGTGTCGGCTGGGCCGTCTCCCTGAACAAGTGGATGGCCAGCGCCGGCGGCCCCGTTCCCGCTGCCCTGGGCTATCTGATCACACTGGTCTTGATGGTCCCCGTGGGACTATGTTTCGCCGAGCTGGTCCCCATGCTCCCCGTGGCAGGCGGCACGACCGCATTCACCTACCGGGCGTTTGGTGAGAAAGCCTCCTATGTGGCAGGCTGGCTCACGCTGGGCGCGTTCCTTACCCTCATGCCCTGGGAAGCCATCTACGTGGTAGACATCGCTTCCATCCTCTTCCCCGCCCTGAAGGCGGGCGCACCTCTGTATGTTTTGGCTGGCTCGGATATTTATTTGGGTCACATCGTTGTGGGGACCATCATTGCGCTGTTCTTTTTCTGCATTAACTACAAGGGGGCCGACCTGGCTGCCGGCTTGCAGAAAGTGCTGTGCATTTTCCTCATCGGCGTGGGTGTGCTGTCCATGGTCTGCGGCCTCGTGAAGTTTGACGTCAACAACCTGATGCCCGTCTACGAAAACATCGGCACCAGCGCCCACAACAGCATGTTCGGCGGTATGTTTGCCATTCTGGCCACCTCTCCCTTCTTCCTGTGTGGCTTTGAGAACATCCCCCAAGCCGTGGAAGACGCGGGCGGCTCCCACAAAAAGGTCGGTTTCACTGTTCTGCTGTCCATCATCATGGCCTGTCTGTTCTACGCCCTGCTGCTGTTCTGCATCGGCGCTGCCTGGCCCTGGCAGGACTTCTATCTGAACACCGAGTCCCCCGCCGCCGCCAACGTCTTTGCGAAGATCTTTGCCGGCAGCGCCATGGGCAACGTCATGTACATCCTGCTCTGCGCCGGTGCCCTGTGCGGCCTGCTGACCACCTGGAACAGCTTCTTCATGGGCACAGCCAACCTGATGATGGCCCTGGCCCGGACGCACATGCTGCCCTTTGCGCTCTCCAAGCGCTCGGCCAAGACCGGCACCCCCGTGAACGCGCTGATCGTCTGCCTGGTGGCCTCCATCGTCGGCCCCTTCCTGGGTCTGGGGCTGATCGACCCGCTGACGACCTTCAGCGCCGCGGCCTACGTCGTCTCCTGGGGCCTGGCTGCCTTCTGCCTGATTAAGCTGCGGAAGACCGAGCCAAATCTGCCCCGGCCCTATAAGATCCCCGGCGGCCTGCCCATGGCCTGGTTCGCCGCCCTGTCGATGGTCGCCATCCTGATCATGATGTTCATCCCCGGCACCCCGGCTTACATCGGCGGCATGGCCGTGAAGATGTTCCTGGCCTGGTGCGTGGTAGGCGTGGCCATGTTCCTGGCCACCGCGCCCAGCCGCAACCAAAAGTCACCGGAGGAGCGCTACAACAACCTGTTTGCCAACGCGGCCCAGCAGCATCAGAAAGACCTGATGATGGACTAAGGCCAAACGAAAAAGAAGCTGTACACCGAGCAGCTCAGTTTGCTTGGTGTACAGCTTCTTTATGATCCTCTTTTTCTTCTTCGTTTCACTCTGCCAAGCTCTGCACCGATCCCTGGCGGCAGTCCATCGAGACCTTCATGCCGTCGTGCAGGGTCCGGGTCGCCCCGATGGCACCCACGATGACGGCCTTGTTCAGGCTCAGGCCGACCACGGCGGCGTGGCTGCCCAGGCCGTTCTCCTCGGTGATGACGCCGACGGCCTGGCGAATATAGGGCAGCATCTCGTTGTTCGTGTGGGGCACGACCAGGATCATGCCGGGGTGGAACTTATGTCTCACATCCTCTAACGTGCGGCAGACACACAAAACACCCTTCACGTTCTCGTCTCCGACCCCGGCACCGTTGATGAGGCTGCTGCCGACCAGGTGGACCTTGATCATGTTGGTGGTCCCGGCGATGCCTGCGGGGACCCCGGCGGTGACCACGGCGATCTCCCCGTCGTGGATGAGTCCCGCCTTCTGGGCGGCGGAAACGGCCCCCTCGATCATCTCGTCGGTGCTCTGGACGTAGTCCATGATGATGGGCTTCACGCCCCAGGTGAGGGACAGCTGGCGCTGCACCGGCTCGTCCATGACGCAGGCAACGATGGGCGTCTCCGGACGGAAGCGGCTGATGAGCCGGGGGGTGGCCCCGCTCTTGGTGACGGTGATGATGGCGGAGGCGTTGGTGTCCGTGGCGGTGGTGCAGGCAGCGTGGGCGGTGGCGCCGCCGATGCCCAGGCGGATGTCCGGGGTCATGTTCCGCATCCGGCCAAAGTAGTTGATGTCCGCCTCGGTCCGCTCGGCGATGGCAGCCATGGTCTGGACGGCCTCCACAGGATACTTGCCCGCCGCCGTCTCGCCGGAGAGCATGATGGCAGAGGTACCGTCATACACGGCGTTGGCCACGTCGGTGATCTCGGCACGGGTGGGCCGGGGGTTCGTGATCATGCTGTCGAGCATCTGGGTGGCCGTGATGACGTGCTTGCCGTAGCCCAGGGTGTAGGCGATGATGTCCTTCTGGATGACGGGGATCTCGGTAAAGTCGATCTCCACGCCCATGTCGCCGCGGGCGATCATCACGCCGTCGGCCACGGCCAGGATCTCATCGACGTTGTTCACGCCCTCCTGGTTCTCCAGCTTGGCGATGATGCGCATGTCGGAGTGGTGCTCGTCCAGCAGGCGGCGGATCTCCATCACGTCCTGGGCGCTGCGGCAGAAGGACGCCGCCACAAAGTCAAAGCCCTCCTGGATGCCAAAGAGCAGGTCCTCCCGGTCCTGGGCGCTCATGTAGGGCATGGACAGATGCACGCCGGGGACGTTCACGCCCTTCCGGTCCTTGATGGGTCCGCCGTTCTGCACCAGGCAGGTAATGTCCGTCTCCGTCCGCTCCAGCACCTTCATGCTGATGAGGCCGTCGTCCAGCATGATCTGGCTGCCGGGGTGCACATCCTGGGCCAGGTTCTTGTAGCTCACGGAGCAGATGTCCTTCGTGCCGGTGACCTCGCGGGCGGTGAGGGTAAACTTCTGCCCGGTCTCCAGCGTGACTTTGCCCTCGGCAAAGGTCTTCAGGCGAATTTCCGGGCCTTTTGTATCTAACAAGGCAGCCACGGGGAGATTTTTCTCCTTCCGCAGCTTTTTCAGCAGCTCCAACCGCACCTTATGCTCGGCGTGGGTGCCGTGGGAAAAATTGAAGCGGGCCACGTCCATGCCGCTGTCCATCATGGCTTCCAAAATCTTGGGGTCGTCGGTGGACGGACCTAAGGTACAGATGATCTTTGTCTTTCTCATAAGGCAGCACCTCCAACTTGGCTGTCGTGTGTCATCAGTTTATGGATCCTTCGTACCCGTCTATTCTACACCTGCCGGCAGGAAAAGGCAATCATGACCTTCTGTCAGCGTTTGCGGGGATTCAAGGCTTTTCGTAACCCCTCCCCCACCAGCAGCAGGGCCAAGGCCGTGCCCACGATGCACAGCCCCGGCGGGATCCAGGCCCAGGGCCGGGTGGTCAGCGTGACCAGCTCCATGGCGTTCTGGGTCAGGTTGCCCCAAGAGGCCTGGGGCGTGCGCAGGCCCACGCCCAGAAAGCTCAGGCTGGATTCCGACAGAATGGCCCGCACCACCTTCAGCGGCAGCGCCGCCCACACCGGGGCAATGACGTTGGGCAGAAGCGTCCGGAACAAGATCGCCCGGTCCGTCGCGCCCAGGGCGCGGGAGGCCTCTACATAGCCGGTCTGTTTGGTCGATAAGGTCCCGCTGTAAACAAGCCGCGCCACCGAGGCCCAGCCCAAGCCGCCGATGACCCAGATGATGTTCCACACCGAGGGACCCAGCAGGGACACCATGGCCAGCACCAAAATAATACTGGGAAACGACTGGAATGTATCGCAGGCCCGCATGATCCAGTATTCCCAGGCCCCGCCCTTATATCCCGCCAGCAGCCCCAGAGGGACGCCCAGGATCACGCCCAGGGCGGCGGAGGCAAAGCCCACCAGAAGCGACGTCCGCCCGCCATATAACAGGCGGGCAAAGAGATCCCGCCCCACGTCATCCGTCCCCAGCCAGTGCTGGGCGCTGGGCGCGGCCCAGAACCCGGCGCTCCGGTCGGTCAGATTGGGGTCCTGGCCCAGAAAGAGGGGGAGAAAGAGCACCAGGGCGATCTCCACCAGCAGAAACACGGCAGCCACTGCCGCCCGACGGTCGGACCAGAAGGCCCGCCACACGGCATAAGAGCGTCTCACCGGGCCTCACCTCCCCACCCGACGCCGGGGTCAGCCAGGCGATAGACAAGGTCCATTAAAATGCCTGTCGCCAGCACCGTCAGAGCGATCACAACGGTAAGGCCCATAATGACCGTATAATCCCGGCTGGACACGGAGGTAAAGAGCAGGCTCCCCATCCCCGGCCAGCCGAAGATGCGCTCGACGATGAGGGAGCCGCCGATGATATGGGGGATGTGGTTGAGGATCGTTGTCACCACCGGCAGCAGGGCCGTCCGGAATCCATGCTTCCAGACGACCGCCCACTCCGGCAGGCCCTTGGCGCGGGCGGTGCGGATGTAGTCCTCCCCCAGCACCTCCCCGCAGGCGGAGGCCGTCTGACGGACGAGGTTGCCCAGGCTGCTCAGGCAGACCACCCCCGCAGGCAGGATCAGATGCAGCAGCAGATCTCCCACGCTTCCCCCGCCGCCGGCGGAGTACATCCCCGCCGCCGGGAGCCAGCCCAGCACCACGGAGAAGAGAAAAATCGCCAGCACGCACAGGAAAAAGCCGGGGGCGCTGAAGCTCAGCAAGGTCAGTCCCCCCGCCAGCTTTCCCCAGCCGGACTTGGGCTTCCAGGCCGCCATGACACCCAGGGGGATGCCAAGGAGAATGGCTGCCGCCACCCCCGTCCCCGTCAGGATGAGGGACGGCACCACCCGCTGGGCGATCATGGTGACGACGGGCTGGCCCGTGCGGTAGGATAGCCCCAGGTCGCCCTGTAACAGCGCCTTGAGCCACAGGACATAGCGCAGGGGCAGGGGCTTGTCCAAACCAAGATTAGCCTCCAGCGCAGCCCGAACGGCTGCGCTGGAGGCTTCTCCACCCCCCGCCGCATCAGCGATGGTGGCGGGGGCCATGTTGATCAAAAAGAAGACGAAAAGGGTGATCCCGAAAAACACCGGGAGAGCGCCCAGAATACGTTTGCAAGTGTAGTGTAACAAAAGAACTTCCTCCTGCACTTCCGGCCTTTCGGCACAGGCCGCCGGAACCGGCGGTCCTTACGGAGGTCAAATCACTGGGGTAGAAAATGAAACTGGCGGACTTACTGCGCCTTGACCCACTCCCACACGTTCTCATTGCAGGAGGAGGAAGCGGCGTAGTCGATGCCGGTAACGGTCTTGGAGTGGACGTGGAGGGCATTGCTGAACCACAGGGGGATGAAGGGCATCTCCTCGGTCAGATAGGCCTCAAACTCGTCCACCAGGGCGATGCGGTTGGTCTCGTCCGTCTCCTCGTTCACGGCGGAGAGCATCTCCGTGTAAGGGGCCAGATCGGGCACGTGGAAGATGTTGTTCTCCTCCGTGAACCGGCTGGCGGTGAACCACAGGGGGAGGGTGGTGGGCGTGTGGCTGGCCAGGCCCATGTCATAGGTACCGTCGCTCATGCCGGCGAACATGGTGGCGGAGTCCACCGTCTCGATCTCCACTTTGATGCCTACGGCCTCCAGGTCCTGCTGGACCAGCGCCGCAAGGCTGGCCCGCTGGCTGGTGCAGGCCAGGGAGAAGGTCTTGCCGTCGTAGCCGCTCTTGGCCACCAGCGCCTCGGCCCCGGCGGGGTCATAGGTGCCGGTGACGGCGGGAGAGGAATAGGGCGTGTCCGGCAGGATACTGGAGCCGGTCACCGTACCGCGGGTGCCGGTGCTCTGCTGGCAGAGCAGCTCCTTGTCCAAGGCCTTGTTGATGGCCTGGCGCAGGTCCACGCTGTCGATGGTGGCGCAGTTGAGCATCAGCTCATAGAAGTTCGTGGGGGTGGTCCCCTCTTCCACGGTGAAGCCCGCCTGCTCGGCCACGGCCTTGTTCTCCTCGGAGACGTTGCCGCCGAAGGCGTAGTAATCCAGATCGCCGGAGATGAGGGCGGTGAGCAGGTTGCTCTTGTCCATCACGGTGATGGTCAGGGTATCGAAGCCGGGGGCGCCCAGCTGATAGTCCTTGTTGGCCTCCAGCACCAGATTGCTGCCGGAAACCTCGGAGACGAACTGACAGGGGCCGGAGCCAATGGGCTTGCTCCAGAAGTCGCTCTCCACCACCTGGTCGGCGGGGATGTCCTTCAGCAGGTAGGTGGGCAAGACGTAGATGTCCCGGTTCTTATCCACCAGGAATTCCTCCGGGATGGTGGGCTGCTTGAAGCTCAGCTTCAGCGTGTAGTCGTCCACAGCCTCCACACCCAGGGTCTCCCCGGCCACGGCCGCACCGGTGTCGTCCGTGCCGGTCAGGCAGGACAGGGCCGTCTTGCCCAGGATCTCGCAGGCGGGGTCGGTGATGAGCTGGAAGGTCTCCACCCAATGCTGGGCGGTGACGGGGGTGCCGTCGTGGAAGGCGGCTTTTTGGTTCAGGGTGAACACGATGGCGTGGCCGTCCTCGGTGCTCTCCCATTTCTCCGCCGCCCTGGGCAGGCAGGTGCCGTCGGGCTGAACGTAGGCCAGGCGATCATAGATCTTGTCGTAAATGATGCGGGAATAGTTGCTGCCGGATACGCTGTAATAGGGCATCAGGGAGTCCCAGGGGTTGGACAGGCCGTAATTGATGTTCACGCCCTCCGCCGTCTGCTGGGGCTGGTCACTGGTCTGCGTCTCGTCGCCGGTGGGCTGGGAACCGCAGCCGGACAGGACCAGGCTGCACAGCAGCACGGCGGCCAGGGCCAGGGCCGCCAGGCGGCCAAACACACTTCTCTTTTTCTCCACGGAAATTTAATCCTCCTCGTCGCCGTTTAAGCTTTCATATTCGTCGTAGTCGTCCGCCGCATCCAGCTGGGAGCTGAGCATCATCTGCTCAAAGTGGGCGTCCAGCTGCTTGGCAAACTCCTGGGCTGCGTTGTAGCCCATGCGCTTGTGGCGGTTGTTCATGGCCGCCACCTCCACGATGATGGCCAGGTTCCGGCCGGGCTTGATGGGAATGGTGATGGCCGGGATCTTCATGTCCAAGATCGTCGTGAACTCTTCGTTGGTCCCCAGGCGGTCGTAAAAGACCTGGTCGTTCCACTGCTCCAAATTGACCACCAGGTTGATGTCCTGGTCCTCACGGACGGCGGACATGCCGAAGAGCTGCTGAATGTCCACCACGCCGATGCCGCGCAGCTCGATGTAGTGCCGGATCAGCTCCGGGGCCGAACCGATGAGGCGGGTGCCGATGTGGCGGATCTCCACCGCGTCGTCGGCGACCAGCCGGTGGCCGCGCTTGACCAGCTCCACAGCCGTCTCGCTCTTACCCACGCCGGAGTCGCCCATGAGCAGCACGCCCTCGCCGTACACGTCCACCAGCACGCCGTGCCGGGTGATCCGGGGGGAGAGACGGGCCTTGAGCCAGTCGGTGAAGTTGGGGATGAAGATGGAGGTATCCTCCTTGCTGCCCAGGATCGTCCGCTTGTGCTTGATGGCCATTTCCATAAGCTCCGGGAAAGGCTCTAAGCTCCGGGTGAGGATCAGGGCGGGGATGGGCTTTTCAAAGAATGCGTCGAAGCATTTCCGCCGCTCCTCCGAGCTTTGGTTGCTCAGGTAAGTCCACTCCACTTTGCCGATGACCTGGATGCGGTCCGGGGCGAAGTAGTCAAAAAAGCCGAGGATCTGCAAGGCGGGGCGGTTGATGTCGTCGGCGCGGATGAGACACCGATCGTAGTTTTTCCCCTCGTTGAGCACTTTCAGCTCAAAGCGTTCGACCAGCTTGGTCAGTTTGATTGACGACTGAGATGCCATAGTACCTCCTCTTCCATCGTCCGGAGCCAAAAGGGCGCCGGTTTTGTTGTTTCTGGTTGAAATATGGATACAGTATACCATAGCCCACACCGATGGGCAAGAAAAAAGCACAGGCATAAGCCTGTGCTTTTTTGTCTTAGCTGGATCAGACAGCGCGGGTAACTTTGCCCGAACGGAGGCAATGAGTGCACACATAGACGTGCTTCGGGGTGCCGTTGACGATCGCCTTCACGCGCTTCACGTTGGGCTTCCAGGGACGATTGGAGCGGCGGTGGGAGTGGGACACCTGAATGCCGAACACGACGCCCTTGTCACAAAATTCACATTTAGCCATTCGCTTGAACCTCCTCGCTGGTTTATGACTCCACTGAGCGGGGCAAGCCCCGGCCGGTGTGTTATTACTTAAAAAGCATCGGTTAGTATCATAGCAGAAACAGGCCAAAATTGCAAGGCCTATTTCGCAGATTTCTCAAAAAAGTGCAATTTAGAACCAAGTTTCCTCGATCTCATGGCGTTTTTCCCGACGCATGAGGGAGAGCAGGACCTCTCTGGGGTCCCGGTCTCGGTACAGGACATCGTAAGCGGCCAGGGTGATGGGCATTTCCACGCCCACTTGGGCCGCCAGCTCCCTGGCGGAGTCCACGGCGTAATAGCCCTCGACCACGGCCCCGATCTTCCGGATCGCCTCCTGGACAGGGGTGCCCTGACCAATTAAAATGCCCGCCCGGTAGTTCCGGGAGTTCATGGAGGTGCAGGTGACGATCAGGTCCCCCATGCCCGCCAGGCCCGCAAACGTGTCTTTCCGGGCGCCCAGGGCGGTGCCCAGGCGGGCCGTCTCGGCCAGGCCTCTCGTCATCAGCATGGCCTTGGTGTTGTCCCCCAGGCCCATGCCGGTGCAGCAGCCGGTGCACAGGGCCATGACGTTTTTCAGGGCTGCGCCCAGCTCCACGCCGATGACATCACTGCTGCTGTACACCCGGAAATGGTCGTTGATGAACAGATCCTGGACCACCTCCGCCGCCGTTTGGTCCGGGCAGGCAGAGACCACCGCCGTGGGGACCTGCCGGGCCACTTCCTCCGCGTGGGAGGGGCCGGAGAGGGCCACCACAGGCCATTTATCCTCGGTGACTTCCCGGATGATCTGGGTCATGCGCAGAGAGGTCCCCTTCTCGATGCCCTTGGAAACGGACACCAGGATGGCATCGGGAGCGAGCAGATCCTTCACCTGCCCGGCGGTCGACCGCACGCCGAAGGAAGGCGTGGCCATGACCACCACCGCGCAGCCCGTCACACAGGCCAGGTCAGAGGTGTAGGTGAGGCCCTGGGGCAGCTTCACCCCCGGCAGCAGGGGGTTCTCCCCCGTCTCGGCCAGGTGGCGGGACTCCTCCGCCTGATAGGACCACAGCGTCACGTCATGGCCGTTTTCCACCAGCAGCATGGCCAGGGCCGTGCCCCAGCCGCCGCTGCCCAACACAGCAACTTTCATCTTCTGTTACCTCGCTTTTGCATTAGCCCGCCGCCTTGCGGTGGAAGCTGAATTTCGATTCTGTGCCTGAGATCAGACGGGCGATGTTGCTCCGGTGCTTCCAGAGGATCAGCCCGCCCATGATGCAGATGAGTACCAGCAGCACCCAGTCGCGATAGACGAACCAGGTGACGATGGGCAGGTCGATGCCCGTGGAGCTGGAGCCCAGGGAGACGTAGCGGGTCAGCAGGAAGAGCAGGATGAACCCGCCCCAGCCGACCAGCGCCACCCGCCAGTCGATCATAATGATGATGGTGCCGCCGGAGAGGATCCCCTTGCCGCCCTTAAACTGGAACATACAGGGGAACATGTGGCCCAGCAGGCAGAACAGGCCGCACCAGTAATCCGAGTAGGCCTGCTCCGGGGAGTTCATCAGCATCGCCAGGGCAGGCAGATGCCCCACCAGCAGCCAGCGGCCGATGAGCAGGGCCACCACGGCCTTGAGCACATCCGTTAAAATCACCACGAAGGTCAGAGGCCCGCCGAAGGTCCGGTAAAAATTCGTCAGGCCCGCGTTGCCGCTGCCGTGGGTGCGCACGTCGTCCCGCAGGATATACTTCGAGACGATCACGGCCCCGTTAAAGCAGCCGCAGAAGTAAGCGATGACCGCCGCGGCGATCACGCGTATCCAAACTGCATCCATGTCCTCGTCAGTCCTCCTTGTCCCCTCTTTGGCGGATGGTCAGGCGAATGGGGGTGCCCTCCAGGCCAAAGGTGCTGCGGATCTGGTTCTCCAGATAGCGCTGATAGGAGAAGTGGAAGAGCTTCGCGTCGTTGCAGAAGCAGACAAAGTGCGGGGGCCGGATGCCGGCCTGGGTCATATAATAAATTTTCAGGCGGCGGCCCTTGTCCGTGGGGGGCTGCACGCGGGCCGTGGCGTCGGCCAGCAGGCTGTTGAGCATGCCGGTGGTGATGCGCATGGCGGCCTGGTCGTCCACATATTTGATGAGCTGGAACAGCCGCCCCACCCGCTGGCCGGTCAGGGCCGAGATAAACAGGATGGGGGCGTAGGTCATGTAGGAAAGGTCCCGGCGGATGTCCTCGCGCATCCGGTCCATGGTCTTGCCGTCCTTCTCCACGGCGTCCCACTTGTTCACGACAATGATGCAGGCCTTGCCGGAGTCGTGAGCCATGCCCGCGACCTTGGTGTCCTGCTCCGTCACGCCCTCGTTGGCGTCGATCATAATGAGACACACGTCGGAGCGCTCGATGGCCATGGCCGCCCGCAGGACAGAGAATTTCTCGATCTGGTCATTGACCTTGGACTTTTTCCGCATGCCGGCCGTGTCGATGAAGAGGAACTTGCCGATCTCATTTTCAAAGTAACTGTCCACCGCGTCGCGGGTGGTGCCGGCCATGTTGGAGACGATGACCCGCTCCTCCCCCAAAATGCGGTTGATGAGGGAGGACTTGCCCACGTTGGGCTTGCCAATGACGGCAACTTTAATGATGTCGCTCTCCTCTTCCTCTTCCTCCTCCGGGGGGAAGTAGTCAAAGCAGGCGTCCAGCAGGTCGCCGGTGCCGTGGCCGTGGACGGCAGAGACGGCGATGGGGTCGCCCAGGCCTAAGTTATAGAACTCATAGATATCCGGGTTGGTCATGCCCACCTGGTCCATCTTGTTCACCGCCAGAATGACCGGCTTCCGGGAGCGCAGGAGCATGTTGGCCACGTCCTGGTCCGAAGCCGTGAGGCCCGTCTTGATGTCGCACAGGAAAACGATGACCGTAGCGTTCTGGATGGCGATCTCCGCCTGCTTACGCATGAAGGAGAGGATCTCAGTGGTGGTGCCCGGCTCGATGCCGCCGGTGTCTACGATGTCGAAGGTGCGGCCCCGCCACTCGCACTCGGCGTACAGCCGGTCGCGGGTGACGCCGGGGGTGTCCTCCACGATGGACAGGCGGCGGCCCACCAATTTGTTAAACAGCATGGATTTGCCCACGTTGGGGCGGCCCACAATGGCTACCAAGGGTTTTGCCATAGGAGTTCCCTCCTTTTCTAAAATGGAATCAAAAATCAAACAACGAACAATAGCAGGGCGTTACACCCCAAAAATGGCCTCAAAGAGGTCGAACCCATCCTGATTCACCGGGATCACCGGCACGCCCAGGCCCTGGGACAGTTCTTCCAGGGTCATATCGTCCAGGAAGACCGTCTCCCCGTGGCGCAGGGTGTTCTGGGGCAGCAGGACGCGGGTGCCCAGGTCCCGGCCCTTGAGCTGGGCCAGCAGGTCCTGGCCGGTCAGCAGGCCCGCCACGGTGATGGTCTCTCCAAAAAAGCGATTCACGATGGGATACATCTGATAGGTCAATTTAGTATGACATTTTGCGGCCGCCCTGTCAATGATTTCTCGCAGGAAGGGCGCCGCCGCCACACCGGTGGCGATGGAAAACGGCTCCACGGGAATGTTCTCCGGGGCGCCCAGGGTCGCGCCGTGCAGTTCCACGGCCAGCAGGCGGAGCATCCCCACGCCGTTTTCCAGCTGGGTGTACTCCTCATAAAATTCATCCGCAGGAAGGTCTAAGCCCGCCTGAAGATAAAACTCATCCGAACACCAGAACATCCGGCTGCCCAGCTGCTCCACGCACCGGTCCCCAAAGGCCTCTACCTGGGCCACGACGTTCCGGGCCTCGTCCTGGTGGTAGGGGCGCAGAGGGTATAACCCCTCCCGGTACCGGGTCAGGCCCACGGGGACGATGGAGACGCTCTTTACTTGGGGATACAGCGCCGCCAGCTCCTCCATGCTCTTTTGCAGGACCGGCCCATCGTTCAGGCCGGGGCAGGAAACGATCTGGGCGTTCATCACGATCCCCGCCTGGGCAAATTTCTGCATGATCTCCAGGCACTCGCCGCCTCTTCGGTGGTTCCCCAGCAGCTCCCGCCGGACCTCCGGGTCCGTGGCGTGGACGGAGATGTTGATGGGTGAGATATGCAGGTCACAGATGCGCTGGATCTCCCGCTTGCTCAAATTCGTCAGGGTAATATAGTTGCCCATGAGGAAGGACAGGCGGGCGTCATCGTCCTTAAAATATAAGGTATCCCGCATCCCCTTGGGCATCTGATCCACGAAGCAGAAGACGCACTTGTTGGCGCAGGAACGGGCCCGGTCCATGAGATACGTCTCAAATTCCAGCCCAAGGTCCTGGCCCACGTCCTTGTCCAGAAAGACTTTACGCTCCTGGTCTCCCTCCCGCAGGGTGAGGACCAGGTCCGGGTCGTAGGAATAAAATTTGTAGTCCAGCACGTCGATGATGGGGTGGCCGTTGATGGCGGCCAGGGTCTCCCCGGGGCGAACGCCGGCCCGGTGGGCGGGGCTGCCGGGGGCCACGGTCTGGATCTTGGTACGGGACATCCGGTCCCCTCCTTTCCTGTGGGCAGGTTCTACGCAAAAAAAGAAGAGGGGCTTCCCCCTCTTTCTTTTTCCCTATTAGTTCTCCTGCTGCACCTGGCCGAACACCTTGCCGTCATAGGTCATGCAGGCCTTGCACAGCCGGTGGGGCAGCCGATACGCGCCGCACTTGGGGCAGGTCGTGACAGCGGGAGCTGCCAGCTTCCAGTTGGCACGCCGCTTATCCCGTCTCTGCTTAGAGACTTTACTCTTCGGAACCGCCATTTCGAGACACCTCCTTGGTGATGCCCTGTCGGGCAAAGTGGATTGGGTACTACTCAGTTTTTATCAAGTAGCTGCTCGAGAGCGGCCCATCTAGGATCGACCTGTTTCTTGCACCGGCAGGGCTCCCTGTTCAGGTTGACGCCGCAGCCGGGGCAAAGCCCCTTGCAGTCTTCTGAGCACAAGTGTTTTGTATCCATGGCGAGCAGGAAGGCTGTGTAAGCCAGATCGCCCACATCGACCTCGCCGTTTTCCAGGAGAACGATGTCCTCGTCTTCCTCCCCCTCCAGCGTTTCCGCCAGCAGGGCGCTCAGGCCGACGACTTTTTCCCGCTGAAACGGCTCCATACACCGGTCGCAGGTATAGTCCAGAAGGGATCTCGCTTCTCCCTCCAGCACGAGCACATCCGCCACGTTTTTCACGCGCCCCTGGACCTGGACAGGCCGGGGGATGGGATGCTCCCCGAAGAATTCCTCCTGGCTCAGATCCAGCTGGAATGCAAAGGGAAGGCTGGCGCCTGGTACATGAATGATCTCTCGAAGATTCAGTCGCATAGCACACTCCTCACATGGTACAGGGGATATTGTAGCAAAAAAATAAGCGCTTGTCAAATACTTTCTTCAAATTTTCTGCAAAATATGGTATACTGGTGGACAGTACGCCACAAAACGAGTCTGGAAAGAACGCATTTCCCCTTTGACAGCCGCTAAAATAGTAGGATACACCTCTGCTCCCCCGCCGTCAAGGGGTTGCTTTTATTTTTCTTTGGCATTTTACACAAATTTACGAAAGGTCGTGATCTCATGCGGGAATTTACCGTAGGCCAAAACGACGCCGGGCAGCGGTTGGACCGCTGGCTGGCCAAGACCCTCCCCCTGCTCCCCGCGCCCCTGGCGCAGAAATACATCCGCATCAAGCGGGTGAAGCTCAACGGCAAGGGGGCCAAGCGGGATACCCGCCTGGTGAAGGGCGATCTCTTGCAGCTTTACATCAACGACGAGTTTTTCGACACCCCCACCCCGGAGAATGCGTTTCTCTCCGTCTTCAAGCCTCAGTTGGATATTGTCTACGAGGATGAGAACCTGCTGCTGGTGAACAAGCGCCCCGGCCTGGTCGTCCACCCGGACGAGCAGGAGCGGGTCAATACCCTCATCACCCATATCCAAGCCTACCTATATCAAAAGAAGGAATGGAGCCCTTACTGGGAAAATTCCTTTGCCCCGGCCCTGTGCAACCGCATCGACCGGAACACCGGCGGCATCGTCATTGCCGCCAAGAACGCTGAGACATTACGGGTCATGAATCAGAAGATCCGGGACCGGGAAGTGGAAAAGTCCTATCTCTGCATCGCCTTGGGCACCCTCTCCCCCGCCGAGGGCAAGCTAGAGGGCTTTTTGCTGAAAGACGAAGCCAAGAAACAGGTCTCCGTCCACAAGCGCCCTGTCGAGGGCGGGCGCACCGCCGTGACGCTCTACCGCACGCTGGCGAAAAAGGGCGGGCTCTCCCTGGTGGAGTGCCGCCTCATCACCGGCCGTACCCACCAGATCCGCGCCCAGCTCGCCGCCGCCGGACACCCCCTGCTGGGAGACGGCAAGTATGGCCGGGAGCGGGAGAACAAAAAGTTCGGCCGCACCGGGGGCCAGGCCCTCTATTCCTATAAGCTGGCGTTCCACTTCACGACCGACGCTGGGTGCCTGAGCGACTTAAACGGCAAGGTCTGGACCGTAGAGCAGGTGGACTTCGTGGACCAGTATTTCCCAGGAACTGTAATCGACTGATCGTAAGAAAAGAGAACATCGAGAAAAAGGAGTGATCCCCCATGCAAAAGCGCATCCTCAGCTTTCTTCTGACCCTTGCCCTGCTCATCGGCCTCCTCCCCACCGCAGTCTTTGGCCAATGGGCCCAGGCCGCCGCCAGCGACGCCACCGCCCTGCTCCTGCCTGTGGAGCAGCAGACCTCCGTCCCCGCCGGTTACACCGGCATCTACACCGCCGAGGACCTGAAAAACATACGCGATAATATGAGAGGAAAGTACATTCTGATGAACGACATCGACTTGTCTGGGATAGACTGGGTACCACTGGAAGCCCCCTCCACTGCGATCGCTCCAGACTTCGATGGTATTTTGGACGGCAACGGCTACACCATCCGCAACCTTTCCTGCACCGGTGAATCGAAAGCCGCCCTTTTTGAGAGCAACTCTGGTATCATAAAAAACCTGGCGCTCACCGGTACTGTGACCCTGAACAACACCAGATACCTCAGCGCCTCTGCGGCCGGTCTGTGCAGGGCCAACGACAAAACAATCGAAAACTGTACCGTCGCCGCAACGATCACAAACGCCGGTTCCACCTGTACGACCCAAGTGGCTGGCATCTCCAGCTATAACTTCGGCACCATCTCCCACTGCCGCTTTACCGGCACCATCCAGGCAGGCAGCGGGACAGAGGCGCTGGGTGGCTGGAGCGAGATCACCGCAGGCGGCATTGCCGCCAGCTGCTTCGGCACACTCACTGCCTGTGAAATGACAGGCAACCTGATCCTTCATGGGCAGGTCAGCAAAGTCTCTGCCGGTGGCCTGTTCGCCTATGGCAGCAGCAGCCTGGACCAGTGCCGCGTGACCGGCACGATCTCCCTGACCGGCAGCGCCAAGAATCCCACGCTGGTGATCGGTGGCCTGGCCGGAGAGACCGGCTACCAAGAGCAGTACACCGACTGCTCCTTCAACGGCAAGCTCTCCATCGCCCTGGCCCTGTCCGGCTCCGGCGGGAGTTACCATGTGGGAGGTCTGTTCGGGGAGTCGAACTCCGCCGCCACGATCCAAAACTGCTACGTCTCCGGGATCCTTTCGGACAGCAGCACTGCCGAAGACGGCTCCCTCACCGTGGCCGGTACGCCCGCCTGGTGTATCGGCGAATTGTACTGGGGCAGCGAAAAGGTCCTCTCCGGCCTGTACTACCCCAGCGGGACCTTTGACGCTGTTGCGCGGCAGGTCCCGGCGGAGGGTACCCCCGGCGGCTTCACCGCCGTGCCCCTGTCCTCCATGGCCAGCAAGGCGACTTTCCCGGCGTATGACTTCTCCTCCGTGTGGACCATGGGGCAGAGCTACCCCATCCAGCAGGTCTTTACCCACCTCTCCAACGGCAGCTCCACCCCCTCGACCGGCCCCGGCAAGGACGAGGACAGCGTTATCTTCGAGGACAGCGAGTACATCCAGCAGCACCTCACCTTCGCCCAGTCCAACGAGTACAACCAGCGCATGGACCAGCGCATGGCCAAGCTCCTGGCCGACGCCCAGAACGGTGCCGCCGCCAACGCCGGGGAGGCGGCCTATAAAATCCTCAACTCCGCCAGCGAGCTTTCCAAGTTCAAAAGTCTGAGTATTTTCGACAACCCCTACGACGCCATCCTCACCGAGCTCATCCTTTCCGCCACCAACGGCGAGGTGGACAGCTTAAACAGCCGCATCGAATCCAAGAGTCTCTCCCTGGCCAACAGCATCTGGGGCATGGTGAAAAAAGTCCAGCCGGACTATGAGGCGGGGACCTATCAGCCCGCCATTGTGGAGCTGCTCTCCAAGCCCGAAAGCCTGAAGGAAAGCTCTCCCGCCCTCTACCGAAAGCTGGCCAACGCCCTCCAAGATTACTTGGATGAGGAAGGCACCCGCGCCGCCCTCCAGACCATCAGCGGCAGCATGAACTTCTTCGGCAAAGTAGGTGACGCCGTGGACTGGCTGGGGAATTGCCAGGACGCCCTGGAATGGGTGATCGACTGCGCCAACTTCGTCCGGGTCGTGGAAGCCTACCAGGATCTGAGCGACGAGTACGTCGCCGCTCTCCGCCAGGTAGCGTCTCAGATGTCCGGCAGCACCGCCTACACGGTCGCCTTCCGCTCGGCCCTGGACGAGTACGACAGCTGGTTGAGCCAAGAGGTCATTGCCGCTGCGGCCATCGAACACGGGGTCAAGGGCTTTGCCAAGCTCACCGCCGACACCCTCTCCCCCTTCACCCAGATGGTCATGCTGGACTACTGCACCAGCGCCCTGGGCATCCCCGCCGCTCAGGCCGGGGCAGTCATCGCCGCCTACAACCTGGGTTGGTCCCTCAGCAACACCCTCACCGCCAACGACAAGGTGGTGGAAAGCCGGGAGATCATCCGGGCCACTTACTACGTGGAGAAAACGCTCTATGACATTCTCCAAAACGACCGCAGCACCCTCCTGCAAAAGAAAGACCTAGCCTCTGCCCAGAAGTTCGACGCTGCCTATTGCCTGCTCCGCACCAGCGAGATGTACGCCCTCCAGGCCTATAAGGACTATCTCGACGCCACCCAGACCTCCTTTACTCAGAGCCTGCTGCACCTGGGCAGCAAAAACTTCAACAACCCGGAGATCACCCTGGCCAACTTCGCCATTCTCCGCTGGGACGCCGCCCTCTGCCACGGCCAGGCCGTGCGGGATCAGATGGTCTCCGAGGTCATCGTAGCCTGCCCCACGGACGTGACCGTGCGGGACGCCAGCGGCGAGACTGTCTTGAGCATCGAGGACGGCGTGGTCACGACCTACGCCGCCGGGGTCTCTGGGGCGGTGTCAGGGGACAAAAAAGTCCTGGCTCTCTCCGGCGGGCCGTATGACCTCTCCATCTTCGGCACTGGCGAGGGGACCATGGACGTCTCCTTCACCGCCTACAGCAGCACCGGCCGCATTTTGAAGCAGAGCAGCTACCAGAGCCTGCCCCTCACCGACGGCAGTTACTACGAGGCCAACCTCACCTTGGAAAACACCTCTGCTCCCAGCTTCACCCTCTCGGAAGATGAAAACGCTGCGGGGGATGCGTTTCCCTTCACCGACGTCCCCACCAGCGCCTGGTTCTATGATTCGGTACGCAATGTCTACGAGAATTACATCATGAACGGCGTCTCCCCCACGCTCTTCCAGCCCAACGGGACCATGAGCCGGGCCATGGTAGCTACGGTCCTCTGGCGCTTAGAGGGCGAGCCGGAAATGGACGATACCTCTGTTTTTACCGACGTGCCCCGCGGGCAGTGGTACACCCAGGCCATCACCTGGGCCTATGAGCAGGGTATCATTACCGGCTACGGCGGCGGCCGTTTTGGCCCCCAGGATAACGTCACCCGCCAGCAGCTTGCCGCCATGCTCTTCCGCTATGCCAAGACCATGGATTTAGACGGCGGCGAGCGGGCCACCCTCTCCGCCTACCGGGACCAGGGCCAGGTCGCCAATTGGGCCAGAGAGGCTTTTGCCTGGGCCGTGGCCAAGGGGCACATCAACGGGACCTCCCCCACCACCCTCTCCCCCACGGGCACCGCCACCCGCGCCCAGTGCGCCGCCATCCTCACCCGGATGCTGGCCTATGAGGAGCCGGACGCCTGAGACCAAGAAAAAGCCTTGACAGGCTCGACGATTTCTGCTAAAATGCACTCAATCTTAAATTGGAAAATCACGTTGTTTTGAGTCTTTCCAAAGCAAGACGCGACCGCCGGACGGGTCCCTTTGCTGCCTGCAAAGCCCCCAAGGCTAAGGCCACACGGACAGCCGGGTCGAATGCCGAGTTCCGCATGTGCGGCGGCAACTTCTGTTGCCTTATTGATTGGGTTAGAAGCCCAAGTTTTATAAGTTGGTAACTATAAACCAGTGCCCGCAAGGGCAATGCAGTGTCCAAAGACGGCACGCAAACTTGTGAAATGGTCAATAAGAGTAGTAAAAGTAAGTTTCTTTGCTATATAGACTCTCATCTCTCCTGATTTTCCACCCTATGCTTTTCTCCTGTTTTTTTGTCGTAAAAAAGGGGGAGGCTTTTTGTGGAGTTTTCCCAAGTGACTGCGCGTCTTGAGACACGCAGTCACTTTTTTTGTGGTTTCAGGAGGGCGTGTATGAAAAAGATCATCGAACTAAAACACATCACCAAATCTTTCGACGGTGAGCCGGTGCTGAAAAGCATCGACCTGGACATCTACGACAACGAGTTTATCACCCTGCTCGGCCCCTCCGGCTGCGGCAAGACGACCCTGCTGCGGCTCATCGGCGGCTTTGAGACGCCGGACGAGGGCGACGTCCTCTTCCTGGGGCAGAAGATCAACAATGTCCCCCCCTATAAGCGGAGCGTG
>OLNY01000980.1_pt1 | contig 24277 bp, 35 predicted proteins | sample 1671981 | NCBI WGS metagenome assembly OLNY01 (sample SAMEA3136632, study PRJEB25190) | human gut metagenome | biome: human gut; feature: human-associated habitat; material: faeces | place: Austria | collected 2013
CGGTAAAAATAAAAAAGCACCCGGCGCATTTCAGCGTCGAGTGCTAAAGGGGGATATTTAGTTACTTTGTGATGGGGTTATTCATCGTCTGCGTCATCTTCGGCATTTGCCTCGGCATCGAGAATGGCGAGTGCCTCGGTATCGCCCCGCTCCGTCAGGATGCGGCGCTCCATGCTGCGCAGGTCATCAAAAAAGCTGCCATCAGTTTCAATAGCTCTCTGCTTTGCCATGTCGAATCTCCTCTCAATTCATCGAAATTAGCGGTTGTAGGTGTAATCCTTTTTGCGGGTGATAAACTCATAACCAAACTTGGGGGCCGTGCGCCGCCAGTAGTCGTTGAGATAACCAACGGCCATCTGGCGGGCCGTGTGCATAGCGGATTGTTTGCTTTTGCCCTCTTTGAGCGCGTCATCATACGCTTTTGTATAGCGATCAGACAAATAACGCTCAATCTGTTTATAGTCCCGGTTGATCTGATTGTAAAAGGCTTTCGGTTTTGCACCCTGCCCCTTACGCATGATGTAGTTCATCTCGCCTTGGCCGCTGGCCGTGGCGCGATGCTCTGCCCATTTGGACTCAAGCATATTTTTGACATCAGCAAAAGAGAATGTGCCTCCGAAATCTGCCGCACCCTTGGGATGACCATGCGTAACAGTTGCGCCCTTATAATCCAAAACGGACATCGGAAACGAAACAGAGTTCGAGCTGCCCTTGTATGCCTCGATCAGCTTGCCGTCTTTATCAAAAACGAAAAGCTCCTCATGCTTCAAATTGCGGATGCGGCGTTCTGCATCCTCAAGACTCATGTTGCTGAATTTGGAAATATCAAGCGGATGCGGCGAACCGCCGCCCTTGCCCTCTTTACTCAGCCAGTCGATAAAACCGTTGACATTGCCTTTACCGCCTCTGCCGCCCATGTTCAACCTCCATTATAGCGCTATGCGCTGATTTTGTAAATAAAAAGCGCCGCAATGTCAGTTTTGAAATTTCAGCGCTTAGTATATTAAATTTGCGAATCGGTCATCTGGGATGCCCCTTTTTGCTTTTGGCCGCGCCACCGACAAGTCCCATGATTTCCTTGCTGAGCTTTGCTTGGTTATTTTTGTACGTTGAGGTAGTGATTTCTCTTTTTGTGGCTTCTCCAAAAGAATTTACGAATGTTTTTCCACTTGTTTTTGCATCGGGCGTACCTTTGCTTGCGGTCACTATTTTATTGGTAATCGCTCGCCGCTGTTCCTCAAGCGCCTGTCTTTTTCTTTGTACATCGTAATATCCGCTTGGCATATTCCACGCAGGATTTTTTGATGCGTAATCTGCCAACTTTTTCTTCAGTTTGTCAATTTGTGCATCAAGCTTTTTTTCTTGCGCTTTTAAGTTTCTTAAACTTGCACCACCGCCAAGGCTGCTGCCGGAACCTCTACCGCCCATTATGCGCCAACCTCCAGTACATTGCGGGGATCTTTCTTGCCCTTTACTCGCGCCTTGAGTTTTTCCTGAAACGCTGTAACGTGAAAAATGTTTCCCTCGCACCCGGCGGGCACCTTGCCATAGAAGATGATCTGCGCGGGTTGTAAGCGCCGTAGCATCTCATTGTACCCGGCCATGAACAGGTCTGCCGATTCGGGGCTTGCCTGTGTGCCGACGCTCGACACAGCCACCGCGCCGCCTATCGGCTCACCGTCAAAGCACCATGCAAAGCTATCCGGCGTACTCCATGAGATGGTCGGAATAACCTTGATGCCGTGGGCCTGCCAATAGGCGCCCAGCCAGTGCTTGCGGTAGTGGTTGTAAATCTGGATAATGCGGGGAAAGTCTGTATATGTGCTGAAATCAGGGGTGCATACGGTATCGAACCGCGCCATCATGCCGAGGTAGTTATCGGGATGCGCCCAGATGCGGTTGAACTGGTAATCGTCAACGAAAAAGTGAACGCCATGCTCTGACGGCTCCTCGCACCCTTTGGCATAGTTGAAACTTATCCAGTTTTCAGCCGTAGTCAATTCGGGCCGCAGGATGGGGATGTCGAACCGCCCAGCGCCGGGGAAAATGCCCTTATTGAGATTTTCATAGTTGCGCTCTGTGCGGTACACCGTAGACCTCCGGGAAAGCAATAAAAATGCGCCGCAGTTGTGACACTGTGGCGCGTAATATAGGGGCAGGTCAACGGCGGCAGTACCGGCGTCGGCCCTCGCGGCGAACCGCGATAATAACCAAAATCAGGCGCGTCATACGGGGAAAGGAGAAAAAGCCCGTTTTGCCGTGGACGCGCCGCGAGGTGAAATGCCCTCAAGCCTCGCATGGTTGCACAGGTTGGAATCGAACCAGCTACTTGCAGGGTATGAACCTGCCGAGCTACCAATGCTCTACTGTGCGATATAATATAGGCCACTGATCGGAAACCGCCAGCGGTGGAACCGCGTGAATGGATTGCAAACCGCAATTTGCCATCACTGGGGAGGTGCAGATCACTTGTGCCGCCGCAATGGCCGGACGGCGGCAATGGCCTAATGGCACCGCGTAAGGGCCTCGCACCCTACCGCGCTTTTGGGAGCGCAGCGCCCTGTGGCTATCGCGGCAAATTTAGTGCAGGGGTCAAGGGCCTGCACAGCGCCGGGCGTGAGAGGCGCACCCAGCGTATAGGGCTTTTGCCACCTCGGCGCAAACACGAACGCCGCCGCGCTTATTCACGCAGCGGCGTTTGGAGGTGACAGCGGGGAAAGCACAAGCGAGGGAGCGCCCAGAACTCCCTCGCCCTAAACCCGCAAATACATAATACGCGCATGGGGGCGAACAATCAATATTTTACGTTGAATTGTTCGTTTTGTTCGCTTTTTTCTATGCGGTTTTTGCTAAATAGCGCTTGCAGGCCATACGGCAGGCATCGCCGGTGTATCCCGCGCCCACGCTTGCGCCCACCTGCGCCCACGACAGGCCGTCCACAAAGCGCAAGTGCATAATGAGCCGCAACTGTGCATCGTCCACGCCGTCAAGGTACGCCGTGATACGGTCACGCTCTGCCATAGCGCGGGCCAGCTTGCCCCTGATCTGCTCTTTCAGCTCGATAATGGCTATCGCGTCACTTTCGACACTCGACCCCGCACCGCCGCCACCGGGCATCCCGGACATATTCGGCCCGCCGGGGGATGTGGCGCGGGCCTCAAGCTCTGCAAGGTGCTGTTTATCACGGTCAATCTCTAAATTCAGCCAATGGAGTTGAGATAATTCTTTCATCGTCATGTCAGACGGCCTCCTTTGCCGTGATGATTTTTGCTTTTAGTGATTCCAGCAGGTGGTTTTGTTCGGTGACACGGCCCATGACCGTTGCGATGGCATCCTCATCCTGCCCGCCCTGCACGACCAGCGAATGGATGACGACGGGATGCGTCTGTCCCTGCCTGTGTAGCCGCTTGTTCGCCTGCAGATAAACCTCCGCCGAGTACGTCAGCCCAAACCAGATGATGTGATGCCCGCCGTGTTGCAGGTTGAGGCCGTAGCAGCAGGACACGGGATGGGCCAGCAGAATGTCCACCTCTCCCGCGTTCCATGCCCGTTCATCGTCGGGGCCGTTGTATACGCGCACCCGCAGACCCAGCGGCTCAAGGGCGGCGAGGATGCGGGCAAGGTCGTGCTGAAACCAGTAGAACAGCAAGGCGTGTTGACCGTGCAGACCCTCGATCAGCTCCACCAGCGCGGCCAGCTTGCAGTCATGGACGGGGATAACCTTGCCATCCTCATCATACACGGCGCCGTTGCAAAGCTGTAGTAGCTTGCCTGCCAGCACTCCCGCCGTGCCCGCTGTGATGGTCGATTCGTCCACTTGCAACAGTGCATCCCGCTCCAATCGCTTGTACGCGGCGGCGGCAGAGTCGTCCAGCTTGACGGGTATCTCATCATAGATGCGGTCAGGGAGGGTCAAATAGTCATCGCTGGACAGGCTGATGCAAATATCACTGATGGCGGCATAGATGGCATCTGCCGCGCCCCGGCGGGCCTTGTAAGTAAATATTTGCGATCTGCTGCGCTTGTCCGGCTCAAAGTACATATCGCGGTAAACGGAGATCGTGCGGCCCAGACGCTGCCCACCGTCCAGCAAGTAGACCTGCGCCCACAAATCCATCAGGCCGTGCGGCGAGGGGGTGCCGGTCAATTCTACAATGCGCTTGATTTTGGGTCGCATTGACCGCAGGGCCTTAAACCGCTTGGCCTGATGGTTTTTGAATGATGACGATTCATCCAGCACGACCATATCAAACGGCCACGCCTTGCCGTACTCTTTGACAAGCCACTGCACATTGTCCCGATTCGTCACATAGATGTCGGCATCCACTGCCATCGCGGCGCGGCGTTGTGTAGCTGTTCCCAGCACCTCGGAGCAGCGCAGATGCCGCAGATGCTGCCACCCTGAAATTTCGGTGCGCCATGTTGCCTCGGCAACTTTCTTTGGCGCAATGACGAGGCATCGCCGAATTTGCCACGCATAATACTTGAGGTAGTTAAACGCGGTCAGCGTCATCACGGTTTTGCCCATGCCCATGTCCACAAAAAGCCCGGCAGCGGGATGATCGATGATGTGCTGGATGCAAAACTGCTGATAGGGGTAGGGGTGGAACTCTTTACAATCCATCTTGCCGCATGACCTCCTCGCAATGGCTGAGAATCGTCTGCACCTGTTCCGGGGTCGATACCGTGCTGAACACGGTAAAGCCCAGCCGCCGCATCTGATTCTGTACATACGTCTGCCGCATCCGCTCCCGCTTGCCCACTTGTTTAAGCTCCACGAACACGACACGACCTCCCGGCAACAGGATCATCCTATCGGGCACCCCAGATGTGCCGGGGCTTTCAAATTTTAGGCATTGCGCCCCGCCGCCCAATTTCTTCACACCGTCACGCAGCTTGCGCTCGATGACCTTTTCCAATTCCGGCATCCTAATAACCTCCCATCTTTTTCGCGGCATCGCCGCCGCGCTTGTCCACCTGACTGACACACGCGCACGCGCGTATAGACCCGTAAATACGGGGGTATATGCGCTCTCACGCGCGTTATTTTACTTATTTTTATTTTTATTTGTTTTAAGTGTCAGAAGTGTCAGTTATAGATATATTGCAACGATACATCGTTAAAATTTAGGCTGACACTTTAACTGACACTTGTATTTTGCGTGTCAGTTGTGTCAGTGCGCTTGTTCACAATTTTTTCGTATTTGACTGACACTTCTGACGGTTCTGACACTTGGCATATAAGGAAGTGTCAGCTTTTTGGCTCAAAGTGTCAGTTGATTTTTATACACATTACACTTGTCTGTTGAATCTCCGATAACCGCGCTGCTGCTTGTACGGCCCAAACTTCATGCCCCGATTAGCCTCCCAGCCGGGGGTGCTTGCCAGCACGGCATTGATTTCGCGGGTGTCTGCCTGCTTGATGTCACGGGGGGCACCGTTGAAAAGTTCGCACCAAACCTCGGCGGCACAGATGCGGTCACGGGGCATCGTCGGGATGTCCTGCCCCTTGCAAGCCCCAGCCCAGTAATCGCGGCGCTTGTCCAGCGGCCACTCAAGCCAGTTCGTGGGAACATCGCGTTCCACAAAATCGCGGATAAGACCCTCGCGGACGGATGCCTCGCGGTGATCTTCCTGCCGTGCGCGGGCCGCGTCTGCCAGATCGCCGGTCAGGAACAGCGGCTCTCCCATCATCCAGCGCATCTTTGCCTCAGCCCAAATCTGATTGATTTCGTCATCGGTCAGATCCCATGCACGGTGGATCAGTTCGCCTTGTCCCACATCCACGGGCCAGAAACGGCGGTTGCCCGTGGTGTCTTGCAGAAAATCGCTGACGTTGCAAGTGCCGAAAAAGACACAGCAGCGGGGCAGTTCCTTTACATTACGGCCATAGGCGGCACGGTAGCGGTCATAGCGCAGGCTCAAAAACTGCTTGATGCGGGATACATCTGTTTTGCGGAAAGCGTCAAGCTCTGCCACTTCGACCAGCCAAACGCCCTGCAAAAGCTCGGATGCCTCTTTGCCTTCAAATGTGCGGATGCTGTCGTTGTACCAGCCTTTGCTCATCCTGTCCAGCAGCGTGGACTTGCCGAGACCCTGCGGCCCGCACAGAATCAGCATATTATCGAACTTGCATCCCGGCTCCATCGCGCGGGCCACAGCACCGACAAACGCCTTGCGGGTGACGGCGCGGGTATAGGGGGAATCGTCAGCACCGAGGTAGTCGATGAACAGTGTATCCAGTCGGGGCACTCCATCCCACGCCAGACCCTTGATGAAATTCTGCACCTCGTTAAATGCGTGTGTAGCCGCATGGATGTCCAGCCCCGCGTCGATGGCGTTGCGCTTTGTAATCTTGTACCCCTTTTCCATGTACCAGTACATTGCGCTGATGTCCGAATCAGCCCATGCCCGCCGCTTGAATTTGTCGGGGTCTTTGTCCCACGGCAGGGGGTACAGCACCTCGCCGCGCCCGCTGAACTCATTCAGCATGAACCGCCCGCACAGGCGGGGGTCATTGTTGAGAATCAGCAGAACATTGTCGATGGTCTGCTTGATTTTACCGTTTTCATCGCGCTGGATATAGCCCAGCCATGCGCTGGGGTCGGCCTGCTGACCATCATCACCGATGACCTCGCCCTGCACAGGCTCGGCGCCGTCACTGCCGCCGGGGGTCTGCTGAGGCCCGCTGCCGGGGATGGGAGCGATAGCGCCAAAATCAGCCTGCAACTGGGCAAACTGCTCCTTGTTGTAGATGGCCTGCACCGCGCTATCCTGCATCGCCATTTCGCACATCGCCTTATAAGACGGGAGCTTGCTGACCGGGGTATTGCCGGGGGCGCTGTCGTCCTTATCGCCGTACAGGTGCAGGCGAACAAGATCAAAGGCGTTCACAAGCTGCATAGAGCAGGGGTCGGTAGCGTGATGGCTGTACAGGAATTTGCCGTTATCATAGATGATAGCGCCGCCCGCCGTGCTGCCGCCCGTATAGGTGTACCGCTCCTCGCTGCCCATAATGCACGGGGTATAGATGCCGGGCAGAAACTTGTCCATCGCCGTGCGGATGTCATAGGCGCGGCAGAACGCGCCCACGATGCCGGGCTTTGTCAGCGGGTCGCCCTGCTTGAGTGCCATCTTTTGGTAGTTCGGGGCCGCGCCGGGGACTTGCGGCCATTCGGCCATGTTGCGCCAGTCGGTATAGGTGCCCAGCAGGAACGCCACCGATGCCAGCGGCGCATCCTTGCAACGAAACACATAGTCCGAATCCACGCAGGCACTCGGCCAGTACATGAGGCGGCTCGCCTGAAATGTGGTAGGGTCGGCCTTATCAATGCCGATCAGCCACGCCAGCCGCCGCGCCAGAGGCTCGTACTCATCGGGGGTAGCAGTACGGTCAAGGGGGATTACAACGCGCAGGCGGGGCTTATTGGGGCAATGCTTGCGCGTGGAGTAGATCGCATAGCTGCATCCGATGGCATCCACGCGGCTCACGATTTCATCGGTGCCCCAGCCGGGGATATTATCGAAGTCAAGCGTCACAAGGTCACGCCCGGTCACTGCATTAGCCTTGCGCCGTCCGCCGTTGAGGGAGCCGCCCACGAACCCGCCGACATCCTTTAATGCGTCCTGCTGAGGTTTCGGCAGGTGCATATATGCGTCGAGCGTTTCCGTTGAACGGACGGGATTCCGCAGGCGGTCATACAGCTCTGCCACGGTCATCAGCTGAGGTTTCCAGTTGAGATCGTTTCGGGATGCGCCGGTGGTGATGGTAATTTGTCTATCGAATTGCATGACCGTTTTCCTCGCTTTATCGTTATAATGGGGCTTCGCTGTTAGGCTGTTCACGGCTGAACAGTTCAGATGCAACGGATGTCAGGTATCCGGCAATTTCGGAAAGCTCAATGCCCTTGGTTTCCCACCGCATGAGCGTGTACACGGACTGCCCCGGCTTTTCGGGGTCGATGCCACGGGCGATGCACACCAGATTTTTAGGATTCTGCTTTGCAATGGCCGTCAGCCATGCCGCGATGCCCTTTGTGTAATCGTTGCCGTTCGGGTCAAGGATGACTACGGGATAAACCTCGGCATCCTCTTTTTCATTCGGTGTAGCCATATCTCAGATTTCCTCCTCACTTGTAGATGTCGCCGCTCTGCTTGTGCCGCAGGGTGATTCGGCCCACGACCTCAAACCCAGCCAGCCCGCAAATGTACTTGACCGTGTGGATAAGCGCGGCGATAGCATCGAATCGTGCCCGGTATTCACTGGTTGCTGCCGCCTCAATGCCCTGATAGGCGGTAGGGTCAGCATAGCCTTTATCGTTGTAGTAAGGATTGTTGCGGGAGTTGAACGCCCGTTCATCGACAGAAAAATCAACCACTATGGTCGCCCTCCTCTGCGCCCACAGCGGCGCTCTGTGTGGCGGTTTCGGCTTCGTCCGATGCCTTTGTTGTCGTGACTGTTTCGCCCTCAGACGGGGCCTCTGCGGGGCTGTTAGCGGGCGCCCAGCCCGCGGCCTGAATCAGAGCATCATACCGCATCATCTCATTTACGACCTCGGCCACAGTAGGGGACGGGGCTGCCTTTTCCGGCTCAAAACCGAAATGCTCATTGAGAGCCTGCTTGCGCCAGTATTGGGCCATGTGGATGGCGTGGTTTCGATCATCGGCATGACGATATGCGGTGGTTTTCCAGATGCGGGTTTCCTGCTTGGCGAACTCAAGGCGCATTTTCAGGGATGCGATTTCAGATTCCGCGCTCTTTTTGGTGATGTAGTGCTGAATCGTAGCGCAGACAGTACCCAGCACCAGCAGACCGCCCCAAACAATATCAGTGTTCACAGCTCATCCTCCCAATCCTCGGAAATGCCCTCATCAAAATCTTCATCTGCCGGTTCAATGAACAGACAGTGATGATCGTCAATCGGGATGGACACGCCATCGGGGCAAGCCTCGATCTCGCCCGTGGATTGCTCAGAATAGATAACCTCGCCGTCATCGGGGGACATCTTCTTTGCCTCCTCGGCAGATTCGGCATAGGCCATAAAAAAGCCGCTGAACGGTACTTTATACAGACATTTCATTTTCAGTAAACCTCATTTCTTTGCTAAAAATCGTTGCTGATGGCATCATTACTCAAATCTTCGAGCCTATTAGCGGCAGTTTCAATAAGGCTTGAAAAGGCTGTGATAGGCATACCCATGACGGTGTTACCGATGCGATAGTCATAGCATCCACTTTTCATTTCACGAAGCCTTTGAATGATAACAGTATCAGCATCAAAGCTATAATTGTGGTCATGAGATTCTTCATGCTGTTCACACTCGGATGCAGAACTAAACTCTTTGCCACAAAACTCGCAGGCGTACATCGTGTATTTGTTCATTTCTTGTCAGCCTCCTCACTCTGCTGCTGTGTAGCCGTTGCCAGCACATCCTGCAGCCGGAGGTGTCTGCCGCAGGACTTGCCCTCGGTGCAGAATTGAAAGTCGGGATTGATTTCACATTGCGGAACCATCATCGCTGCGATTTCGGGTGACAGCGGGGTGATTTCTTTCTTCATCAGGTCAAACATATTGCGTATTTCTTGCTGTGCGCGAGAACAAAGCCGCAAGTGACTTGCCTCAATCAGTGCCCGCGCGTTCATGGAGACATACAACTCAGTGGGTGCGCCGTTGGGCAGAACCATCCGCGCGTCCTCTTTTGCCACACCAGCCTCGATCAAACGGTCATAAGCATCCCATGCGTAGTCGTAGGCATCGGCAATGATGCCGTCCTGATCTTCATCGGTGGATGCGGGGAACACCGGCTCGGAGCGGCTTTCGTTGCAATACCGCTGACTGCGCACGGAAAAGCTGAAATGCCGATGCCGGGTCAACTGAGCAAGGCAGGCGCGGCTGATACCCTTAACATGGAACGTGAAATAGGCGTGCTCATATACACTTAGATGCCCAGTCTTAGCGCACCCCTTGGCGATTTTGAATTTGACAAAATCAGGCTCACTGTCATAGCACACACTCGCGGCCTGCTCAATGATGTGCATGGGGTTATATACGGTGTTGAAGTAGCAGGCCGTGCCGCACTGATACGGCATCGGGGAGGAATAGGCAATCAGTTCAACATTCATGGCTCGTGGCCTCCTTTTTGATGCAGGCGTTGCCGCCCATGCGGCGGTATGCTGATGCTTTTGCATTATCAGGTAAGATATTCAGCAAATCACTGTCACCGCCCAGCGAAAGAAACTTATCTCGATACCAGTCGGCTTTTGACAATTCCTGCGTTGTGCCGTCTTTCAGCCCGCAGCGGTATAAGTATTTGTAGCGGCTCAACAGGCAAAAATGCTGCACATATCTCGCCCCGAACTTCTCCTCCATTTCGACGATGCACTCTTTCTGACCGGGGCGGTTGTAATGGTCGGGATGATTCACCATATCCGGCTCGTCGTCCTCCCGATCTCTCCCGAATAACGGCTGTGTAGCTGTTCCGAGCGTTGCCACGATGGCACCCAGCAGGAAGATGGCAGTGATAAACGCCAGAGCCAGAGCAATGATAAAAAGACCTATGAGAACCTTTGCGATAGATGTCAGAATAACCATTTTTTTAACTCCTCCTATGATACAAATAGATCGGGCGGCATAGCCTTATCATCAATGTAGTAATCAGCGCCGATTTTACGCGGGTTGGTGCCGTATGCCCGTTTCAATTCCTCGGTGTTGTCGTTCACTGCGTCAAATTCCAGCCCGTAACAGCGGCAAAACTCCACCGCGCGGGTCAGCATCTCGCCCTCCCGGCACGTCCACAGGATAATCTTTGCACCGAGGCGGCGGCGAGATATGAGTTTGTCAATCAGGGGCAAATTGGGTGCGCCGATTTCAGGGTAGGCGTTTTCGCAGAGGGTGCCGTCAAAGTCAACGGCGTATGTGGTCGGATGGCTCATTTCAGTTTTTGCTCCTCCATGTATGCCGCCCATTGGCGGTCTTTTTCGGCTTTCATCGCCTTATCCATCGCGGTCATCATGCGGCGCACGACTTCAGCGGCGATTTGTAGCTTTTTAGAACCCTCGGTGATGTCTGGGCTGTCAGCCGTCCAGCGAGCGGTCACGACGACGCTGAGCACCGCTCCGGCGTAGTAGAAACAGGCATCCACAGCGTCACAGTAGAGGTAGGAACGGATGCGCGGGGTGGCGCGGGTACCGCCGAGCATCGTCATGCCACGCTCGGCAAGGGTCTGCGGGGTGGATGTGACAATGCGATCATTGATGCGGGCATCATGCGCCGCCTCGCGCAGACAGCGCTCCCGAATTTCATCGGTGATTTTCAAGTGCATCATAGTGGCACCTCACTGCAACAGCGAGTTAAAAAGGCGCTCGGCGGCTGTTCTGCTGGCGCACTCGCGCAGGGCATCGCGTTCATTCATCGCCAGAGCGCCCGCCTGCATCAGCAAATCCATAGCTTTTGCAAGGGGCAAATCGTAGTTGGTGACGCACATACCGTGGACAATACGCTGATGGTAGGTGCGCCGTCCGCGCTCGATCAGGTCACGGATGGCCTTTGCCCCGGCGAACATAGCGACACCCGCCTGCCGATACACGGCCAGTTCACGGGCCATGTCGGCCACGACATTGAGGTTTTTCAAATCCTCGGCGCTTTCATTGCACCACAGGACATCCTCAACTGCGCCGGTCTTTTCGTTGTAGATGATGGAGTATTTGCTGTCCCGAATGTCAATCCTCATGGCTGTCAACCTCCCACAGCTTTTCATCGTGTAGCCGTTCATTCCACCGCCGATGCTTGGCGGTCATCGTCCTACCGACCTCGGCAGGGTCGTTCAGTGCGGCGGGCAAAATGCTGATGCACAGTTCCACATCCGCGATTTCCTCTTGCAGATTGGCGATGCAATCCGCGCGGGATTTCGGCGTGGGGTTCTCATTGCGCAGCTTGCGGGCCATTTTGAGCGCAGCTTGCGCCAGTTCAGCCGATTCCTCGGCCAACTGTTCCAGCGCTGCCGCCGTGCCGATCATTTCCAAAACGTCATCAGGCATCGTCTGCACCTCCCGCAATGTCGGCCAGACTGATAATCTCGCCGAGGCGCAAATTATTAAATGCGCCTGTCGGCAGCGGGATGGTGCGCTGTCCATCGCCCTTAAAATAGCGGTGATTCGGATTAGGATTCGCCTCAACGGGCCAGACGATGGTTTTTGCAAACGGCATCATGGCCCTTGCAAGTGCGATGTCCTGTGCCGACCAGATTGAAGGTAGCTCCCAATTATTAGGTGAACTTTCGCATAAAATGCAAAACCCGCTATCCTCACGGGCAAAGCATCCCTTGCAAACGTCTGTTCCGTTTTCGTTACAATATCTGGACAGATAGTCCGCCGCGCGGCGGGCATCCGCAGAGTTTGTCGTCCGTTCCATGCTTTACCCCTCCTTTGCCATCAAATCCTTACCGCACAGCGGGCAGATTTTGCCGTCAACCTTGATGCCGCACACGGGGCAGCGCAGGCGCACATTGGTGTTGATTTCATGGCTGTCGGCCTCACTGGCCGCGCCCTCAAGGTTTTTCACGGCCTGCGCGTAGTAGCTGTCTTTCAGTTCGATGCCCAGCCCGCGACGGCCCATGAGGACGGCCTGATAGGGCACAGAACCGATACCCGCGAACGGGTCAAGCACAATGTCGCCGGGATTCGTCCACAGGTCGATGCAACGCTCGATTACATCCAACTGCAACGGGCAGATGTGCTTTTCGTCCTTTTCATCGCGGGCGCTCTTGCGCTGCAAGGTGTTAGACTGTCGTACATCCATCCAGACCGGCGAAGCGTATTTCTGCCACACATCCACGGGAAAAGATTCATGGTCGTGGGGGATAGGCTCAGGGTTTTCACCCGGCTTGCGGAATGTCACAACATAATCGGGCAGGCCCTGCCTCGACATCGCCGAATCCTTGCGGATCTGCTTGTGTAGCAAGCCGAGGGCTTTCGTGCGCTGCATCTCTGTGACAGGATTTTTCCAGATGCACACCTCCGAATGGAAGATGAACCCGTACTCGGTCATCTCGCGGATAATGTCACCGCGAAAATCCTTGATGCCGATAAAGCCGTCACGGGATTTCATAGCGGGCAAATTCATGCAGTGGATGGACACCAGCCGACCCGGCATGATGACCCGGTACAGCTCCGCCACGAGGTAGCCGAAATGCTGTGCGAACTCCGCGCCGTCGCTACTGTTGCCCATATCGCGGTCAGAATTGGAGTAGGTGTACAGGCTGGCAAACGGCGGGGAAAAGATGGAATAGTGGATGCTGTTATCGGGGATGCCGCGCAGAGTTTCCACGCAATCCCCCTGATACATGGCCCACCGCTGGGCCGAATCGATTAACTGGTTAAGCACATTCATGGTTAAATTCCTCCCATGCAGGCAGTGTCATAGTCGTTTGCGGTTCATAGGGCGTTGTCAGGCGGCAGGTGCTTTGCAACTGCTTTTTGACGATTTCGCGGGTCTGTTCGCCCATCGCCGCCCGCATCTTATCGCAATCGGCCTGCTTACGCTCAATATTGGCCTTGACCGCGCCCTCGCGGGCACTGATAACGATGTACACATCCACCGGCTCAGATTGACCAAAACGCCAGCAGCGCCGCACGGCCTGATAATATTGCTCATAACTGTCGGACAGACCGACAAAAATCATCTTGTGGCAGTTCTGCCAGTTCATGCCGAATCCGGCGATAGAGGGCTTTGTGACAAGCGCCCGGCTAAAACCCATTGAAAAACTGAGCAGGCGAGAGCTTTTCAGCGATGCCTTATCACTGCCCTTGACCTCTACCGCATCGGGGATGCCGTGCGCCAGTGCTTCACTCTCCGAATTGAGGTCGCACCACACGAGCCACTGTTCGCCGGGGTCGCCATTCACCAGATCAGCCGCCGCTTGGCACCGTTCTGCGAGTGTAGCCCGTCTGGCCTCGCGCCGCTGCGTCAGCGTCATGCTCTCGGTAATCGGTGCATCTCCGTCCACGATGACCTCATGCACCCTCAGCGGCGGGAGGTCGTACCCCGGCAGATCGTAGCCGAGGTCTGCGGGGCTGTTCATAACCACAGCCCAACTACCCAGCCATTGCCAGAAAACGTCCTCAGCGTGACCTTTGAGCCGCCATTTCGATGTCTGCCCGCCATCATGGACAAAGAACATGGACAGCATCTCAGAATAGGACATGATGCCCAAAAATTCTGCGTGATTGCCCAGCTCCATAAAGTCATTGGGCGCGGGGGTGGCGGTGCAGGCCAGCCGGAACGGCGTATCGGAGAAAAAGTCGATGATCTGATTGCGCACTTTGCCCGTAAAGGATTTCAGGATGCTGGATTCATCCAGCACTACGGCAGAGAAATGCACCCCGGCGAATTTGTCCAGCTTTTCATAGTTGGTAATGTTCACACCGGGCTGAATATCATCGGCAGTTTCACAGAGGGTAACAGGAACACCAAACTTCAAACCCTCGCCCACGGTCTGCGGGGAAACCGTAAGCGGCGCTACGATGAGGGCATCCCCCCCCCGTATGCTCACACACCCGATGCGCCCATTCAAGCTGCATCGCGGTCTTGCCAAGGCCGCAATCGGCAAAAATAGCGGCACGACCCTTTGCCAGCGCCCATCGCACAATGTCTTTTTGGAAGTCATACAGCTTGTCGTTGAGGTCGTTCACAGTCAGAACGATGCTGTCGGTATGTACTGCCCGCTCCGACTTGTGAACGACGAAATCAGAATAATTTTCCATCCTCTACCTCCGGGAACCATTTCTTCGTAACCGCGATGGGAAACTCCTCAATCTCCGAGGCCCAAACACATAACTCTTTGCGCCCAGCGTGTAGCTGTGCCCACACATACGGGAAACCGCCGATGCCATCGAACAAACTGCCAAGGGTGGCATTATCCGGCAGACGATCAGAGATGCCGCCGAGAACGTAGTACCACTGCGGCAGGGCGATGGAGTTGCCCAGCGCCTTATATCGGGGTGTGTCAGCGTCCTTATGGGTTTTGCCCTTGCTGTCTATCCACTCTCCGAGGTCTGTCCACCCATCAGGATAACCCTGCAAGCGCTCACACTCGGTAGGGGTCAGGCGGCGAACGATCCAGCGGATGATTTTTTCAATCACCGACGGCCCCGTGTTAGTTCCGCCCTTCGCGGTGGCAGCTGTCAGAGTTACAGCCTTATCACCCGTTAGAGTACCATTATATAGGTCTGCACCTACTACGGTATCGCCCTGCAAAGTGATGGCTGTATAATCAGTGACGCGACTGTTGTGGTCGCCGGTCATGGTGGGGGATGTCATGCCGTCGCCGTTGCCACGTGCGTCATAGATAAGCGGCTCGGCTACGGGATTGATGTAGTTGAGGCTTTGCCCGCCGTTGCCTTTTGCTTGCAAGGTTGCGGACAGTTCCTCATTGGCAGTCATATTGCGGCAGTCAATGCACACAGCGGCGGGCGGATGCGCCGTAGCGGCCAGCGGGTGGCAGGGGTCGCCAAAATGTGGATTGCTGCCGTTCTGCGGGCTGGTAATCTGCGTTGTATCGAACGGCAGAGCATCTAGTATAGCGATGCCGCCCTGATTCTTTGCAGGGTCAGGCGGCGAGGTGTCGAGGGTCTTTGCGATTTCAACCTCGCGGCATCCGCTGTGCGGGTTGCTGGATTTCATAGAATTAGACACCAAACTGTCAAAACTGTATGCCTTTGGCAGCTCGGCCACAAAAAGCGTCTGGTCTTGCAATGTGGAGAGGGTTGCGCTTTTTTCGGTCTGTACCAATGCGCCCTTGCCGCCGCCCTCGCACCCAGAGCGGATTTTCAAGGTATAGGCTTTGGCATCATCAAGGCAGCAGACCCCATGCTCGTGACCCTCTTGCAAAGTATAGGCGGCATCACCTGCCCGCCCGATACCGAGGCCCGTTCTCTCTCCGAGGGATTTGTGACGGGTCGCAATTTGGAGGTTTACGGGGATGGCATCTGTGTAATCTGCTGTTCCAGCGCCGTTTTCAACAGCTCCGGCAACTGCTTGCCCCGGCGTGATGCCCGGCGCAAAATGCCCTCGCAGGCTTTCCGGCTCAAATAGTATTTCTCCGGCACGCCCACCTGTAAGATCGAGGACAAGCGAGATGCGCAGGCGACGTTGGGGAACGCCCCAGTGCTGGGCATCCATAGTTCGCCACGCCAGCGAGTAGTGGTCTGCCAGAATTGCCCCGGCGCGGGGCCATTTAATCCCCCCCGTGCGTCCGTAGGTCTAGGAATATTAGCGTTGGGGTCGATGACCCGACAGAGGCTTTGCAGGACGGCATGGAAATCTTCTCCTTTGTTTGAACTGAACGCGCCGGGAACATTCTCCCAAACGGCGTATTTGGGGTACGCGCCGAATGTGGCATATCTCATTTCGCGGATGATGCGGACGGCCTCGGAGAACAGCCCGGAGCGTTCCCCGGCCATACCGGCCCGCTTTCCCGCGATGGATAGGTCTTGGCATGGTGAACCGAAAGTAATGACATCCACGGGCGGGATGGTGTACCCGCTCATTTTGGTAATGTCTCCGAGGTGTACCATCGTCAGCCCTCCTCGGTTACGGCGGGTGTAGCCGCCTGCATCCGCGCCCGCTCGGCCATCAGAATCTTGCCCAACTTGTTCAGGCCCTTGGTGCCCTCACTGCGGCAGCGGGCGCATCCGCACACGCCCCAGTAGTTGTCGTTCCATGTGTTACCCTCGATCAGCTCGGCATCGCCGGTGTCGATAAGAGCCTGTGCGAGGGCGGGATTCTGAGAAAATTTAGCATGGATGACATCGGCCATGATGCCGTCACGCTCTTTCCCCCATCCCTTGCGCAGTTTGATTTTGCGCCCGATGGCTTTTGCCACATTGGGCGGGACAGTGCAGAACGCCGCGCGGTCAATCGGGACATTGCATTTTGCCGCCTGAAAAGCCGCCTCAGCACTCCGATAAGTCAACCCATCAATAGTGACGGGGCAGGCGCAGTAGTTGCTCAAAAAGTAGTATTCGCCGGTAAAGGCGGTGATTTGTACCTTGCTCATTTTCTTTTACGTTTCCTTTCTCGGCTTGTCGCCTTGACCTCGACGCCCGAATCGTGAAGCATCGAGCGCATGAACAGGTCGCCTAAATCCTCGGTCTGGTATTCCATGTACTTGTCCACGACGGCATCAAAATGATTGACGACACGCTGGACGGTTCGCGGGGAAAGACCACATTGGAGCATGGACAGCGCCCAAACGTACTGAGCGCGGGTGCTGATGTCGGCGCGTTCTTTCATAACGGCCTCATGGACGCGCCGTTCCATGACCTTTTTGCCATTCTGGTCAAGATGAATTAACGCTTTCATACGGCAATCAGTCCTTTTTGAAGTATTTATCGACCCAGCCATCCGCGTTGAGGGGGAGCATCTGCGCCCACGGGATGGGCTTTGTCATTATTTTGGTGACGGTTTCCAGCATCGTGTCCTCATCGGCCCATGCGGGAGTGTCGATGACAACTTCATCATGGATGTGGAATACAACGTGTAGCCCTTGCGCCTCCAGATTCTCAATGGCGATTGCCAGACAATCACGGGCGATGGCCTGCACGATGTTCTCCACGAGCTTGCCGCCGTAGGTTTCAACCCTCTCCCATCGTTTGGTCGTCTGATTCTGACCCATATAGCTGACCGAGGGATTGCCCCAGCGGTTTACGCCGATTTCGGGGGACGGGTAGTACAGCTTGCGCCCGGATGGCAGCAGAATCGTCATGTACCGAGTGCCGGTGATGACATCCAGTTCACAGGCCAGAGTGATTACGGCATCGGTAGTTTCGGAGCGGATGGTCTGTGCGCCGCCGTTAGTGATGACGGTGACGGCGGCAGAATCAACGATGTTCCACAAATCGCGTATCATCGAGTTTGTTTCGCGCCATCTATCAACAATGCCCTTGACTTCATCATCGGAGAGGTCATCAAGGTTGTGTCCTGTGTCCATGCGGCGCATCGCACTGACACCGCCCTGATAACCGAGGGCCAGTTCAGCAACTTTGCCGCGCTGCCGCAGAGCGTATTCGGGGTTGCCCTTTTTGATTTTTTCGATGGGCACATGGAACATCTGCGATGCCGACGCTTCATAGATTTTGCCGTGGGTGCGGAAAACTTCAAGCCGCCATTCCTGCCCCGCCAGCCACGAGATGACGCGGGCCTCAATGGCCGAAAAGTCGGCATCGATCAGCACATTGCCGGGGGTCGCCACAAAGGCCGTGCGGATAAGCTGCGACAGGGTATCGTTGATACTGCCGTACATCAGCCGCAGGCCGTCGATATTGCGGTCTTTGACGAGCTGACGCGCCGGGGGCAGGGGGTGGGTATAGGTGCGGGGGAGGTTCTGCACCTGCACCAGACGGCCCGCCCAGCGCCCGGTGCGGTTCGCGCCGTAGAATTGGAGCAGGCCACGGACACGACCATCATCCGCGATGCAGGTTTCCAGTGCATCATATTTTTTGGTGCTGGTCTTGCCGAGTTCCTGCCGGATTTCGAGCATCCGCTGCACATTGGCGGGCTGAGGCTGTTTCAGCATCGTGGCGACGGTTTCTTTGGTGACGCTGGTAATCTCGGCATCGCTGTCAGTAGCATCGGTCAGCCATCGGGCCAACTGTTTGATGGAGTTGGGGTTGTTCAGCCCGGAGAGCTGGCGGGCCTCGGCCATCAACTGGCTTTTGACCGTAGCGCCGATGACGAGAGCGCCGCTCACCATTTCCATGTCAGCGGCCACGCCTCGCGCGTTCATCATCAAGTCGGTTTCCCATTGCTTTTGCACAAAGGCGGGCACGGGGAACGCCGACAAGCGGCGGTCAATCTCCATTTCGGTGACGACATCCTGCCCGTTGTACTCTTTGAACAACGCCCATTTGGCGGGGTCGTGCCGAGGAAGATTGCGAGTGCGGTTTCCGTTGGCATTGGAGGGCTTGCAGGGAACGCAGAAATAGCGGATAAGGGCCTTGCCCGTCGTCAACTTTTTCTTATCTTCGGGCAGACCCATCGCCCTGCCCGCCGCGTCCAGAGATGCCGGGTAGCCGCAGTAGAGCGCGTGGAGCATCGTATCGCGCCACTGATCGGGGGGCAGCCATCCCAGATACTTGCTGAGAGCGAACCATTCAAAGGCCGCGTTGTAGGCGTGTTTGATGTACAAGGGATTTTTGAGGGCATTTTTCAGCCAAAGGGGAATAACCTGCCCGCTTGCCACGTCGATGACCTCAACGGGCATCCCATCGAGACTGTATGCGAAAAGCAGAATCTCAAAAGACGGGTCGAGGATATATCGGTATGACCCCGCCGCGCCAATGCTGACGGTGCTGTAAGTCTCAAGGTCGATACTCAGATGGTGTAGCAGTTCACTCATTGCCGTTCTCCTCATATCCGAGTTCAGCCAAAACCGAGCCAATCAGCACGGAGGTGTTGACCCCACGCCCTTCAAGGGTAAAGACGATGGTGGTGAATAGGGGGGTGCCCTGTACCCATTGGACGACCTCGAGGGGTGTCATGGAAGTGGCATTGTGGATAGATGCGATGGCATCTTCGTCAACAAGATCATTCGCTCTCCAAACATTGCGGCTTTGCCGCTCAATGTCACAGACAAGCATCGTCTGGACGGTTTCAGGGCGGCGCAGGAGCATCCGCACAATATTCATGAGGCGCGAGGTTTCCAGTTCTTTGATGCTCACCACTGTATCGTTATTCGTGCGCCAAACCTTGGCGCTGTCAAATCTGGTTTTCATCTGGGCATTTCCTTTCCTTTATATAAGGGAACCTGCATAGACCGCACCCATAAGGGGCGCGGGAATAATTACGATTTACGGATACGGAAGCAGACGGGCGCGGACAGCCACGCGAAGGAGGCGTTGTCGCTGCTCGCATGGCCGTTGGCGCTCACATAGCAGAAGGCGGAGGAGCTGCCGGATCGCTGAGAAGATGTCCAATAGGCAGTAGAATCGCCGTTGTGTTCATACATTTTCATGCGATGCCGACGGTCTTTGTACCAATCCATCTGCTTATACAGATCCTCATCACTGAGAACACTGTCACCGCTGAACAGTTCAGACATGGCAGGCAGGAACAGGCGTTCAAGACGACTAATTTTCTTGCCGTTGATAGTATGCTTGCGTTCGGTATCGACGATAGCCTTGCGCAGTTCATCGGGTAGCAGATGATTGATGCGGTCAAGCCATTTTTCGACCTTACCATAGGCCATGTCGTCACCGAGGCAATCCACGGAATCAAAGCGGATGGCCTTATCGTCGATGTCAGTGACGGTGCACTCAATGCGACGGCCATCCAGCAAGTCAAAGGCCAGCTCATCGCCAATGTGCGGATTGGATGCGATTTCTTTTAGGGCAGTGCCGATGTCAATATCGGTGCAGACGGTTTTACGCAAAGTTGCAAAGCTCATTTGTAGGTTCCTTTCCTTTATGTACGGGCTTGGATTTCCTCTTGATTTCTGCCCCGGAGCCGGAGTTGAACCGACATCGCGCGCTTGCTCTACCATTGAGCTATCCGAGTATATGAGAGGAGGGGCCGTAGCCCCTCCCGGTATAGAAAGAGGTGGATGGTTATTTAATTACCAGTACCCTGCCGAAAAGCGTGGTAGCTGGGTCGAACAGGGCGTCACGCACCCTGTGAGGGAGTGTTTCGATTACATCGGATTCCCGGTAAGCGGATTCACAGCGCCGCCAGTGGCATACGTCTGTGTAGCGCCGTTCCACGGTGCCGGGTTCGCGGCAGGCGCGGAGTAAGGCTGCTGGTACGCGGGCGCAGCCGGAGCGGCAGTCGGCATAGGATTTGCCTGCGGCCAGCCCTGCTGCATAGGAGCAGCAGCGGGAGCCACGGCGTTGCCGATACCGGCGAAATCAGATGCGGCAGATGCACCGCCAGACAGCGGCTCACCGTCACGGGTTTTCATCACATTGCCCAGCCCGCAACCAACGCCGCGCTTGCCAGCAGTATTAAAGGGATAGAATCGGACGGTCACACGGGCGTACATACCGCTGTAGATGTCCTGCGGGGCCAGTTCGACGTTGATGTTGTCCTGCCCGACGACCTGCGGCTTGTTTTTGGTGCTGGCGGTGATGACCCAGCAGCCGTGACATTCATCGCCGAACGGGATGCCGCTGGGGCGCACACCATCGCCGTCGTGGATGATGGAATCCAAATTCGGCGGGATGATACCGCCCCACAGCGTCCCCGCGCCAATCTGAGCCGCCGCCTGAATGGCACTGCGGAAGTCGGCGATAGTGGCGGTGTCGGTCTTAGGAATCAACAGCGTGGCGCTGTACTTGGCATCGCCCACGCCGCCCTGCGGCTGACGGGGCTTGTCGAGACTGACATAGGACAGGCGAACTTCGCCGGTCAAACATCTCTGTGCATCGTTGTTATACATGACACATTTCCTTTCTTATTCGGTTTCAGTTGTATTTTCTTCGTCGTTATCATCGAAATAGGCATCGGTGATTTCGGCAAATTCGGGGTAGCGGTGCATAGCATCGAGGATGTCGGTCTGAGCGCGGCGGATGGCGGCGCTGACATCGGCAAGCATTGCCGCACGGCGGGCGGTGTACGGGTTCATCCGTTTCGGAGAAACCATGCGCGGGACGGGATTCAAGATGTCCATGAGTTCAGCAGCCGCCAAAACAACGCGGGCCGGGGCCGCGATGCTCTCAGGAATGTCCGGATCATCGGCGATACTGCGAATTTCGCCAACGATGCTGATGTCATCGTCCGCATCCTCAGCATCATCGCAAGGTGTAGCTGCCTTGGCATCCTCGCACCCATCGCGGTTTTCGCAATTCTTGCAGTCATCCTCGTCTTTGGCGAGGGATTCCAGCAGCTCCTTGATCTTGTCATCGGGTGCGCCGAGGGCGATAATACTCACGCCCTCAACCTCACCATTGCGGATAGCCTTGCGCAGTTTCGGATCGCGTTCAGCGGCCATTTTCAAGAGCATTTGGGCCAGAGGGCTGTTTTTATCAACTTTCATTTCTGTACCTCCTCAGAAAATATCCATTGCAATTTAGGGTGACACTTTAGCATCTCGATAAAGAAGTCCAGCCGGGTCTTGCGGTCATAGCTGAATTTCAAAGTGTCGTAGGTGCGCTTTTTAAGAGCTTTTTTGCTTGCAAGTTGCTTTTTAGCATCCTGCAATTCGGCATTGGACAGTCGAGTGCCGACAGGGTGCTTTTTGGTGCGGATGACGGTTTGCAGGTCTGATACCTCAGTAGAGATGTTCACATAGGCATCTGCCGCATCCTTGCGGTCACGCTCGTACTTATCGCGCTGCCGCTCCCAATAGGCCAGTAGCTTTTTGGCCTTATCCTCGCACTTTTCATCTTTAATGAATTGGGAGAGGATAGCGGGCATCTTATTTTTGGGGCAGTCAACCAACAGTGGCAGATATAGCTCCATCTCAAACCAGCCATCGTCCCGATGGTGATAGCTGATTGTGATATGGTCGTAATCGTCAAACATGGGTTAAACCCCTCCAAAATCAGCGGCGGCACTGTTGTACGGTTCGCGCTTGTCAGATTCGTCAACCAACGTCGGCTTGCCCATCGGGCGGTCGATCTGGTCGGCCAGCAGTTCAGCAAATTTTTTCTTGCCGAGCCGCTTTTCCAGTTCGGACAGAGAAACGGGCTTGCGGTCATAAAGCATGGCCTCATCGTAGCCTGCCTTGATAAGCGTCTGGAACGCGGCATCGGTATCGTGGAACGCGCGAACGCTGCGGCCAGCAACGACTTTCCATCCGGGAATTTCACCGCCGTCAAGGATGGTCTGCTGGGCATAGGCTTTGAGATCGTCATACCAGCTCACCAAAAACTGACCGCGTTTCAGCAGTTGACCGATTTCATCATCGGTCAGCGCTTTTTGCAGACCCATCGCGCGGCGCGTGATGCTGTCTTTTGGCTCATCGGCTGGGACGCGGCCCATAGGTACACAGGCGGCGAAATCTTCCAGAGCTGTGTTGACGTTGGCACGGGCACGGCATTTTGCCTTGCCCCGGCAAAATTTGCAGTGTTCACCGGGAACAAATACGCCGGGGCCGTTGAACGCCTCCACAGCGAGGGGATGGATTTCAGCGCCCCATGCCAACAGGTCATCCACGGTCATATCATCCTCGGATGGGTCAGCGCTGATTCGGGGTTGGATGATGGTCATGCGCACCTTTTTGATGGTGTCACCGTACAAGGGTCTGTACTTTGCAAGGGCGCCAAGGGCGTAAAGCCGCATCTGCGGATTGCCCACGGCATCCACACGGACACCCTTGCCGTGTTTGTAGTCAAAAATGTTCAGCGTGTCATCGCCAATCATCACGCAATCACAAGTACCGAAACCATCCGGCACGACCTCGGAAAAGTCCACCTGCTGCTCGGTCAAGATCACTGGCGGATTGGTGTAGCCCAGCGCCTTTTCCATAATCCAGTCGCAGTAGACCTTGGCACAGGTCAGCATTTCGGGCTGATAGAGCTTGTTCCGCTGCAGGGGACGCAGCTCCTCAGCCATCGCATCCACATCGCCACGGGTCTTGACGAACAACTCGCAAATGCTGTGCGCCAGCGTACCCTCCTCGGCATAGACGCTCGTACTGGCCGGAAATTGCGCCTCAAACGTGGGCGACGCGGTACAGACCAGATAGCGGTGCGCATTGGATGCGCCACACTTGGCATGAATCTCAGGGCTTGCCATTTGCTTTCTCCTTTTCTTGCTGTTGATAAAAAGCGTGAAGAACACTTTTCGCCGCGAGAATCCCAGCCATATACCCCTCGGCGCGTTTTCCGCTGTGAGGGTTGTTCTGAGCCTTGCGCGTTAGCAGCGCTTGCAGGGCATCATATTCCCACGCCGTCATCTCAGCACCCTTAAAACTTTGCGCCGAGGGCGGCGAGATCAGCAGCCACATTGGGCAGAAACTCTTTAGGAATCTGCGTGACGGCCTGAACGCCGTATTTTGCGAGGATGCTCTGCAACTGCATAGCAAATGCGGGGTTGCTGTTCATCAGCGGCATAGCGGCGTTGATGATCTGCTCAAGGGTGACGCTGCTCTGCTGAGGCTGTGCCGGAGCGGCGGGAGCGGGAGCAGGTGCAGCGGTAGGCTGAGGGATGAACTGCTGGGCCACAGGAGCGGTAGGCGGGGTCATCACGGGAGTAGCCGTTGCAACGGGCTGGGGCATCATAGGCGCGGCCACGGGGGCGGCGGGAGCGGGCTGCTGTGCAGGGTTGATGACGGGGGCCTGCACG